>Ga0180436_10001648_pt1 | contig 21661 bp, 59 predicted proteins | sample SS_ome_2_FD_132434 | JGI IMG/M metagenome (GOLD analysis project Ga0180436, IMG submission 132434) | Hypersaline lake sediment archaeal communities from the Salton Sea, California, USA - SS_3_S_2 metaG | ecosystem: Environmental > Aquatic > Non-marine Saline and Alkaline > Hypersaline >... | reverse complement strand
TACGGTATTATAAAATAAGCGAATCACAATTAAAACAATTATTATCAGGACAAAAAAGTGAAACTAAAATGGCAATATACCAAAATTATATACCAAACAAATATTTATCACAACAGATGATTGGCAAGTTCCTAAAATCACCGATTATGGCTGAACGTGTATATGTTATGATGTATCAAAAAATACCTTATACATACGCTGAACGTTTAGCAAAAGGAAATATTGTGGAACGTATATGTACAGCTATTTCACCTAACCTGGACCCCCGAATAATCAATGTATTAACAAATGACTCGGATGAAAGAGTAAGACAGGCTATACGAGAACGTGATACGGAAGAAGGTCGTGAACATTGGCGTAATTATATTAAAACGGCAGATTTCGATGACTTAGAATGGTTACAATGGAGAGGATACGGAACCCTTCGGTTGTTATCATCAATTAATTATAATATTTCTATCTATAATGAAAACAACAAAAAAGTGGTAACAGGAAATCCAAATGATTACGTTTTACCAGCAGGTAAATATACCATTAAGGTAGGCAAAATTGATTCGATTGATAATTACTTGGATGAATCCGAACCTAACTCTCTAAAACAATTTAAAATTGAAGTGCCATCACGAAAAGTTGTAACGGTCAACCTTGACCGTCAATAATTTTTTTTCGATATTCATCAATGTCCACGTAATTGATTCCTTTATATCTTTCCAGTTGTTCTTTCAATACTCTTTCTCCGCCCCACCAACATTCACAACCGTATACAACTTTTCCAGAATCAAGTTGTAATTTAGGATTTTTTGTTTTTGTTTTTTTGAGTGTTTGTGCAATGAATCCTACCGCTTCATAAGGAATCTCATCACCTACATATACACCAAATCCAAGAAAATCTACGATATCGTTATTGACGCCTAGTATTGCACCAACTCTCGAGCCTTTTTGAAGTATTTCCTCACCATAAATAATTTGTTAAAGAAATAAAAAGCGGGTTAATAATGTTTGTGATTTTTTCAATTATTAAACGTAATCATCTAATGTTGGTTTTTTTATTTTTTTATATACTTTTAATTCTTTTGCTGTTAACAATGGTTCAAAATCTGATATTACACCTTTTTTGTAATATTTCAATTTGTTCTCATGATTCAAAACATGTAAAGCGTTATAATAGAATTTTGTATAATCGCCTGTATTACGACCAACCTTATTCTTTTGTAGCCATATCTCTTGCCGTTCACGAAACGTTTCTGATACATGGAACAAAGCATTAAAGAGTGCTCGTGCCGGTATAAACGTAAAGTTTGAGACATTATTTTTATCTTTTAATGGTTCAGGATTTCTGATAACATATAAGATTGCATTGACTACATCGTTAATATCTTCATTAGGTACGGTTTCATATGATGAACTTTTATTTTTCTTTATACGATAAAAGCCGTCCTTTACTATACAATCATATAAATCATTCACTAATATTGTAGGCATTATTTTACCTCTGTTAAATCAATAGCGTCTTCCTTTTTTAATTGTTTAATCGCTTCCTCAACTGCTTCTACGGATTCACCTGTTTGTTCCGCAATCTCATCTACATTATGAGGACCCCCGAAACAAATCAAATATACCTTATTCATTAATGGTGTCCAATTTTTCGTTCCCATATCATCACCTATATCGGATTATTCAATCTCCGAGATGGTCTTTCTTCATAAATAAATTTTGTATGTTTATCATATATGGTCTCTTTTGCTTTATCAATTATATCTACTATAGCTCTTTCTTCCTTACACATCATAATTTTATTACAAAGTGATGCGATGAATTCATCGAGATATAACTCATTGATTGGATTTTCTTTTTCTCGTTCTGCCTTTTCTTTTTTTATGCGATTATAACACGTTTCGCAAACATCGAAAAGTGAAGGGAAATTAGAATCAGGGTCTCCATATTTTTGCCCGTCAATCTCTTTATCGCAGTAATCACAAAAATATTTTTTCAGTTAATCACATCCTTTTTAACATCTGCTAACATTGATTCGATTTCATTTAGCTTGTTTTCGATTTCATCCAATTTATCTTTGATGGTGTATTGTTTTCTTAAATGAACTGAACCGCATTTGGTACATGTTGGATATGAAGCAGTATCTTGATATTTGTTTTCTTTAAGGTTGTAATATTGTTCTCTTTTTTCATTATAAAGCCACACAGCGTCTTGACCTGATGCATCAACGCCATAAGGAACTGTCCATGAATCAAGGTTGTTGCAGTTGAGACAAATCGTCATCATCTCGTAGCTTTTTGGTAAATCTTTCATCTTTCATTCCTCTATGTTTCCTTCTTCCTCTTCTACCTTTACGAAAGCATTCACGACATAATTGACCTGAAGCAGGTTTGCCACAAACGTAGCATTTCCTATAGAATTTATATTTTTTATTATAAGCCATCTTCCTTACACATTTTCACGCCATATCTTGCATATTCATCTTCAACTATATGATACATATGAGTATATGTTAGATGGTGTTTTTGTTGTAGGTTATTAAGAAAATCCCTTAATTCTTTTTTTGATTCTATCATTCCCATTTCAATACCGCTTTGGCTTTTTTGATTTCTTCAATAAATATATTGGTATCATCACTACTATCAAAAGGAAAAATGTTAGTAGTTCGGTCATGTGTTAGTTTTATAACAACAGAATTGATATCTTTGTCAATTCCTATTTCTAATAGTGTTTTTCCATCAGTGAATGAGGAGATTGATTCATAATTTATTTGTTCCATATTTAAACCTCTATTTGATTTTCATCGACTGTAATAATTTGTTGAATGTCCCACGTTTCTCTGGGAATAAAAAACCAATTAATTTTTCTCATTGTTATAATGAGACTTGATTGATTTTTTAGATTAACATTATCCAAATCGAAATAGACTTTGTAATAAGCACCGTTATCCATCTGCAATTGATATTCTTTATTACCAATCGGAATTATCTTTTCAACATTGCCTTGTATCGTTAGTTCTTCCCGTCCAAAAATTGGTGATGAAATAAATATAAAGAAGATAGCAAAAAACGATACAAAAACGAACAGTTTTAACCAGTCTTCATTTTCCATTTTTATCACCCAAACAATAACAAAACATTTTTCCACAAACAGCACACGGCTTTTCATGCGTACCGCTATCGAATACTCCACCTTGCCCTCCTATTGCCAATCTCCTGCCATTACAACATGTACAAACGTATTCCCATGTATGCTCATCGATTCTTTTAATGTGATGGCTTTGGTAATCATTAATAACGATTTCTTTTACAGCACCGAATGGCATTTTCTTCAAATCTTGAACATATTGTTTTTGATATTCCAATAATTTATCGAATTGCTCTTTTATTGTTTTTCTTGTTTCTTCTTCCATTTTCCATTCATCTCTTTACAAAAACAAGCCCAACATTGTGATTTGTCACCTTCATATCCAGTTGATTCTTTCCACACTAAATAAGCAGGATATGATAACATAATTGTTTTTCCTGAAAGGAATACAGGTTCGCTTTCATGTCCGCATTTATATTTCAAGTTATTTCTCCTTCTTTATTGCGTAGCATTTCAAACAATATGCTACAGGATTATGAATTCTTGTTACAATAACAATGTCATCTTCATCGAATATTTCTTGGCATTGCGAGCATAAATAATGTACCATTTAACAACAACACTCCTTCGGTAATTCCATTAACCAAGCAACGCAATGTTTACCATTAGGATTTGAATCTAATTGTTCACCTTCAGGCACAACAAAAACATCCAAACCAGTATCCTCGCTTTTCCTTACATATACATGAGAATGACTTTTTTCAGCTTCTTTTTTGATTCGTTTTAGTTCACAATAATTACATGCTGGCATTTAAATCAACTTTTCTAATTCTTCAATTTCCTGTTGTAGTTTTTTTATTTTTTGTTTCTTTTCTTCGATTCGTTGTGGTGCTTCTTTCTTCCGTTGTTCCTCTTTTCTTTTATATGCCTTTTGAGATGATTTGATTTGACAATCTAAACAAACCCAAGAACCAACATTATGAGCGTTAGGAGGATGTTTCCATGTACCTACACCACCGACAATTGGACCTGCCATTGAATCGAAATACATATATTTTGAACCACATACTTTACATGTTCTCGGGTTAGGACTTTTTAAGTTTACTTCACACCAACGTTTTTTGATTTCTTCATTTGATGGTATTTTATAGTCTTTAAACATACTTTCTACAAGTTTTTCTATATCTATTTCCGTCATTTCATCAACCTATAAACCTGTTATGTTTTCTTGCTTCTCGATTTGCTTGTTGAAAGGTATGTTTACGGCATTCTTGACATATTCCAAAAATCAAAGGAACATTCTTCGCCTTACATGATTTGCATTTGCCGATTTTGTAATCTAGTTTACGAAACATCATTTCAAACATCTCGGTTTTATTCTATTCAAGGATTTTCCTATAATTCCAATATATCTTCTTTTTATCTTCTGGTGATAATTGATTCCACCATTCATCAGCTAATCTTGATTGTTTATCTTCCATTTCATCACCGTTTCATTCTAACACTTCATTTACCAATTCATAGAATTTATCATTATCCTGATTCTTGATATATATTCTATCATCTAATCCAACCAACAGTTGAAATGATTGTTTGTTTAATACAAATGATTTAACAGGTAATGGTTTCTCGGGCAGGTCACGTTTGTTTCTGATACGTTTTAATTTCAATCGTTGATACTTAACAGTGCGTTTTGTATTCCTGCATTTGGCACATTTACCATCATATATATCATCATGAATAGTAATAGGACCTCCGCAAATGATACATTCCAACTTCATATAAATCCCAAATAACTTATTATTGATAAGATTATAAATATAATGGTTGGATACAGAAAGAAACGCCAATCAATTAATCCAGTGATGCGTTCATACATTTTCGATTTCTTCCTTGATTTGTTTTAATGCTTCTCGCAAGCTACCAAATTTCATTACTAATATAAGATTGACTAAGGAAAGTAATGCTAATCCGAAACTAGGATACCATAAATAAAACCATTTAGAAAATAATAACATAAAAAATGTATATGCAGAAATGTCCGCTTCAATATATATTTCATAAAGAAAAGTTATATTTTTAAAAGAACAATAACACGCTAAGAAAAACATGGCAAGGCATGTAAGATACCATCGGTTGATAAATGATAATTTTTTAATTAAGACTTCCATTATATTTCCTTTAATTGTTTTAGATAAGTGATTACATTATCAATTTCATCAGTAGAAAATCCGACTACCTGAGTGATGTCTCCTCCATGATAAAAATGTGATATCTCAACTAACGACTTATCATCTGATAACTCTATTTTTGTACCAGGTGAATATGCATATCGACTGCCAATTAATTCTGATGATGGCTCATTGATAATCATTGTATGTTTTAATTTTTCATCTCGACAATCAGGGCAATACCATCCGATAATGCAATCTCCTGACATTCGCCTATGGTGTTTTTCGCAATACGGTATCATCGGATTGTTGTACACGTTTACTCCTCCATATATATCTGTCTTTCAGTTTACCATATTTCTTTTCGTTCTCTTTAATTCTTTCTTCATATCGTATGTATATTAAAATTAGTAACATGAATGGTCCTATTAATGTAAAATAAAAGATTGCCTCTAAATCTTTTACACGTAAATAACCTTGAAGGTAAATTAAAACAATTGATGTTATGAAACCTATTAGCAACCATATTATAAAAAAATAAATGATGAAGGTTTCTCCGTTCATACGCTACCATCCGTTAAATAGATTTGATGACCGCAAGCTAAATGAAGATATACATCTTTGCCACCGCCTCCCCAACTACTACCATCAAGGCTGACGATTTTTTGTAAAGTTCCATGAATAGGACATTTGATGCGGTCACCTATCTCTATTGATATTTTAGTTACCATAATTACCATTTAAACCTTCTTCCTGAAATCCTCAATGAGTTGCTTTGCAACAATCACACGATGATAATATTCCATGTTTTCATTGCGTAACACATCATCAATTTTATTGATAAGACCTGTGTAACGTAACACATCAGTACGAATCATTTTTTAACATCTCAAGGTCTTCTTGAATTTGTTCTTTACACCAAAAGCATATTCCATCTTCTAATGGTGCTTCTTCCTTACAAATTTTGCATTTCACCATTCAACATCACATGCCGGACAAAACCAATATCCATGAACATCAACAATCATTGGATTACCACATGAATTACATATCGGCATTGTGCCATCTCGTAAATGCGTGTGTTGGTTCTTTCTGCTGGCAATATGGTCGATACCAACAGGTTGAACAATCACCTTCTACACAAATCATTTTTTTACCTCTGGTAACCTGTAATACATCAAACCGCAGGTTTCACAATGTAATATATTATCGTTGCGGTATTTAACAATATTTCCTTGACAAACATTACATGTGCCTTTGATAGCATCTTGTCGAGCAATTTGTTTTATCTTTTCAGAACTTAATTCAGAAGCATTACATTCCCTGTTTCGACATACAAATCTTCTGAAGTAGCTGTCATAATCTAGCGAGTATTGATTACATTCTGGGCATATCATTTCATTCATCTCCTTCTAATTTTACTATTCCATCAAAACGCCAATCGGAACCACCATAAATAAAAGTTGGTTTAAATCTTGAAAACCTTACATACACTACGCTTTGTTGTGTAAAATCTAACGTTTCTGATGTTGATGTAATTTCAACTGGTGCGTTGTCAGGACCATAAATATAAAACGTGTGATTTTCAAGCCAAATACTGTCGTTTGATATTTCCATGATATAATGCTCTTCTTCAGCAGTTGCTACTGATGTTGTGTATAACAAGAAATATATTATTACTCCAAATATGATTAGAAAAAAGCATATTACAAATACAACAACCACATCAGATTTATCCATTATACATCCCTTAATATGTGAAAAGATTCTTTTAATACACGATACACATCAGCATTGGCAGGAAGTGAGCGATATTCAAACCCGTGTGATTTTGGTTCCCATTCACCTCGGTTCCTACCTGAATCAAGAATCACATCGTAGAACCGTAAATCCATTTTTCGTACAATATCTTCAACAGGCAGTTCGATAACTTCGCCTGTATCAGCATCACGGCTACTGAAATGTACATGCATTCCTGCTGTTAGTTTGTAATATTCTTTCGAGAAATCAAATCGACCAAAATGATATGATTCTTTATCCTTGAATTCTGGATATATATTTTGTGTATAATCACAATCAGAGAACCTGTCAAGATTGTGTTTTTTCCATAGTGCATCAACCCACGGTTTGTCGATTAATTTGTTTGGCGAATCATCAAGCTCCATATGGAATTTATTTGCACGTAATGAATATTGTAGTTCCTCTGCTTTCAATGTTGTGTAAATCGGGTAGAAACGGTCAGAAGGAAGAGACCGGATTTCCACCAGGAACTCGAACTCATCACGTGGAAACCCATATCTTCTTGGTTCTTTTATGTGGTCTTTTCCTATAAGGAAAAGTTCTTTCTCGATTCCTATTTCTCGTACTTCAGTCAACGGATAAACCTCTTTTGTCGATTTCTTGCTTTATAGCATCGGCAGCTGATTTGATTTTTTCATCGCCAGTTTCTTCATAATCCTTCATGGCTCTTTGATATCCTTTGATGAGCTTTTCATCAGGTCGATTTGCTAAATGCCGTTTCATTGTATCAATAGCTTCTTTTACATCATCCATTGTTTTTATGTTTCCTCACCACCTATTTTTAAATTTTTCTCTTAGTTTAAGACAATGGGTACAAGTTACTTCATCCCAATTATCGGTTACTTGTTTCGGTTTATTATACTTACTTCGACAACCACAAATATGCGTTCCTCTTTTGTCGCTAAAATGTATTTTATTTTTAGGTGTTGTCATGTTCAACATCTATTTCTATATAGTTTTTTATCAATTACTTTCTTTGCTTCTTCAATATTAAAGTCAGGAATGAAATGTTTTATTTTCTTTAATTCATAATCAGGATTCATCATCAGCATATTATAATCAATAAATTGGACTTGCCATCCTTTTTTCATTATTTTTGTTAAAGCATCACCTAATAATTTTTTTAGCAGTAAAGATGTTTCATGTCGTTCAAACTTTTGTGTTGACATCTTTTCCATTGAATCTAATATCTCACTTAATGCTCGTTCTGAAAAAAGTATTTTGTAATCACCATCAGGAAGGAAACGCAAACCATACGCAGTAATTTTGATAAACTTTCCTTCATATTTTTTAATATCAAATGTTTTATCCATAAGCTTGTTAATGATTTTTCCGCCTTCAAGTTCATAGAAACCTTTCGGGTTGTGTTCATTCGCTTTTCGGGAAGCATCATATGCTACAGGAGCGCCACCTGCTTCAAGCAGTTGCATTAAAAGTGATGTGCCTGACCTTTCAAGTCCTGATACTATATAGTTCATTATTTCCTCCTAATTGCTATAAATTTATCTACACAATCATCGGTAAGCTGTTTCCATTCATCTTCGGTGATGTTATATGGTGCTTCTACTTTTACTGGTTTGCTCCAAGGAGTACCATCATATAATTTGATAAGATTCATTAAACTGTTATTACTATCAACATATGCCAGAAGATACTCATCATAATAATTAGCCCCATAGAATGAATGTTCATCACGAACTAAGAACCTATCACCTTTACTCACCATATTTTTTCTCCTGTTTCAAATAACAAAAGATTGCTAAATTGATAATATCAAGTAATTCTTCTTTTTGTTTGCTTTCATAATATTCTTCAATTTCTTGATGCATTCTTCCTTCAAGAAACTGTAAAGAAAAATCATCCCAAGGATGAGTTGTATACCCTTTTTCGTCACATTTTGTAATTGCCTTTTTTATTGCCTCATTATAAACATGCGACATTTCGGATTCCATTTTGAAATAATTATTCAAATCCTTTACCATTTTCCTCGCCTCATTCTTTTTTCTTATCAAGCACATCGACAATGATGTGTATACAAATGAATGACAACAGCATCGTTGATAATATTATACCATATATTCCTATATGATACATTTGAGCAGGGTTATTAAGCAAGAAACCATTTGATAACACACCTCCCGCCAACATAGCTGATACGGATATATCAATACACCAAAGACATGCCATTATTACAATGATTAAAGCTATAACAACACAAATCCATTCTCCACGAGTTTTTATCTTCATTTCTTTTCGTCTATAAAAACAATAACGGTATCTTCAGGTCGTGTAGTCGGTAGATGTAAAATGTCAGCGACATCCTTATTGTTCACAATTAATTTTACATCTTTTGAATAATCACCTAATGGTATATATTCGAGTTTCGTTTTAGTCCCATCAGCTTCAATAACATTGCTCTTCCTCTTTAGTTTAAATTGAATTTCCACCATACATTATTGTATAAGAAGGATTGTTAAATATGTTTTGATATTTTTTAAAATGGTTTATTAAACTAACCCTTTGTGTCGGTTGTTTTTCTTTCTTTCTTGAATCTCTTTTATTCTCATTTCAACATGTCGACTATATTTTGATATAACATCTTTTGATTCCATCCTACTCCCTCAAAGGTAATTTATCCGATATTCAGTTTGTTTGATTTTACCCAGGCATCGAGTAATTCATCTATTTCTATTAGTTTTCGTTTTACAGTTTTTGTATCGCTTTGAATGATATCTTTTATTTCGCGTATGATAATCGATAAAAACGCTGTTGTTTGTAATGATAATTTCGCATCATCTTTTAGTTCAAAGAGTCGTTCAGTAACAGCTTCTAAAATTTGTTCACGATAATCACTCCAACCATCAAAGTTAGGTAATTCATATAATCGTTCCAACCATTCCACGTGAGGTATCCTTTTAATGGTACGCTTACATCTATCCCAATCAGCATTATCATAAGGATGGCTACGAGGTTTGTTGTCGTAACCAATCATAAATCGACACATAGCATTTGATGATACACCGCATCTTCCGCTGTTACTAACACATCCACCTTCGTCAGCTCTTTCAATAAAAAAATCAAGGGCTTTCTTCATTCTATCTAATTCTTTCATTTTTTATCACTTAAATTTATTTTCACTTTCCTCGTTGATTTTGGTGGCATCTTCGGTGGATTATCCATTGTTTCTAATAATTCTTTGACATATTTTTCTTGTTTTTCCTTGTATAGGATATCTAGTTCATCGATTAACCAATGTAACATATCAACGAATTTTTGATTGATTGAAAATTCCGAAACAGCCTCTTCGACCATTTTTTTCTTTTCAGCATCAGTAAAATATGAATTGTAATAGTTTTCAACTAGCATATGAATTGCATCACCAATCGTATGTTTCTTTGGTGGGTTGAGATAATCCATATGTCCTTTGATACCGTGTAATCGTTGAATATCTTTCTTGTTTGTTTTAATAGTTGATTTTAATAACTCTTCATTACCGATTAACATTAATCATCCTCATCTAAATCATCAAACGGATGTCGTCCTGTTTCCATGATATACGTATCTATATAATCTTGTAATCCGGATTCGTATCCCATACATTATTACCTCAAATTCTTTTCTGTTTTTAGTGCCTTTTCCATCCACATTCGGTCTTTAAAGTTTTTGGGCTCCTTGATTCGTGATGTGTTTATCCATTCTTGTTCACCATCAGCCCATGTGATAAGTGCTTTTCTTTTTCCGATTGTTTTAACATAAGCAGGACGAAATCCACGATAACACCAAATCAATACAATATCATTTACTTGCATTCTTTAATCCTTCGTTAATTCTTTTAATGCAATCTTCACAAATGAAAATTGAAAACCATTCTCCCCAATTATATCCTACAAACCATTTTTCATCAGTTTTATTTTTATCTGGATACTTATTGCAAATTTCACAATTTGGATAATGATGACTATTATCTCTGTCTTCAAAGAATGGGTGATTAAGTAATTCTTTTGTGGTAGAGATAAATTCAGAACCATAACTGTCTGTTTTGATTTCAGTACTTATTTCCATTTTCTACTTCTCTTTAATGATTTTTATTTTTTCTTTATCATCAGCATATATTTGCAAAGTGATGTGGTTTGATTGACTGTCCGTGATTTTTATTTCACGAAAAAACGTATCTGTGTCTTTATTGTTAATCACTCTTCTTGCTTGTATCTTTTCTACCTGTGTAACGGTAACTATTTCTCCTGAAACAAAAGTTTTTGATTGTATCATTTTACTCCCTCAAGGATTCTAATGTTATTTTTATTGGAATGTCTGTGCCTTCGAATTTTTCAGCATTAACGAGCATCTGTGCGAAATCACCGAATTCATCTTTTGGAATAGTTGCAATAATTTTTAGAGCAACACAGATTTCCCTTTTCGTAGGTTCACGACATGTACAGAAATTATTAATATCAATTTCTGGATAAGTCGTTGATATAAATTCTATTTTTTGATGCTTCAACGGTTTTGTGTGTTTTGGTTGAGTTAGTTCTTTTATATCATCCATGATGCTTGTAGATGATGCTCGAATATATTGTTTATCAATTATGTTTTGAATAGTTTTGTTTCGTACACATTTATCATCTATTGCTGACAAAATACCTAACTGAGTACCAGTTACTAAAAATCTACCGCCCATTATTATGCCTCCTTATCAAATGATAATAATACTCTATTTACAAGTTCACAATAGTCTACAGTATTTATTAATCCTTTGGAATGCCAAGTGTCTTTTTCATATGTTACATCAACATTTCCATGTTCTTTTTCTAATTTTTGTAATTGTTTGATTAATTCTTTGAGTTTTATGGTTTTGATGTTATCTATTGTTTCTTTATCTGGATGTATGAAATGCTCGGTCATTACACTGATAACTAAAAAATTGTTATCAATAACCACCTCTTTTGTTCCTTTAACTTTTCCATACTTTTCTTCAATTGCTTTTTTTATTTTATCTGTCACTTTTCCGCACCTAATTTTTCTTTAATATTGTTTATGATGTCTTGTAATTGTTCTAAAGTTAAATTTTCTGCGTAAATTGGCGGGTTGTCAAGTAGAGGAGCTATAGTAGGATGATATTTCCTTAAAGCTAATTTACAAGCAACAAAATGAAGTTGTCGCCAACATAGATTGTCGAAATGTTGTTTCATTTTATCAAGATATTCGATTGGAGTATCTTTGGTTACATCAGTAAGGGAATTGTAATAAGTATGTAAAGCATCAGCAAACATAGCACAATCAAAACAATTTGTTTTCATTTTTTTCCTTCTTTTTGTCAAACCTATAATAAAATTCTGCTGTTAAATATCCTATAATAAGTCCTGTAAACAAACAAGTAACAAGCGTGATGCTGGCATTAATATTATGTGTAGAACATATGTATATAATGAAAATGGCAACGATAGATGATAAGAAACATGCCATAAACATTCTTTTTATGATTTGTTTTTTGCTTCGTTCCATAATTTACTACCACATTCTTCACACAGCCACATAGAATATCTTGTTTCTCCATCTCGTGGGTCAACAAGCCTATTTTCAATATAAATTTGGTATGGATGTGTTCCATCTATATATTTTTTACATAAATCGCATTTAAATGCTTGCATATTTCAAACCTTCTTTCAAGTAAAATTTTTCGTTTTTTATAACAGTAATAATTAGTTGATAATACTAAGAATAACATAGCAAAGATAATATATACTGTGATGATTGGTTCAAATATATCTGCAAATTGAAGTGCCAAAAACGTAAAGGTAATGATTATTTGTATCGTTATAGCTAACATTGGTAACTTATAATATTTACTAATTTGTTTGTCAATTTCTTTCAAATTATCAAATTCATGTTTACTCATTTAGCAAACCTTCATAATTATGATATTCAGGATGTTGATTTAATCCTCTTACTATAATCAAAGGCTTTTTGATTTCTTTAGCATAATTGATTGTGTTTAACGTTCCTGAATGTTCTTTTCTATCAAAAGCAACAACAATATCTGATTCCAAAACAATACGTTTGTTTCTATCAAAATATCGTTGTGGTGAAGGTTTTTTTGGGTCAGGATAAAAAATGATAAGTTGAGCACCTATTTCTTTCGCTATCCATTGAGCCATTATATCAATTCCTTTAGCCCCTCCTGAAACGATAACATCTGATTTATATAAACCGAGTTCTTTAAGTGTATCTTGTACTTGCCAGTAAATCCAGCCTTCTCGATTTCCAACTATCCCTATTTTCATTGTATCATAAATGTCATGGTAGTTTATTTATATTTGTATGATTATTTATCATCAGTTGATGTACTATCAATTGATGTTGTTTTGTCAACTTCATATGTTTTTTTGATTAATACACCTTGTCCTTTAATGTAAGGTGGAATAAAAATACGTGTTCCTGCTTTCTCACCCCAAAATTCTTTATCACGTAATACACGATAATGACCTCGCACCCACCATGAGTGAGAGTATTCCCATGTCTTTTTATCTTTTTTCAATTGTTCAGTATAAATCTTCAAATCTCCTGACAATTTGATTACGTTTCTTTTCGGGATTGGGAACTTTCCCTTTTCTACACGTTTTCTATTACGTTTTTCGTCTGGATTTACATTTACCAGCTTTACTCGTTTATCATTCAAGAAATTCAAAAAATTCAACGTAAATAAATGTATAAACTTACGAGCATGTGGGTCTGTTCCTTTATTCCTTCGTAAATTAAGATTAAAATCTTTATATTCATCATCAATGTTTACGTTGACATTAAACGTATCGAACCATATCCTTCCATGGTCCTCAATATCATGAATACTGCATATGGTAATTCTTAATCCTGTACCAACCTTGTGTTCACCGTTTTTATCATATTTATCAAGTATCGATTCATCAAACATACCAGATTTTATTTTATATTGCATGTGTTGAGCGTACTCGTCAGTAAATAGATATGTTTCTGCAACAATAATCCCAATTATTTCTTTATACCCAATATTGATACCAAGTTTTTTCATTTCGTCACGTTTGAATGAAACATCAAGAAACATAACCGGAAATGGTAAATGAAATAAATCATTTTTATTCGGACAATTCGTAAGTGCTAATAATCGTTTGATGTCGTTAGTAGTTTCAAATATATGACAATTAAATAGACTTTGTTTGATGTTTTCAATAAACATAGGACCAGTATCGCCTGTATCCTCTGTAACACCTAATTGAAAAAGTTCTGCATACGAAATGAAATTCGATGCAAACTTGGTATAGTTTTTCATTTACGCTCCTTTTATAAAAGCGTTCTTGATAAAAACCATTGCTACAACAAATGCGACACCAAGAAATGATGCCATACCGAGTATGTTGTATGGATAATAATTGATAAACGCATAGGTTGGGTATCCAAATAATAACAACCCACCGATAGCAATCATTTCAATTGCAAGTAGTTTTATTGTTTTTTTCATTCATCGTCCTCCTTTGATTTAAATACATCAGGTATTCTACCGTTATTAAAACCTATAATTCCTTTTTCTGCCATTGTTATAAGTACTTTTTTAAATTCTTCGTAGGTTGGTGTTTTTTCTTCAGGATGGTCCTTTTTAAATTTAGTGATTATTTTTTCATATTCCTTAGTTATATTTGCTTTTTCGATTCGTTTGACTATATCCTCACGGCGCTTTTTTTCATGTATATAATCCAATTCATCTTTAGGAATTTCTTCCATAAAGAAGTTCCATTTTGAAGTGAAGTCATTAGTTCTTTCTTCCTTTCCGAATATAATTTTTCCTTCCTTTTTTGTGAAAGGAATCATAACACTTACTCCTTTTGGATTATCTTCAGAAAACTCTCCTATTATCAATGCTTCCTTTCGATTTACATCACGTTTTGGGGATGATATGTGAATATTACTACTATACCAACCTTCCATTACTGTCCAATATTTTTTGAGTTTATGTTCATGGATAAAATCACGAAGAGCGACACGCATCTCTTCCTTTTCATCGTCATCTTCAAAAGTTAATGGAAATAGTGCCAGTTTATTATTAATAGTAGAAACAACCAAAGGTTTATGTTCACCTTCATCTTTCATTATTTCTTTTGCTTTTAAAATAATATCATCAATGTTCATTTTTAATCCTCATATATTAGTCGTTTAACGACAGCTTTTCGTTTTTTGTATGCTGATATTTCTGCTTCAATAAATCCTTTTTGATTAATAACCGAACGAGCAATACGTGAACGTGGACCTGGTAAATTGAATCGTCTTTCCGTATCACTAATCAATACAATTCCTTTAGGATGGTCTTCGTAGGTAATGCATTTGACAACACTTTCGGTGTTAAATCGATATTTGTACCAACCAATACGAGTATTGAATCTATATATAGAATCAATATTCTTAATAACGAAACCTTCAATTTTATCCTTCATATCAAGGAATTTTTTTGGTGATTTGTGATATTCAATAATTTTGATGTGTTCCGTTTCATTGATATTTTTTGATAATATTTTTTTACGTTCAATTAATTTTTCATCAGAAACATCTTCATCATCGTTTTTTACAATATCATAAATGACAGCAGTGATAGGATATTTTTTTGAACGTTGCTCGATTTTCATTCGGTTCTCACATTGACGCTTCAGATAGAGGGAGAAGTCTCCCCCTTTGAAGCGTGGTGTAATAACGCATAGTTCCGCAATGTAAGTGCCGTCCTTGACGGAATTTTTCAAATCTTCGACCAGTTCAGGATATTTATATATCTGATTGGTACCGTTGTTATTGTGCCATATACCAATTTTGTTATTTTTCACTTCAATGACACAACTTCCGCCGTCATATTTCAGCTCGTAAATATGATTTCCTTTTGGGATAGTTTCGATTGCTTTAGGTTTCATCACGGTTGTTCTCATGATTTCACCTATACAGATGATACAAGACTTTGAATGACAGATTTAATGTAATCAAAAACAGATGACCAATTGGCAACAGCATAATCGAGTCCACCTTGCATATACCACATGACTGTTACGAGCATAATAATCATCACGGTAAATGCAGATAATGCCCGCCAAAAACCAAATTCAGCGCGTGGTCTATTTTGTGTTACAGGTTGTTGAATAACAGGTTGTTGAGCGGGTTGTGTATATATTGGTTGTTGGGCTGGTTGTTGAACAATGATTGGTTGTGGTGCTGGTTGTTGTGGTATTGTTATTGGGCGTGGTTGAAATGGGTTTTGTGTTGCAGGTTGTTGGACAGGATTTGATTGATGCTGTTCTTGTTTTTCGCGTTGTTCACGAAAATATTGACGCATCTTTTCTTTTCCTGATTTGACGGTATCTACCATTATGTTTCCTCCTTTACATCTTTTTTTATTTTTTCTCGTTTTAATTCATTGATAATTTCAGTAATTTGTTTGTGTTTGTATGGAGAAATAATTGTATGTTCCTTGTAATTTTGCAAAGCATTAATGATAAGATTTGTTTCTTCAATTGTAAATACAGGTTCAAGGAATGGTAGTTCAGGATTAGGTGTGTCGATTTTTTTAGGAGCTGTTATGTCTTTCCATACAACGTTTTTTGCTTGTACTTTCCCTGATGGTGTAACATCCCAACAACCTTCGCTCATACATTGAAACAACGGAGGGTCGTCACAATATTGATGAAGTATAGAACCACATCGCGGACAAGTTGGTACTCGTTGTGTTTTATTCATTTGATTCCTCCAAGTGTCGTACAATATTTATTTTTGTTAAATCAGAAAGATGTGGTAAATTCATGATGATTTCGATAATGTATTTCTTCAACGTTGCGTCTGCTCCGTCAGCAATATAAGTATCTTCAATGTGTGACCATCCACTATCGGATGCTAATTCCTCTTGACAGATAGTTTTTATATTCTCGATGATTTCTTTGAAATTCATTTTAAAACCTCTCAATGTCGTTTTCATAAAGTGGTATATCAGTTTCTTCAAATTGTGATTCGCATTCTTGACATGTATATTTACGACCTGTACCAGAAACAGTACAAATCGTAAACATATCACAATGCGGACAATAGGTCAGTTTATCATGTTCCATGTTTATTCATCCAAAAATGATGTTTGTGCAATAAGTTCATTTTCTTGTTTTTGTTCTTTAGTTTTGATATCGAGTGGTTTGCCTTTTGCTTTTTTGACTTTGTTAACGAATTTTGCGTATAATTCAGGTTCATTATCCTTCGATGCTTTTTCAAGTGTTTTTGTTTCCTTGATTTCGATAGGTTCAATACCCTCCTGTTTTGGGTGTCGTATGTTTCGATAATCGCGTATTTCTGCAAGTAATAAACGGTCGCTTGTTGGTATGATGATTCCTGCTCGTTCCTTTTGCCGGTTACCGAAAGAAACAACAAGTGCTTTTTTATGTTTCAATAACCATGAGTGAATTTTTACAATTGTTGAAATTGAAGCATCATCGTTGTTATTGTATAGTTCATCAAAGCTTGTAATGAAAGGTAAATTCATCATTATATTATCAACAGATATTTCGTCAACAACAACAATTTTTTGTTCCACTTCAGTATCCATGAATGCTTTTCGTTGTGCAAATTCATATACAATTTCATTGTTTGGGTCAAAGCGTTTTGTGATACTCCTTATAGTATACTCCTTTCCACAATCATTACAAATGTATTTTTGTGATAATTTGGTTTCACAATCATCGCAAATAAGATTACTTTGAATACCATTTCCTGAATCAACAGTTTTTGATAATTTAACGTTCATCTGAATATTGGAAACAATTTTACCGTTTTCTTTATGCTTCCAAATAAATGTATGTCCTGATTTTTTAGCTACCATTAACAATCACCTCGATATGCATGACGTTTATACTCACCAGCTAAAAATTCACGTTCAGCATCCATTTGTTCAAGTGTTTCAATCTTGATGCAATGAAAACACATTTTTCCGCTATCAGCGATATACCAGCGTTCTTTTTTTGCAGTCGATAAATCAACGGTACGACCGCAGTCCTTACAGGTTATATTTTTGGACATTTATTATTACACCATAATAAATATGTGTTTACAAGTATATAAATGTTTGCATAAAATTAATAAGAATATATAAAAAAAAATGAAAAAATGTTGCAATTTGAATGTCCTAACAACCGAAGCCCCCAATTCTTCTTGCTTTTCAGGTTATTATTTTGCTCTCTTTCCTTTGCCGAGTTCTGCCTCAGTTGTTTTTAGGTTCAAATTACAACATTATGATACACAAGTTTCCTAACAACCAAATGGTGTAATAATAGGTAAAAAACACGTTTTTTAGGCACAAAAAACATGAAAACCCGTTTTGATTGTTCTTAGGCTTATGCACCATCTTTTTCATTCACTTTTATATCAATCTTTTGTAGCGTTTCTTATTTTTTCAAGAAAAGCTATTGCATCATTAAGTAATTTTTTAATCTCATGGGAATAAATTTTTTCTAACATCCAAAAAGCAAACAACGTCACACATGTAATTGACAGCATAACTTCACTAAATGTTAGATAATTTAATTGTGCCATTACATTCAATATTATTAACATGATGATTTGGAACGTTAATGGATACACTCGTTTATTCATGGGTCTCCCTCAATTTTTTTATTTCTTGTTCTATTTCAAAAAGTTCCTGTTCAATTAATTTTTTAAGTTTTTTGTTATAAGAATAAAGATATAATAGATATACAATACCAGGTATTGATAATAGCAAATAAGCGATAAGATGTATTAATGGTAAAGGATATAGTATAATTATTTGTGATATACTCCATCCTGTCATAGCGCCTGTTATAACTGACAACAACATTCGAGCCATAACATTTGACGCTTTTAAAATAATATCACCGCATTGTTATTTTATCAATTTCATGTTGTGAATAAGATTTTTCTGAGTCAATATGTTCACAACAATCTTTAACAACAAAATGATGGTGTTTTTTATGCACATGAACATGTTTGTTACAAATTCTACATTTCTTTATCTGATACATATGTACCTCGTATATAACCATTTAATTCCATCAAATCGAGAGTTTTATCAAGGTCATCATCACAAATATTGATGTTTTTTTCGTTCAACATTTTTTTTAATTCATAACCATCAATTGAATTTATTCCGTTATTTTTCAATTCTTTTAACACTCGATAAACATCAATCATGTGCCTTTTTTGCATACATATGATTATATATTTGTTACTATATAAATTTTTTTTATTCGTTTTCGGCAATAAATTCCTTGATTGCTTCTATATTATCTATGATAAGTTTTGCCTTTTTCAAACCAAATCTAAAAGGATGTTCATCTTCTTCATGTTGTTTCAAAACAATCAATGGGTTTCCTCGAAATTCTGTAAATTCAACAGGCATACTACGTGTAATGAAAAATGCTGATTTAAATGTTATGGATTATGGGATTGAGAAGACGTATTTAGAAGAGGGCAAGGGGGGAGGCATTGGCCTTGCTTCTAGAATAAAAAATTGTCCTCTCAACCTTTCCACCCTTAATTTAATATTAAACAATCTTTCCTCAGCCTCCTTTAACATTAATAACGTTTATATGATATTTATTAATTGTTAATTAACATTAAATATGGGATGATAAGAAGCGTGTAAAAAATCTGAGAGCTAAAACAGAGTACATACACGCTTCTTACAAAACGAATAAAATATCATTATTTAATTTTTTTGAAATCTCCAATATCGAGTTCTGCCCACGCAAGACAGGTTTTTGTGTTATCATCATATTCACCTTTTATGATATCGTCTTTGTGTACTAACAACCAAGTTTTAAAAACTATCAAAGCTGTTTTATAATCAGGTGTATACTCGACACATTCATGACATCTTTTGATATCACTATAAGGTAAAAATGATATTGTATCAGGACTTTTATCACGTATTTTTTTACAATTATCCTGTTCATCCTTTGTTGGAAAATCAACAACACATATTGATGTGTTTCCTTTACACTTATCAAATACGATTCGTCCGTTTTTAAGACGACCGGTCATGAAACAATAACCCATGATAAAATATTATACATTTATCATATAAAAATATTTCGTTAAAAATAATAATACTATATAAAAAAAGGCCATTGTAGGTAGTGAGATGGATTGTTATGGGATATGAATGGATTTTCAGTCTCACTACCCATAATGACATATCGTATGAAGTTTTTAATTATTTCGTATCCTTTTTGTCGATAATTCTCTTTATGCGACTTCTACGGTCTTTGATTCCTTTCGTTGGTCTCAAAATTTCAATGCCTTCTTCATCGGCAGCTAATTGGATTTCTCCTCTGAGGAAACCAACATAATCAACGCCGTATTCGCGTATATTCCTTCCGACTTGTAGGATTTGCCATAGGAACCAAATGACGAGAACACCGCCAATGATGCCTACTATAGCCCACAGAAAACCAGCTATCGTGTTCAATAAAACTACAGGGTCCATGTACATATCTCCTAATATTGTGAATACAGGGAAGAAGGGGTTTGAATAGGAAAGAACCCACCTTTTCCCTGCCTCACCACCTTAATATATAGAATGCAAAACGAGTTTATATAATTTAATAAATAATCAAAGTTTCATTAAATGTAAAAAGAACTCAGTAGGTTGAATAACCCCACAATACCTATAAAAATCTGGTTTTTCGTGCAATCGTAATATGATGCGTTCTATAAGGTCTTGTACTTGTTTTTCTGTAGGTTCCCAATCATTCATCAATGATGTGTCGTATACATCAAAATCGATGACTACGTTAGCGTTAAAATTTCGTTCACGCATTTCATGTTGTACTGCATTAAAACGCTTCTGTATGTATAAGAGTTTATCATGAAAATAAGGAACTACACGTTTTAAGTGATGTCCTTGCTTGTATTGTTTGTTCATGTTTTTTCGATAAAAACCCAACATACCACTTATTTCATGGTTCTCTGCTAAAAGGTGTTGGTCAGCTAATTGATAAGGTGGTATTAGATTTACACGTGTCATTCATTTTTATAACACAAAACATATATTTAAAATTTTTTTGAAAAGATTCAGGAGTAGCCAAGACCGAGCACAGTGTTTCCGGTTAACCATTTTTCTAACCTTGCAACGGAATTTTACATGGACTCCCAAATCTCTTATAACAAAAAATATAAACGAATTGCTACTATAAAAAACTTAATAATCCCATTGAGCATTTTGATTATTATGTTAAAAGACATGCCGAAATGTTTTGATGAAAAGAAGGTACATACACCTGAAAACATTAAGATATTACGAGCATTGATGCGTAAACATAGAACGATTAATGAATTGAAAAAAATAGGAACCCTACGTGATGTCAAACAACTATATGATATGGGTGTTATTGCAAAGGTATCTGACGATGGGGAACATTGGAAATACATGAATACGTTAATAGCAAGAGACCTTATTTTAAGTTATAAACCTAAAAAAAGTACTAGTTTAGATGATTGGTTAAGCTAATGACATTAAAATTTATTGTTGTTACGTAAATAACATTACTTAGTTAAGCAGATACGTTAACTTAGTAAAGGTAGTAAAT
>Ga0180436_10001647_pt1 | contig 21661 bp, 18 predicted proteins | sample SS_ome_2_FD_132434 | JGI IMG/M metagenome (GOLD analysis project Ga0180436, IMG submission 132434) | Hypersaline lake sediment archaeal communities from the Salton Sea, California, USA - SS_3_S_2 metaG | ecosystem: Environmental > Aquatic > Non-marine Saline and Alkaline > Hypersaline >... | reverse complement strand
TGCCGACGTTTGGGCGTTCACCTGTTGTTGGTGGACGTCCCCTCTTGGGATTTCAATCCCTACGAATACCTTGCTTCTCCGTCATCAAAAACCAACTTCCGTCGCCTGTACGCCCAGCACATATAGGATATTGATACAAAATAGCTGGCTGGAAGACGATGTAAATTCTTGATCTTTGTCCCCAGCACAGTTGTCTTGCCATGAAAGCCCATCGGGCCGATATCCAACTGGTTGGCCTGATTGGTAATTTTATCTTCCAGATCAGACAGGGTAGAATCTGGATTTGTGTCATCCAGCTGCCTGGTCAATGATTCCTTGGAGGCGACATAAGACGATCCTCGATCTCCCCCGATGGCAATACCCAAAATTCCCGGAGCACACCCTTTTCCCTGAGCTTTGGCCACAGCATCCAGACTGACTTTTCGCACACCGTCCAGATCCCTGCCGGCGCCCAGACCAGAATCAGGCAGCTTATATTGTGTGCTTACATTTTCGCAGCCGCCTCCTTTCAGAATTAGATCGATTTCTAATTGTCCATCTTCAATTTCCTCGTAATGAATCGATGGGTAATGCTCATCACCGCTGTTATCACCTGTGTTTTTTCCTGTCAGGGTATTTACAGAATTCGGCCTCAAGTAGGACTTCTTTGTGGCCTGGATCACTGCCTCCTGGATCTGTCGGGTGAGTTTCCTGGTGCTCCAACCTTCAGGATATCTCACAAAGAACAGCGGTGTTCCCGTATCCTGACAAATAGGTGTGGAATTTTCACGGGCCATTTTCACATTTTCCAGGATTGTATCCAGCGCTCCCTGGGCGGCTGATCCCGGTTCCTCCTGATCCCGTGATTCGAGGAGGGCTTTTTCAACATCCGGGGGCAAATCCGTTGCTGTTAATCGTACTAATTCAAGGATCTGTTCAGTAAGATCTGGCTGCATAATACCCTCCCGCTCCTGAGAACAATGCACAATACTATAGTATAGAATATGTCATTTTGTCCCCAGGTGACAGTATGAGAAATAATCCGCTTTGGATATCATAAGTCATATCCTTTCCATTGAGGGCAATACGCTTGAATAATGAAACTATGCTATACTAATTCTGAGTTATGAAAATTCAAGAAAACAGGAAAAAATGGATTGAATCGCTGTATAATTTGCGGCTCCAGAACCTCACTGCAACCTTCTTGGAGGCTCTGGGTCCAGTGAATCTGCTTGGCGCCCAATTGATCTATATCAGCCAACCAGTTTTATCCTCTTTCATCTCTAAAGATCAATCCCAGGATTTCGCAACGATTTTGGAAGATCCATCAGAAACTGAATTATTTATCGAGGCACTCAGAAATTACGAACCAACAACTTAGTTGGAGGATATATCTGTGTCTGCTACTGGCTTCACGGGAATAGTGGTTATTGTACTTTTTGTCGGTTTAATGGTCTTTTTTTCGTTCATAGATAAAGACCGGAAAACCTATAATATCCGTCCAATTCCCGCCTACGAAAAAATCATCCAGGAAATCAACGTTGCCGTTGAGGATGGTACTCAGCTGCATATTTCTCTAGGAAGAGGGGGTATAACTGGGCCAGAATCAGCTGCCGCATTGGCTGGCCTGGGGATATTGAAGCAGGTTATAGAAAAATCCTCAGTTTGCGATCATCCTCCAGTTGCCTCCACAGGAAACCCCGTTATATCCATACTGGCCCAGGATACGATCAAAGGCAGTTCGAAAGCCATCAGTATTTCAGACAATATCAAAAACCCTTCCGGTGAGCTGATCGGCGTTACGCCCTTTTCTTATGCAGCTGGCACCTTGAGCACCATCCGGAATGACAATGTCTCCGCCAATATCCATACCGGATGGTTTGGAAACGAGATCACCTGGATCACGACTGCTGGTGAGAGGCAAAGCAGCCCAACTATCGCTGGTACTGCCCAACTTCCAGCTCAAGCAGTCATCTATGCCAGCGCTTCTGACCCTCTTATCGGAGAGGAGTTATACGCCGGAGGTGCCTACCTCGGGGCGGGAAAAATGCACCAGGCGAGTATCTCGGCCCAGGATGTCATTCGCTGGATCATTATATTTATCATCCTGGCCAGCGTCTTGCTGAACATCCTTGGAATTGATGTATTCATTGAAAATATCCTGGCAGGTACAATGTGAAAATCGATCTAAAGTCTCCTGTCTCAACCGCAGTTGCCATCGGCGTCGGCATTATTGTCCTGGCCGGATATTTCATTCCCTCATTTACGAATATCCGTTTTATCCTCTTACGAACCGGTCTGGTCCTGTCCGCAGTTGCTCTGCTGGTTGGCATAATCAACCTGATCACTGTCCACATCAAAAAATTGGGGGCGGATAGCGAAAATTCAGGTTACAGCCTGATCCTGGTAATTGCGCTGTTGGCCACCCTGGTGATTGGAATCATAGATATGGTTCAGACCTACCTGGTAGGGAAACCAAATTTCCAGATGACCAGCTGGATATTCAAAAACATTCAACTTCCGATTGAATCCAGCCTGCTTGCTGTAACGGCAGTCAGCCTTACATATGCAGCCGCCAGCATACTGCGCAAACGGATGGATCTGTTCTCCATCATTTTCTTCTTTGTCGTTTTATTGGTTTTGCTGGGATCTTTTTCAATTCCTCCGACAACAATTCCTTTCCTTCGCGTATTTCGCGAATGGATCCTGCGTGTCCCAGCTCTGGGAGGAGCCCGTGGGCTGCTGCTCGGCATTGCCCTGGGCACAATTACTACAGGTATCCGAATCTTGATGGGAACCGATCGACCTTACGGTGAATAATAATGGCTGAGATCCTGTGCCCAACCTGCGGAAAACCCAATGCAGATGATCATAATTTCTGTGATCATTGTGGTGCTCCCTTGTTCAGCATTGATCCTCTTCCTCCTGATAGCCCTTCCCTGAGAGACAATCTATTTGATAACAAAGATGAAATAACACCGACCCAACCCGCAGTCCCCCTTGATGAGAGCTCCCGGTTAGACAGCCTATTATCGCCAGAAGAACCTCTCACGGACACTCCCCAATCACCAGAACCCCAGGATGATTCCACAAGACTGGATGATTTAATACCTGCTCCAGAATCGTTTGAGGAACTCCCTGCAGAAAGTGAACAAAAATCGAGTGAGGAGTCAGATGCGGCCTCCCGCCTGGATGATTTCTTCGCAACCGAAGATCCATTCACGGGTCCCGATGAGGAAAAGTTACCTGATCCGGATGCTTTTGATCCATTACTGGATCCATCTGCCCGTGATGAGCTCCTGGGAGAAGAAAGCCCAATAGATAAAGATGGTGGGGAATGGGAATATCTGACTGAAACACCGACCACAGAAAGCCCACCCAAAATACCCCCATCTATCGAAGAACCCCCGGACAACCTGGAATTCCTGAACTCACTTTCCGATGAGGTTACCCCCGAAAAGGAAAGTCCATCTCAAGAACCCGCAGCGGAGCGGGAATCCCTGACAGAGCTTTCTGCTGAAGAAGAACCGATCCAGCAAGAAAGGCCCACCACAGACCCGGTCGGTGAATGGGATTTCCTTACTGAACCTTCCAGCAAAGAAGAACCTGCTCAGAATGAAGAGCCCACCACAGGCCCGGGCAGCGAATGGGATTTCCTGACTGAACCTTCCACCAAAGAAGAACCTGCTCAGAAAGAAGAGCCCACCACAGGCCCGGGCAGCGAATGGGATTTCCTTACTGAACCTTCCAGCAAAGAAGAACCTGCTCAGAATGAAGAGCCCACCACAGACTCGGGCAGCGAATGGGATTTCCTGACTGAACCTTCCGCCAAAGAAGAACCTGCTCAGAAAGAAGAGCCTCTACAACAGGAACCACCAACCCAGGACGAAGCCGGAGGAATGGATTTCTTATCTGCCTCGCCGGAAAAGGAAAGCCCCGCAGAGATAGAACAACCAGTCAGCGAATCTGCCAGTGAGTGGGATTTCTTAACACCCGATCCGGATAGTGAGCCTGGCCCGATAGGTTTTCGCCCGGATGTTTATGATGAAGATGAACATCCTGTACCGGAATTTGGCTCCCCTGGTTTCAGTGAGGATTCTGGCTGGCTGGATATGCTCCAGGACCCCGATTCCCGAGAAGCAGAAATAGATGCGCCGCCAGTGCCCTCCAAACCTCAAACTGATTGGCTGGACAAGATCAAAAGATTGAATAAAAGCAGTGATTTAGTTGATGAGGACTCATCTTTCCCGGATTGGCTTTCTGTGTCTGATAGGCCCGCAGATGAAGAGCCAGAAGACATTAAGCCGCCAGAATATTCACCTCCAGCTGCTGATAGTGATGAAGCTGCGCCAGCCAGCGATCTACCGGAATGGCTTCATATTGATGGGGATGATGAATCTCTGAACGCATTCCTTCGGAAAAAAGACCTTACGAATGAGGAATATAAGCCTGCCATCGTGAGGGGCATTACCGACAATCTCCCTCAAGAAGATGAGGATGATGACGAACCCGCATCAGGGATGAGTGATTCCCAGCAGATCAAATTCCCATCCTGGGCGGAAGAAAAGAAGAAAGCTGCTGAGGAGATCCCTGAAGACCTGGAATTTTTAGCTGGCGAGGGTGGAGAATCCGAACCAATCACTGATCCATTTCAAGCTGAGGAAGAGGAATTCTTTGATGATCTTTTCAGTGAAGAGCTACCCAGCTGGCTGACATCTGCATCTTCTGATTCTGCCTTTGAAGATATTGAAGAGGAGTTATCGCTTGGTGAACTCCCTGGATGGGTCGAAGCTATGCGTCCGGTTGTGGAATCTACCGATGCCACTGGGCTTTCCGAGGATGAAGATTATATTGAAAATTATGGTCCACTGGCGGGAATTCCCAGCGTGCTGCCAGCAGAAGCAGATGTTGCCTTCGATCCAGAAAAAGCATCCAGGAAACCGCTTAATCTATTGGCGACAAAATCCCATCAGGATTATGTCAATGTTCTCAAGAAACTCATTACAGACGAGAACAAATCGAAAACTATCCTTAAACCCGCTCCAGTAGCAACTCAGAGAGTTCTGCGCTGGTTGATTGCGATCATTATGCTGGTAACCACAGCCGGGACTGTCATCTTTGGTGGAATTATTGACACCGAACCACCCAGTTCTGCCCAGGTCATGGATACAGGATACGGGGCTTTATATGAAGAGATCGAGAGCTTGTACGATGGCCAGCCAGTGTTAATCGCATTTGATTTTCAACCTGCTTCCGCTGGAGAGCTTTACATCGCCTCAGCTGGAGTCGTAGACCATCTGATGAAACAGGGTACTTTCCTTTCTTTTATTTCGACCCAGCCCACCGGGCCAGCCCTGGCCGATCATTTCCTGGAAACCACCCAGGAAAAACACGGATATATCCATACTCAACAATACATCAACCTGGGATATTTGCCTGGCGAATCAGCTGGTCTATTGAGTTTCGTCATAGCACCGAAAAAGATCATTCCTCTGGCATTTGATGGGAGCAATGCCTGGGGATCACCACCCCTCGTGAAAGTTGATGCGATCAATGATTTTGCTATGATTTTGGTCATTACAGATGATCCTGATACAGCAAAGATCTGGATTGAACAAGTAGCCACTATTCTGGATGATACTCCGCTTCATATGGTAGTTGGCGCCCAGGCTGAACCATTGATACAACCCTATTTCCGTTCATCACCCCAACTGCTCAAAGGCTATGTTTCTGGAGTTATCGACAGCATGAATTACGAACAGATGCTGGATCGGCCAAATTTGGCCACAGCGGCCTGGCTTCCATTTAACCTGGGTATTATTATCACAGTTGGAACGATCTTTATCGGCGGATTAGCGAATGGTGTTTTGTCCCTGTTTTCCCGCCACAGGACCAGGGCGGCAGGAGATGTCAAGAAAAAATGACTAATATGATGGACTTCATTGGATTATCCCTGGGATTTTTGTTGACGATCCTGATCTTCAGCTATTTATTGGGAGATAACCCTTTCTTCAAGTTAGCGATCCACATTTTTATTGGAGTTACAGCCGCATATGTTGCCATTGTCACAGTTAATAATGTGCTGATTCCGCGCTTAATCGTTCCTCTCATACAAGGAACGCGGGGAGAACGCTTATTATCCATTTTGCTTTTCTTACCCAGTATCTTCTTGTTTTTCAAAGTAACACCTCTGCGTAAGCTCGGCAACTGGGCAGTAGCCATCCTGGTTGGAATTGGGGCTGCTGCTGCCATAGGTGGAGCAATCACTGGCACCCTTTTCCCTCAGATATTGGGTACAATCAACAGCGTTGATCCAACGGCATATTCGATTACTACCAACCGCTGGGATCTTGCGATAAATGGCATCATCGTAGTTTTGGGGACTGTGACGACCTTGATCTATTTTCATTTTGGCACCCAGAATACACCAGGGCAATCAGATAAAAGGCTGCCAATAATCGAATACACCAGCATACTTGGCAAAGTATTCCTGGCTGTCACTTTTGGTGCCTTATATGCTGGCGTTTATCTGACATCCCTGGCCGCCCTGGTTGAGAGGCTGTCCTCATTCTGGGCTTTTCTTAACACTATTGGTTTTCAATTATTCTCTTCATTTTAGGAATCATGGAAAAGACTACAGTTGCAGGAAAATCAGTTATAGCAGTTGATATCGGAAGTACCGTTACCCGATCCTTGTTTTTCGACGTGGTAAGTGGTAAATACCGTTTTGTAGCTGTGGGAAGTGCACCAACGACAGCGGGGGCGCCTCATTTTGATATTACGGAAGGAATATGGCGGTCACTGGAAGAACTTCAATTCATCACCGGCCGCGTACTGCTAAGTGAAAAGGACGGCATAATCATCCCCAGCACTCCGGATAATCAGGGTGTTGATATCATGGTAGCCACCATGTCTGTCGGGAACCCGATCTCCGTTGTCACTGTTGGTCTCCTGGATACTGTCTCTCTTCAAAATGCCAGCCACCTGGCTCATACTACATACGCAAATATCCTCTCCGAGATCTCTCTGAATGATCGCCGGACCCCCTCAGACAGAATAAACTTACTGACGAGAAAACGACCTGATCTGATCATCATTACCGGCGGAACGAATAACGGAGCATCACAATCCCTTCTTAGCATCCTTGAAAGCATCGGATTGTCCAGTTATATGTTGGATGAAAGCCAGCGTCCTCATATCCTTTTCGCCGGGAATGAGCAACTTCAAGAAGATGCCAAATCCGGATTATCCAAGATCAGCAAATTGAGTGTCGCTCCCAATATCCAGCCTGTTCTCGGGAAAGAGAATATACATCCTGCTCAGAAAGAGATAAATGAAATATTTAAGGAGATTCGCAAAAAAGAGATTGGCGGGCTCAGAGAAGTGATCTCATGGACAGAGGACACTTTCACATCAACAGCAGCGGCTTTTGGCCGTGTAATCCGATTCCTCAGTGAGAAATATGAGCCAGAAAAAGGCGTTCTGGGTGTTGATATTGGTTCTAATTCCACCATCGTAGCTGCCGCTTATAACGGTGAAGAAACCCTACGAGTATTTTCTGGTATGGGAGTTGGTTCGGGTTCCGGAGGCGTATTAGAGAACAATTCCCTGGATCTCATCAAACGCTGGATGCCAATTGAGCTCCCCGATCAGGAGATCCAGGATTATATTTATAACAAATCGATCTATCCTTGTTCTCTACCCCTATCTGTTGAACACTTTGAAATCGAGCTGGCAGTTGCCAAACAGGCTTTAAGATATGCGATCGAAGAGATTATCCCAGGACTGCCCAAGCAACACGGAGCTGGTGGCACTTTGCTACCTTTCATGGAGCCAATCATCGGGGCAGGAAGGCTATTGACCCTCGCACCAAAACGCTATCAATCGCTGTCTGTCTTACTCGATGGACTACAGCCTACGGGTGTAACAACCCTGGCGTTAGACCAAAATGGTTTATTGCCAGGATTAGGTGCTGCAGCTGAGGCAAACCCCCTGTTAACCGTTCAGGTGATCGAATCCAGCACATTCCTCAATCTGGGCACGATTATTGCACCCTTAGGGACAGCCAGACCTGGAACAACGATCCTCAGAATTCGGGTCAACCGGGAAGATGGGAGGTCCTTTACACGAGATATTAAGTATGGGTCCTTATCTGTTCTTCCAGTGGATCTTGGCGAGAAAGTATCACTGCACCTCAGACCGCTCAACCGTTTTGATGTTGGTATGGGAGGTCCAGGAAAAGCTGGCAAGGTGAACGCGGTTGGAGGGATCTTGGGCATAGTGATCGATACCCGGGGACGTCCACTTCAATTTTCACCTGACCAGGAAAAAAACAGGAAACGGAACGAAGCCTGGAGAAAAACGTTCAGCAAATACGAATAAGCTCCAGGTTCTGGACCTGGCAATAAAAATGATTAGCAAAGTAAAGCACATCCATTCATTTACAAGCATAAAACGGGAACGGGTCTTACCCGTAACCGGCCATGTCCTTGTTCGCCGGATGCAAAAGGTATCTCCCGCAGATGTGATCGTGGTTGCCCCTCTTGCTCCTCGATTCGTTCTTATGGATATCGCTCAGAGCCTTAACGTAAATCCTGAGAAGGCAGATGAACTCCTCCAGCGTGCAGCTGGAGAAGATCTAGTTCAGGGTGATATCATCGCTGGGCCAGTAGGTATATTCCAGCGAGTTGTGCGGGCGCCTCAACCAGGGGTCGTAAGGATAGCCGGTGAAGGGAAAGTCTTATACGAAATAACCACGCCCGAATATGAATTACAGGCGGGGATGGAGGGAACGATCACAAATATCATTCCCGAACGTGGTGCGATTGTCGAAACCAAAGGATCCCTTATCCAGGGTGTCTGGGGTAACGGAAAGATCACCTACGGTGTTGTACAACCCATCAGTAACGATATGCTGCAAGAATTGGTCGTAGAACAGCTCAATATTGGATTCAGGGGAACAATCATTACAGCTGGATTCTGCAGGCAGCCAGAGGTATTAGAAGCTGCTGGCATTGTACCTATCAAGGGACTTATACTGGGAAGTATGTCTTCAGCATTAATTCCCCTCGCAAAACAGATGGATTACCCCATCATGGTCATTGACGGTTTTCGTGAAAAGCCTATGAACAGGGCTGCGGAAGCAATCCTGACCGAAAACAAAGACAAGAATATGGCCTTAAATGCCCAAGAGCTTGACACTTTCCTGGGTAAATTCCCCGAGGGCATCATTTCACAATCTACAACTTCTGAACCAGATTCACCTTTAGAAGTTGGAACACTAAAAGCTGGCAAAAAGGTTATCATTATAAATGGACCGGAAGCTCCCCAAATTGGGGAAATAGATAAAATATTCGCCGGAAAACAAGTTCTATCCAATGGTGTTGAAACCAGTCTTGCAGAGATCAGGTTAGCAAATGGTAAAACAGCTGTATTTCCACTGACAAACCTGGAGATTCTTACAGATTGAAAAACAAAACAATTTACTGAAGAACTGACAGGGTAAATTGAGGAGAGAGACTTATGGGAATGAATGATTTTGAAGATATGGATTTCGAAGATATTGGGAGTGAAGAGACTATCTCAACCAGCAGAAGTTCAAACCGAACATTCCTGATCGTTGCGGGTATTCTTGGTGGCATTCTCCTGATCGCTTTACTGGCAATAGCTGCCTACGCTGTACTCTACCTACCTAGCCGTGATACCGGCCAGCAAACACAGGTTGCTGCGATTAATGCAACCAACACAGCAGTTGCTGAGGAAGCTCAACTGACGGCAGTTGCCTACCGGGCGACCATGACTCCCACCCACACAGCAACACTTCCGCCTACGAATACTCCTACAATGATTCCCAGCAGCACTTCAACGCCCGTCCTCGCACCGACCAATACACCGGTGCCTACCGATGGCACACCTGATCCCGCTGCTACAGAAACCGTTGCTGCCCTTCTGACACAACAAGCAGGAGCCGGAGGAGGCGCAACACAAATACCAACAGCAACTGCTCTCCCGGATACAGGATTCGCAGATGATTTTGGCGTTCCTGGTTTAGTCCTTGTTGCAGCTGTCTTAATGGTGATCATAATCCTCAGTCGGCGCCTAAGAACCTCAACCAACTGACGTTCATGGCTTGATACCCTGTCCAGCTGATTAAACAGAAACAACCACAGCAATTTCTCTCTTCTCGCTGTGGTTGTTTGATTTAACCAGATGATTTATCAGCTCAGGTGATACTTTCAGCCACTTCCTCGCCATAACCCAGCAAGGCTTGAACCATGTCTTCGCTTCGCCCTTCTGCGTAAACACGCAATACAGGTTCTGTACCTGACGGCCTAATCAGCAGCCAGGAATCATCTTCCAGAATATATTTCACCCCGTCAGCGGTCAGGAGTTCTGTAACCGGCACTCCCCCAATCTCTGCAGGTTTATTATCCAACAGATATTGAACCATCTCTTTTTTCTGAATGGGATATTTCAAGCGCTGGTCCTTCCTTTCATAGAATGCTGGACCCACTTCATTCAGAAGTTCATTTACAAGTACGTTAAGGGATTTTCCATAAACAGAAACCATTTCAATTAACAACAATCCCATCAATACCCCATCACCTTCCGGTATATTTCCCTGGATCGAGATTCCGCCAGATTCCTCGCCACCAATCAATACATTCTCTGAGATCATATAATCCGCAATATGATTGAAACCAACCGGTGTTTCATATACAGGCAGGTCATATTTTGCCGCCAGGCGGTCAATCATCCGGGTCGTTGAAACAGTCCGAACAGCAGGCCCGTTCAAACCTCGATGATCTACAAGGTATTTCAAGGAAAGGGCCATGATCTTGTGTGGATCAACAAAATTTCCCCTTTCATCCATAGCTCCAATTCTGTCTGCGTCCCCATCAAGAGCCAGGCCCAGGTTACCCATCCCAGTGCTAATGGCACCAGCCAGGGCACCAAGATGTGAACCGATCGGTTCAGGATGCGCACCGCCAAATCCAGGATTCATTTCTCCCCGGATCTCGCTAACTTCACAGCCAGTCCCAGTGAGAATGCTTTTGATCATACCCCGACCAGAACCATGCATTGAATCGACCACTACCCGGGGAGGATTTGCAGCAATGGCATCGAAATCGATCAGCGTTCTCAAATGCTCGTAATAATCAGGAACGGGATTAAAACTGATGATCAGTCCCTTTTCAACTGCCTGGTCCCATTCCATCAAGTTGGGGCCCCGACCTCGTTCCTGATTGTCATTAAGATAGACCTCAACCTTTCGGGATTGTTCTGGTGAAGCAGAACATCCATTAGCAGCTTTTAGTTTTACACCACTATAGCGGGGAGCGTTGTGGGAAGCAGTGATCACAATGCCTGCGATGGCATTGAGATTTTTTACTGCATAAGAAATGGAAGGTGTCGAAGAATCCGCTTGGGCAATATACACGGTATATCCATTCGCCGCCATTACCCGGGCCACATCCCTGGCATATCTATCAGACAGGAACCGGGTGTCAAATCCAACAACTACTTTATTAGCATCCGGTTTAATATCTTCCAACTCACCATTATGCCAATGGCCTGAACGAATTGCATCGGCAATTGCCTGAGTGACCATGCGAAGGTTATGGAAAGTAAAAGTGTCAGAGATAACTGCTCGCCAGCCATCCGTGCCAAAGTTTATAGGCATACTTCTTGCTCCTAATTAGACTGAGTAAATGTACCTAATTCTATCACGTTGCTCCTGTTAGCAGGTTCCTGCCTGGCATATAAAACTGCATCCGGGGTCCAAGCCAAACTCCCTGCCAACAGAGTTCGACGAAGCCTTTGTTGTGTTAAAATTATCTTGATAAAATAATATGGATTCAAAAACAATCTTTTCCTTCCTGCATGACCATTTCCTATTTAAACACCTGAGCGATGATGAGCTGGGTCAATTACTGCCGCTCTTTAATCCCATTTCCCTTGAAGAAGGGGAAGTGCTCTTCCGGGCAGGGTTCCCGGGCAGGAATTTTTTCCTGGTGGTATCAGGAAAAGTACTGCTCGAAGATGAGAACCAAACCGGGATCATCATCAACCCCAGAGGGCATTTCGGTGATAGAGAATTGCACAGGGATGGCATGCGAAAAGAGACAGCCACAGCCCTGGAACAAACTACCCTGCTGGCTGTAAATAAACGGGGTTTTTTCGCTATCCTTTCAGCTTACCCGATTACACGGACCAAATTATCTGCCCTTCGATTAAGCACAAATATCCTGCAGAGAAATGATTTCCCATGGATAGGTCCTGAAGAGATCATCCGCTTCATCGATCGCAAACACATCAACGTCCTCTACGGTCAATTGCTCCTTCCTGCTCTTTTCCTGATCTTGACAGGTATCGGAGCTCTATTGCTTCATTTGAACCTGGGATTATTCATGGCCATTACTGTCCTGATCGCAATCGTATGGGGAATCTGGCTCTGGTTGGACTGGCGAAATGATTTTTACCTGGTCACCAGTGACAGGGCCGCCTGGGTAGAAAAAGTGATCTGGCTGCATGACCAACGCCGTGAGGTACCACTCCAATCCATCCTGTCTGTAAACATTTCCACTAATCAACTTCAGCGCATTTTTGGGTACGGCGATGTGATCATCCGAACATATACCGGTAATATTCCCATGCGTAACACAGCTCATCCGGAAGTGCTTTTGGACCTGATTGCTGAAGAACAGGAAATCGCTAAGGCGCGAGCCAAGGAAACCGATAAGGAAAATATCAATCAGGCCATCCGCAGCAGGTTAGGAATGTCCGGTGAAACCGGGCCAATGGATCAAGAAGAGGAATATACCGATCTGATCATGGAAGGTGGCCCCCAATTAACAGAAACAATCACACCTCTCCAGGAATTCCTTAATCTCTTCCGCGCTCGATATGAACTGAATGGAGTCATCACCTATCGTAAACATATCTTTATCCTGTTCAAGAATTCCTGGTGGTTATGGCTTCTGTTTGTGCTTCTCTTGGTCTCATTTTTTGCACGACTGGTCCATCTGATCCAGATCCCTTCTATAAACCTGTTAGCAATCCTGCTTACGGTGAACGTCCTTGGGTTGGCATATGCCTTTGCAGACTGGGCAAATGACCGTTTTCAAATCACATCCAAACATGTGATCGACCTGGACCGAAAACCATTTGGCAGGGAAACAAAACGTTCTGCGCTGCTTGAAAATATCCTCAGTCTGGATTACAGCAGGGAAAATATTATCCAGAGATTATTTGATTTCGGCACTGTCGCCATCAATGTTGGTGATATCCAGCTGGACTTTGAGCATGTGGCCCAGCCCATCATAGTTCAAAACGAAGTCTTCGAGCGTTATAATGCAGCGATCAAAGATAACGAACTGGCCGAGTCCAGGCGCCGCCGGGATGATATGGTAGAATTTCTAGCGGCCTACCACGAAGAAAGCAGCGACGATATGGAAACACTTGATGATGATGAAACAATACAGCTGTAGCGATCTGGAGCAAGAAACAAATGCCTGCTAGAGAAATTATCTTAGTCCCCCACCCAACCTTAAGAAAAAAAGCCGCCAAAATCACTGATTTTGGTCCTGATCTCCAGGAATTGGTCGATGACATGATCATCACCCTTCATGAAGCATCCGGTGCTGGTTTAGCCGCTCCGCAGGTGAATGTTTCCCAGCAAGTCATCCTCGTTGAATTCGGCAGCGAAGAGGATGAAGAGATCCCGCCCACACTGTATGTGACCGTCAATCCAAAGATCACCCGCTTCTCTCAAGAAATTGTCTCCGGCGCAGAAGGGTGCCTGTCGATTCCCGGTTTTATGGGTGAAGTGGAACGGGCTCAGGAAATCGTGGTTGAAGGTCAGGACAGGTATGGAAAACCGCTCAAGATGAAATTACAGGGCTGGCTTGCCAGGATCTTCCAGCATGAAATAGACCATATCAACGGCATCCTGTACACAGATCGGACCAGCCGCGTCTGGGAAACAGACGAGGATTATAACCCCGTCTAGGCTGCATGTTTCTCACTCACCTATCCCTGACAGATTTTCGAATATTTTCCCGCTTCGATCAGGATGTTCCCCTTAACTCAGTCATTCTGGTCGGTGATAACGCCCAGGGGAAAACCAGCATTCTCGAAGCAGTTTATTATCTTTCTGCCCTGGATTCATTTCAGGCTTCCAATAGTCTCGATCTGATTAATTTTTCGGCTTTGCAAAATGATATTGCCGTTTGCAGGATCGTAGCTGATTTCAGAAAGCAGAATACTGACCACCACCTTGAGATTCGCATCATCAAAGATACCAACACCAATGGGAATAACAGCGTCCGTAAAGAAGTCCTGCTGGACGGATCAAAGCAGAAGATAAATTCAGTCATCGGCATCTTCAACGCTGTTCTGTTTCTGCCGCAAATGCTTCAAATCATCACCGGATCGCCCCAATTGCGCCGGCACTTCTTGAACCTCACCCTGGCCCAGGTTGATCCTGCCTATACGGAAAATCTCTCAGCATTTAACAAGGCCCTTGCCCAGCGCAATGCCCTGCTCAAACAGCTGAACGATCGATCAGGGGATGTGGACCAGCTCTCCTACTGGGATGAAAAGGTCACCCAGGCAGGAGCATACATTATCCACGCCCGAATCCAGGCTATCCGTGATCTCAGCTATATAGCCTCCTCCATTCACCAGGAATTAACCAGGGGAGATGAGATCTTGCGGCTGAATTATCAGCCCTCATTCGATCCTGCAGCATCTCCTCCCGGGCAAATCGAACTCCCCCTTGCGAACGCGCTAGACCGTTCAGTGGTAGAACTCAAAGACATCCAGGATGGATATCGAGAGAAACTGCTTGCCAATCGTTCCGAAGATATCTTCCGGGGAGTAACTTCCCGGGGCCCCCACCGTGATGAGCTGCGTTATCTCAGCAATGGTGTAGATCTGGGTAATTTCGGATCCAGAGGCCAGCTGCGGACAGCCATGCTGGCTATAAAACTGGCTGAAGTGAACTGGCTTTATGAAAAGAATGGGGATTGGCCGGTGCTGCTGCTGGATGAAGTCCTTGCAGAATTGGACGATACTCGGCGCCAGGACCTACTGGATCGTTTGGCCAAAACTGAGCAGTCTTTGTTAACAACCACAGACCTTGATTTGTTTTCAGATGAGTTCAAAATGTCAGCGACTCAGTGGGAGATCAAGAACGGGGGATTGGAAAATTGATCAAAGAGGTTTTTTACTGGGCACTCCTACCCGGCGAGGGTATTTCTCAGGAGTAGTAGCTTTCTTCTCGATCATAATTAAAAATCGGTCTTCTGTCACACCCGGAAGCGTAAGCCTTTTGACCTGCTGAAGCTCTCCTCCCAGTAAACCGATCGCGGGAGCTGCTTTCTGGGTTTCAATCAGACCCTGATCTCCTTTCATAGCCAGCATTCTTCCACCAACCTTCACGAAGGGAAGCATATACTCGCTGAGTGTTGCCAGCTGGGCTACAGCCCTGGCAACAGCCCAATCAAACTGTTCCCGGAAATCCGATTCCCTGGCCAGGTTCTCCACCCGATCATGGATCGCTGATATGCCTTTTAGTTTCAAACGATCGATGATGTGATTACAAAATTCTGTCTTCTTGTTCACAGAATCTACCAGAACCACTTCTGTTTCCGGTAGCAGGATCTTTAAAGGAATACCAGGGAAACCTGCCCCAGTACCAATATCGATGATCTTATGCACCGGGGTATTCTTCATCACCAGCATGGGACTGAAGGAATCCAGGAAATGCTTTATACGCACTTTTTCAGGGTCATGGATCGCAGTTAAACTGTAGCGCTCATTCCAACTATCCAGCTGCTGTTCATATTCTTCAAAGAGAGACAGCTGGTAGGGGGATAATGTGATCCCAATCAGTTCTTTCGTTTCCAGCTTTAGTTTATCCATTGATGTATTTTATCCAACCTCTACAAAAGAATTTTACCAAAGGAACTTAAATGAGAACTTCCGAAGTCCAATGGATATTTGGCTAACTCGTGGTATCCAAAGGACCCCGGAAGTCTTTATTTCTGTATGGGCTTATTTACTTCTTTTCTTTCAAAGCCTTTTTTTGCTCTTTTCTTGCCTTTCTCTTAGCATTGCCTTTCTTCAACCAGCGCCACAGCCAGCGAACCGGGAAGAATAGGATCAAGGCTACCGGCAGGATGTATAGAGCGATCCAGATCAGCATATCAGCCAGGAACTTGAGCGTGTTGATCAGAGCCTGAAGTGCTCTCTTGGCAACTCCAACCGGCTGCCAGTTGCCGATCTTCAGCGGCTGGACGGCTTCATTGGCCTGGATGTTGATAGAAATTGATGACAGAGCAGCAGATTGTTCATAATATTTCATCTGCCCCTTGATCAATTCGATCTGTTCCTGGACTTCTACCAGTCTGTTATATACGATTAGAACATCTTCCGTTTCCCAGGCCTGCTCCATGATCTTGGTAAGCTGTTCTTCAGCTTGTTCCAGGTTCCTGAGGCGGGATTCCAGATCCGTATATTCCTGCGTGATATCCTGTCCAGATACATTCTCACTGAGGATCTGCCCAGCGCCAGATTTGATCTCCGCCAGTGCCATGTCTAGTTTTTCAGCCGGAACACGGATGTTAATATTCGCCTGGGGAACTTCCTGCCCGTTGGCAGTCTGAGTGCGGTACAGATTAGAAGAGACTACAAATCCTCCCATATCTTCAGCCATTGCACTGATAGCTTCAAGTGTGATGCCAGGCTCCTCTACAACTATGGAAAGGTTAGCGTTCTTGATCACCATTCGTACCTGGGATTCCTGGACCTGAAGCTCTTGATCCATATAAACCGAATTGTCTGCCTCACCTGCGAAGGAATCGGCCACACCTCGAGCCATAGACTCACTGCTTTCCATCATGACTTCAGGAGCATAGCCAACAGCGCTTTTTCCCGCGCAAGATGCCATTAAGAGGACAACAAGGGAGAGAACAATTAATTCTTTTCTCATAATCTTTTCTCCTTATTCTTATGCTATTTTCATCCTAATGACGTTAGGAAATCAAGAAAAGTTCCCCTACCAGCCAAGATCCAGGCGTTGGATATATTCTATCGGTAACCCGGCCAGGGTCATCCGGGCCTGCACTTCTGAAATATCATAGGGAACCCGATGTTGAGTCCAGGTATTTGCTTCTGTATCGAAGATAGTAAACGCAGCCCGGGGGTCGTGATCCCGCGGCTGTCCAACAGAGCCTGGATTAACAATGGTATTTTCTGGCAGGGTAGCCGTATCACCAGGATAAACAAAGGTGACATTGGCCAGACTTTTGCCTTCTTTTAGATAATACAAAACCGGGAGATGCGAATGCCCGATGAAACAATAAGGGGTATCCAAGTACTCAAAATTGGCGGTTGCCGTATAGACATCCATAATATATTCCCAAACAGGATCTCTGGGGCTGCCATGGGCCAATGTGACCTGACCGACCTTTGCCTGGGGCGACAGGGTTTGCAAATACTGGCGGTGAACAGGGTTCAGCTGCTCTTCTGTCCACTCGATCACTTTCTGGGCCGCAAAATTGAACTTCCCTTTTTCTGTCAAACCTATCACTGCGCTGTCGTGATTTCCACGCAAACATACCAGGTTAGGAAGATCCCTGATCATGGCCACACAATCATTTGGATCTGGTCCATAGCCAATAATATCCCCCAGGCACCAGACGGCACCGACCTTGCCGGCAGCTTCCAGAACAGCTTCCAGCGCAGTACGATTGCCGTGTATATCTGACATAATCAATACTTTCATTAAAACTCAAATCCTCCCAACCATCATTTACCTTCAGCAAGCACAGGTAACCCACATAATCATACTGGAAACATCTCCATCAGTAAAGCACAATATTCATCTTTTAACCTAATATTTGACATCTTCAATTGCTTTTGAACGATCTTGAGGCAATTTCCACATAAATCGGCCCGTTTTGGATCAGTTTTAAGGACTGAAACGGCATTATTCTTGCAATAAGTATAAAAAATGATTTTTCAGGGATTGTCTTCCCCTACTTAAAGGTAAAATGTACCCTGTATTATGAAAACTCTACATCTATCCATAATCGTTCTACTAGGTTTGCTGATCGGTGCCTGCACAAAGCAGGCACATACTGCTCCCTATATAAACTTCTCTAACGTAGGGGTTGAAGGTGAAGTTGATGCGACTCCTGATCCTTATATTCCCCCCACAAGGATGCCTGATCAACCGATATTCACGCCAACACCCAGCCTTCCCAAGCCGCTGCCTACGCTGCGGACCGAGGATATTTATTATTCAGTTCAATGGGGAGATACAGTGAAATCGATCGCCTATCAGTTCAATTTACTCCCTGAATTGATCATTGAGGTCAATGAGATCACTAATCCCAGTCTGATCTATACGGGTCAGCAGTTGTGGCTGCCAGCCCCAAAGGTCAGCGAGACCAGCCCGGGATTCAAGATCATCCCCGATTCCGAATTAGTCCGCAGCCCTTACACAGTGCGTTTCCAGGTTGAGTCTTTTATCAACAATCAACCAGGGTACCTGAAGAATCATCAGGAAGAAGTTGACGGAGAGAGACAGACAGCCGCAGAGATCATCCTCCGGGTTTCACAGGATTATTCAGTCAACCCCCGCCTGCTTCTGGCAATCATCGAATACCAAACCGGGTGGTTGTCCGGCTCAGAAAATATAACTAACGCTTTCCCAATGGGATATCGGGAATCCGGTTATGAGGGATTATATTATCAGCTCGCCTGGGCGGCTGATGAACTAAACCGGGGCTATTACCTGTGGAAGGTGCGCGGCGTCGGGGCCTGGGCCTGCCTGGATGGCATGAACGTTCCAATTAATTCCACCATCAATGCCGGTACTGCCGGGGTCCAGAATTATTTTGCCCGAGTACTCCCCTATAATACCTGGTTGGAGGCAGTGTCAGAGACCGGATTTGTCACAACCTATACAGACCTGTTTGGTTATCCATTTGATTTCAACTTCACCCCAATGATCCCCTATGACCTGGCCCAACCGTCTCTTCAACTTCCTTTTGAAGATGGTGTGCACTGGCTGTTCACAGGCGGCCCCCATGGTGGATGGGACGATGGATCTGCCTGGGCTGCGCTCGACTTTGCTCCAGCTGACATGAACCTGGGCTGCAGCTTCAGTGAAGATTGGGTAGTAGCTGTGGCTGATGGGATAATTACCCGATCGGATCATGGTGCTGTAGTTCAAAGCATTGATGGTGATCCCTATGACCAAACTGGATGGGCAATCCTCTATATGCACATCGAAACCAGAGGGCGGGTCGAATTGGGAGAGAGATTAGAGGCCGGCGATCGCATTGGCCATCCTTCTTGTGAAGGCGGCGTTTCCACTGGATCACACGTGCATATTGCCCGGCGGTATAATGGGGAATGGATTCCCGCTGATCAGAATATTCCATTTAACCTGGATGGCTGGATATCTCAAGGATTGGGCTATCCATATCAGGGATTAATGGTTCGCGGAGACCAAGCCATCCAGGCGGAAGACACTAACACTGATGTAAATCAGATCCAACGGTAAAATTCTGTGAAACGATTTTTTATTACTTTGATGGCAATTTCTCTCGCAGGGTGTAGTTTATATCAAAAATCACCGCCTATTTTTGTCCCTCCTGTCGGCTTCACACCTACCACAGAGATCATCCTGCCGGAAGCTACTGAAATTCCAACCCAGGAGCCCACTCCTACCGCTGAGCCGGAGAATGACCCTACCCCAACAGCATATATACCGCCAACTGAGACACTGGTTCCGACACCGGAGGCTCAACAGGAACCAATTGTGTATCACGCTCAGGCTGGAGATACATTAGCCGTGGTCGCCACCCATTTTGGAGTTAGCAGAGACCAAATCCAATCTAATGTGGAACTGCCAGAAGATTCCTTCATTAATCCAGGAACGCTGCTGGTGATTCCCCAGGTTTTGATCAATACTACTTCAAGTTCCCACCTGCTCCCAGATAGCGAGTTTGTGTATTCCCGGGCTATCACTGATTCTGATTTTCCGGAAGACGTGATTCAATTTGTTCAGGATGCTGGAGGATATCTGAGCGAAGAACGCGAATATGAGCATTCCAATCTAACAAATGGCGCAGAGATAGTAAAGAACATCGCCCAGAATAATTCAATCAATCCTTACTTGCTGCTGGCCATGCTGGAATATCAGAGCAACTGGGTCTTTGGACAGCCCCAGAACCTGGCTCAGCTGAAATACCCGATGGGCTATATCAATTATGATGATGATGGTTTGGTGCGCCAATTACGGTGGGCGGTAAATCAACTTTCAATCGGTTATTATGGCTGGCGGGAAGGCCGATTAACTGAAGTCATTCTCAAGAACGCCCAAAGCCCAACCCAGAAAGTCACAGCCCGAATTGAACCCAGTCTAAACGCCGGAACTGCTGCCCTGCAGTATTTTTACTCTCAAATCTACGATAGTGATGAATGGATCCAGGCCCTGGATGATGACACTGGTTTTATCACAACCTATGAAGAGATGTTTGGATCTTCAGAGAACAGAACCCAGTATGAACCCCTGTTTTCCCATAATCTTGTTCAGCCGGATCTGGAATTACCTTTTATGCCTGGGGTGGTATGGAATTATACCGGCGGACCTCATGGAGCCTGGGAACGAGAAGGGTCCTGGTCTGCGATTGATTTCGCTCCCTCGGGATTCCGGGGCGAGTGTTCCACTTCCTACGCGTATGTAACAGCATCCGCACCAGGGTTAGTTGTGCGCGCAGAAGACGGCGTGGTCGTCATCAACCTTGATTTCAATGATAACGAACATTCTGGATGGGTCCTGCTGTATCTCCACATCGCCACAGAGGGGAGAGTTGTCAACGCCGGCGATGAAGTAAATACCGGAGACAGATTGGGACACCCTTCCTGCGAGGGAGGTATCTCCACCGGAACCCATGTACATATGGCCCGAAAGTATAATGGGGAATGGATGACCGCAGACGGCCCAACTCCATTTATGCTGAGCGGCTGGACAGTTCATAACGGAGCGGGAGCATACAAAGGAACCCTCACTAAACCTGGTGAGAGCCTGGTAACAGCCAGTTCTTATAGCGCTCCGGGCAGCCAAATTAAGCGGTAAAATTAGTATCCTATGTCCCTCCAATCAGTACTGAAGAACAAGAGAATCACTATTCCCTTGCAGGCTTGTCTGATCCTGGTCCTGCTGTTATCGGCCTGTTTACCCGTTAACACCAATCCAACCTTCGATCCAGCGCTGGTCATATCTGATCCTACCAAAACCCCAATCCCTAAAACCGAAAGACCTGTCTACTCACCAGGAGAACTGGTGGATTATACTGCCCAATCTGGTGACACCCTGTCCAACCTGGCCTATCGTTTTAACACAACCACAGAAGAGATCCTCGATTCAAACCCGATCATCCCCGAAGATGCCACCACCCTACCTCCCGGTCTGCCGATGGAGATACCGATCTATTATGAATCCTTATGGGGCTCTCAATTCCAGATCCTGCCAAATTGCGCCTTTGTGAACGGTCCAGCTCAGATAGGTTTTGATATTGAGGAATTTGTTCAATCACAACCCGGTTGGTTTAAATATTTCGACCAGTTCGCCGCCGAAGAACAGCGATCCGGAGCGGAAATC
>Ga0180436_10001645_pt1 | contig 21667 bp, 21 predicted proteins | sample SS_ome_2_FD_132434 | JGI IMG/M metagenome (GOLD analysis project Ga0180436, IMG submission 132434) | Hypersaline lake sediment archaeal communities from the Salton Sea, California, USA - SS_3_S_2 metaG | ecosystem: Environmental > Aquatic > Non-marine Saline and Alkaline > Hypersaline >... | reverse complement strand
TTTTGTGTACCTATGACAAAAAATGGTTTTGGCAAAGTGTGGGGTGTTCCGTCTATACTTATCAGACTCTCTTCCATCGCCTGTAGTAAGGCAGATTGTGTTTTGGGCATAGAACGGTTTATCTCATCTGCCAAAAGAAATGAGGAGAATATAGGACCTTTTTTGAAGATAAAAGACCCTTCTTTTTGATTATAGTAGTTGATACCCAGTATATCTGAAGGAAGCATGTCAGACGTAAACTGTATTCGTCCAAAGTCAAGTCCAAGCACCTGAGAAAGATGCTTCGCCAATGTAGTTTTCCCAACACCGGGAATATCTTCCAAAAGCAGGTGACCGCCTGCAAAAAAAGTGGCTAGTGCCAAAGCTATTGGTTCTCTTTTCCCGATAAGATGGGTCTCAATAGCATTGATAAGAGGAGTGAATTCTGCTGCAATTGTATATTTCATGAAAACATCATAACGTAACTTGTTTAAATTCATGGACAATGTTTGATAGCTTAAAAGGAGCATTTATAAAATTTACTAAATAAACTTGACAATAAGTGACTAAAGGTTGTATAATATTCAAAATTTAACCATTATGAGGAGTTACTCAATGAGTATATTAGAAAAATTAACCAATCAAATGCAAGGGACTATCGAGTCAGGTGTATCACTTGCATTACATAATAAAAACCAAGAAGTAGAACCTATACATCTTATCTGGGCCTTGCTGACAAACAGCAGTTCTATCTTGCATCAGGCACTCAATAAGATGAATGCAGATAAAGCTGCGATCGAATTGGAAGCAAAGAGCATAGCAAATAAACTGTCAACAGTTTCAACCGTCACCAAAGAGAATATAAAACTATCTCATAATCTAGTAAGATCATTGCAGAATGCAGAAGGTGTTATGGCCGCAAATGGCGACCAATACCTTGCTGTGGATGCCTGGCTCATGGCGAATTCAGGGGAAAGCTTTATACAAGAGACACTTGGTAAATATATTGATATTAATGAATATAAAAAGACACTGGAGAGCATCAGAGGTGGAAAGCAGATCGATTCACAAAGTGGTGATGAAACACTGGAAGCTTTGGCACAGTATGGTGTAGATCTTAACCAAAAAGCATTGGATGGGGAGCTTGACCCAGTGATCGGTAGAGATGAAGAAGTACAGCGTATGATGCAGATACTTATACGTAAAACAAAGAACAATCCTATCCTTATAGGTGAACCGGGTACTGGTAAAACTGCTATTGTCGAAGGACTTGCACAGCGTATCGTAAACAAAGAAGTGCCATTGAGTCTTCAAAACATGCGTGTGATCTCACTAGATATGAGTAGACTCATAGCCGGTGCAAAATACAGAGGTGAGTTTGAAGATAGACTCAAGGCTGTTGTGGATGAAGTCAAAGAAGCAGCGAATGTCATTTTGTTCATTGATGAGATACATACCATTGTAGGTGCTGGAGCATCAGAAGGTAGCATGGATGCAGCTAACATTCTTAAGCCTGCACTCGCACGTGGTGAACTACATACGATCGGTGCTACAACACTGAAAGAGTATAGAAAATACTTTGAGAAAGATACTGCACTCCAAAGACGTTTCCAGCCTGTAAAGGTAGATGAGCCGAGTATCAACGAGGCCTTGCAGATCCTTAGAGGGATCAAAGATAAGCTTGAGTCTCACCATAATGTGAACATCACTGATGCAGCACTGGTTGCATCTGCCAAATTGAGTGATCGTTATATTACGGATAGATTCCTGCCGGATAAGGCCATTGACCTTATAGATGAAGCAGCAGCAGAGCTCAAAATGCAGATAGAGTCTGAACCAACAGATCTTGCCAAGTCTAAACGTGACATCTCAACGCTTCAGGTTGAAAAAGAGGCACTCAAGATGGAAGAGAGTGACAAGAACACTTCTCGTCTTGAAGAGATAGAAAAAGAGTTGGCTGACCTGGAAGAGAAGCGTATGTCACTGCAGAATAAATTTGATAATGAGAAAAATGTATTTAATGAGATCGCTGAGATCAAAACGAATATCGAGTCTCTTAAAACACAGGCTGAACAGGTCAAAAGAGAAGGTGACTTCAACAAGGCCGCAGAGATCGAGTATGGTCAGATCCCAGCTCAGCAAGAGAGCCTCAAAGCACTTGAAGAGAAATGGACACAGATGATGTCTGAGGGGACACTGCTTAAAAACTCTGTGGATGAAGAGATGATCGCAAGCATCGTAAGTCGTTGGACAGGCATTTCAGTCTCTAAGATGCTGCAAGGTGAGAAAGAGAAGATCCTTGCTATAGAGAGCATCCTGAAAGAAGAGGTTGTCGGTCAAGAAGAAGCACTCAAAGCTGTGGCTCGTGCTATTAAGCGTAATAAGGCCGGACTGAGTGATATTAACCGTCCTATCGGAAGTTTTATGTTCCTTGGACCGACAGGTGTTGGTAAAACACAAGTAGCTAAAACATTGGCTAAGTTCCTGTTTGATTCTGAGAAGTCACTGATCCGTATTGATATGAGTGAATACATGGAGAAGCATGCAGCATCTCGTTTGGTTGGTGCACCTCCGGGGTATGTAGGGTATGAAGAGGGTGGTCAGTTGACTGAAGCAGTTAGAAGAAAGCCATACTCAGTCGTACTTTTTGATGAAATCGAAAAAGCACACCCAGATGTGTTCAATACGTTACTACAGGTATTGGATGATGGTCGTTTGACTGACAACAAAGGTGTCACGATAGACTTTAAAAATACGATCATTATCATGACTTCGAATATAGCGTCTGATAAGATCATGACCATTACAGATAAAGAGGAGAGAAGAGAAGCAGTAAATGAGGAACTCAAACGTAACTTTAAACCAGAGTTCCTTAATCGTCTGGATGACCAGGTGATCTTTAATCCTCTGGATCTTGATGCGATCACAAGTATCGTTGATATCTTATTCAAAAGTATCCAGAGCAAACTTGCTGAGCGTGATATCTTGATCACTTTAACTGAGAATGCTAAAGCATATATAGCGAAAGCCGGATTTGACCCTGTATATGGTGCACGTCCTTTAAAGAGAGCACTCTATGAAGTGGTTGAAGACAGGCTTGCTGAACTGATCCTTGAAGATAAAGTGGTTGAAGGGTCATCAGTAACGTTTGATGTAGTGAATGGCGAGATCGAAGTCAATATTAACTGATCTTTTCACGTAGTTCATTAGACCGTGCTAAAGAGCTTATGCTCTTTGTACGATCTAAATGTAATATACAGATGGAAAATCCAAGTAGTAGTAATTAAGTGATGTTGCCAATGTAGTTTCGCTTATGATCATTTTAGACTCAGTTTCTGTTGTTTGTGTTTTTTCATACATTTTATTCTCCTTGATATTCTATTTACGAAATTTTATTGTTTGACCATCTTTTCATGAGCTCTAGACCCATTTCAAATGGCATTTTTCCCTCAATACTAAGTCTTTCAACTTCTTTTTGCAGGGCTGGTGTACTTATACAGGCTTCTGAAAGACAAAGTTTCTTCTGAACTTTTGTTTCAGTTACATTTGTAGTTGTAGTGGCTGCGTGTGTCATAGCATTTGTTAGTAGAGCAAGTCCGATGAAGTTCTTAATGAATCCCTTTGTCATTTTTTATCCTTTCTGAAAATGTTTATAAGTAAGTATATCGCTAATAATTATTTATTTTATACAGTAAATTGTATAAAAATTAATCAATTAGCTTTTTATTATGAAGAGGTAGATGAAATATATAAGTTCTAGTATAAGTCTATCAAATTGATATTTATACTTTAGGTTTGTCGGTAGAGTTATTTGCCTCTTGGGCTTTCTTCTTTTGATATTCTCTAAACCTTCTGATATTTTCTAAATGATCATCATAAATGACTGAGAAGTTATGACTTCCATCAGGCTTGAGCATAAAGAAGATATAGTCACTAGGAGAGGGTATCATGGCTGCTTGCAAAGCATCAAGTGTCACTGTACTCAGTGGATGCGGTGGCAGCCCTTTATGTTTGTAGGTATTATATTCACTTGTATCATTCTTTATACGTTCAGGCGTAACGATAGTCCGAGCATATGGACCATAATTGAGCGTACCATCCATCTGTAATTTCATACCTTTTTCAAGTCTATTGTAGATCACAGATGAGATCAGTGGCATCTCAGCTTTGGAGTTACTCTCCTTTTGAATGATAGATGCGATCACATGAACGACTTTCAATTCAATTTTTTCTGGGGTGTATGTAAAATATTCATTTATGAATTGATTCAGCTTCCGTCTTGATTCGAGGAAAATATACTTCATTGTTGCAGTTTCATCCGCTTTACGTGCGAGAGTATAACTCTGTGCCAAAATATCTGCTTCTTCAAAGTGCGCTAACTCATTATATGTCTCTAAAAGCTTTTTTTGATCCAGCTTCATATCATTGGCAAGACGAGTGGTGAGTTCCTCTTTTGTCTCTCCGGCATATACAACGACATTCATAAGTTCATCTGTCTTGCGTTTATAAAGATGCTGAAAAAAAGTAAACCGTCCATGTTTATCAGGTTCTACGGAATACCAGCCTTCATCAGGTGTTTTCCTGATAGTTAACATGACCTTATCTATCCAGGTTACTGCGTAACCATTGGACCTAAGTGTTTGAACAATATAGTCTAAATCTGAAGAGGGGATATAGAAGGTTTTGTTCCCTTTATTCACTGGAACATAATTATAGATAACAGGAATCAACAATATAACCATAAAGATCTCAAAACAGATAATGAAATGTCTGTACTTTTCTGAGAGTATTTTTATCATGAATAAAAAGTGTTCCATATTTAATTTATTGACTACATTATATCAAAGTTGTTTTACTTATCGGTTTTTGTGTCAAATTGTCATAAAATGTACTTTTATAGTAAAAAGTCATATAATAGGAAAGTGGGATGAATATATCTTATAAAGTGTAAGACAATAACGCCTAAATACTACTAGATAAAGGATCAGCATGGCAAAAAAAGAAAAAGAAGATAAGAAAAAAGTAAAAAAAGCATTGGCTAAAAAAGCTGCAAAGAAAAAAGCAGATAAGAAGAAGAAACAAGCCAAAAAACCTGTCTCTAAGAAAAATAAAAAAGTAAAAGAGAATAAGAAAAAAAAGAATAAGAAGAAATCTGATAAAAAGAAGTCATCTAAAAAAAATAAGAAAAAGTCTAAAAAGTAGTCACTTATTTATAATGCTTCGCTAAAAAGGCATTCAGTTGATTTGCAAAAGCATGGGCATCTTTTTGCCCAAATGCTTTTGGACCACTGGTCATCTCACCACTCTCTCTTATGCTCTCCATGAGATTTCTCATCGCCAGGTACTGTTTGATATTATCAACGCTGTAAAGCTCCCCTCTATGATCAATTGCATGGGCATGTTTACTGATGATCCTGTCAGCCAAGGGGATATCCGCAGTAATGATCAGATCACCAACATCACATAGCTCAACGATATGGTTATCTGCTTCATCTGCACCCTGATCAACTATGATGTATTCTATGTGTTTTGATGTACCTAGATGTATCTTCTTATTGGCGATTACTTTTGTGGATATTGATAGACGTTCAATACTGCGTAGAATGATAGGTTTGAGAAGATTAGGGAAGGCATCCCCATCTATAAAGAGTCTCATAGTATCTCTTTAACTCTACCCACTTCACCTGTATTTAGACGTACCTTGATACCATGGGGATGAGTAGGGGAATTGGTAAGGATCTTTTGTACTTTTCCGTAAGTAAGTCTACCTGTGCCCTGATCTTCTTTAAGTACAACAGCAACATCCAAACCGTACTTTATATTTGATCTTTTTCTCCCATCTGCCATTACTACACCTTTGGCTCATAATTTAGCATTTTCTTCACACTCTCTACAGAGCAGAAGAAGATCGCGTCAAAGATAGGATTTAACTTTGTTGTATTATCATCTATGATATCGAATGGCTGAAAGAAAAAACCTGCTCCATCTTCTTTCAGTTCTGGTGTGACATGAAAGACAATGGGTTTTAAAGTACGAACTACATTGAGTACTTTTTTATAACTTTTAGCATCAGGTGCTGGCAGGAAATTATTTTGTTCTTGCTCGTTTACTCTCGCTTTAAGTAAAAGCTGCAGTTTGTCATTGAAGATCACCTTGTTCCACTTTATAGTGCCCAAGCCTATTTTAAATTCACTGTTGGCAGCTATGAGAGGGTGTGGCTTTGTTTCACGTATCGCCTCTAGGAGTTGAAGAAAAAAGTTCATTCCTCCAAAATTATTTGCACACTCCAGAAGCTTTTCATGATAGCTCTGCTTTTCGTCATCTGTTAAGCTATTAAAGTCACACATGATCTTCCTTTTTTTAAGAGATTATATCTAAAATGATCATAGAGACATAAACTACTATATAATATAGAGATGTATTTATATCTTCACGATATCTACACTTTTATACTCTAAGATAGTAAAAATGAAAGGATTCATGATGTTAAAGAAAACAAAATATTTAGGATTGATCACAGTTGCATCGTCCTCACTTTTCTTTTCTGGATGTAATACATATTATGGTGCAAGTTATGTTTCACCTGGATACTATACTCCTGCACCTTATTCGACTGTAAGTGTATCACTATCCAGTTATGGCTATCCATATTACTATGGTGTACCGTTCTATTATTATGGCGGTATCTATTACTATGGTGGTTATTATAGAAATGGATATTATTATTATGGTGATCGCAGGTTCTATAGAGGTCATTACTACAATAATAGATATCGTTATTATAACGGTCGTCGTTACACCGCGATAAACGGTAAACATGGATATTATGACACTAAAGCAATCTACCATCGATCAAGTCACTATAGAAAGCGTGTGAATAAACATAACAGAGTTCAAAAGAATACAAGAAATGTAAAAAAAGATAAAGATACAAGAAGAGGTCGTGACTACAATAATAAGAGAAACGATGTAAAGTCAAGAACGAAGACAAAAGTTCGTACAAATGATAGAAATAGTGTTAAAACAAAGACAAAAGTACGTACAGAAAATAAAGACGGTGTTACAAAAAGTACGAGAACTAGAACAAAAACAGAAAATAGAAACTCTGCTCAAAATAAAACAAGAACGAGGTCAAGTACAAATACAAACAATAGTTACGCTCAAAGAAGTAGAAGAGAGTAGAGTTAAGATCCACCTCACATTGAGGTGGAGGGGATGAAGCTATTTTAACTTACCGTTTCCATAATGTTCGAAAAGGTAGTCAGTTGTTTCCTGTACAGCTTTTTCATCCATAGGTGCTTTGAAGTGTACAACCATTTTTACTACTTTTTTATGCCAAAACTCTTTAGATTGTCTGCCTTGGTTTGTGATATATCCAAAAGAGTGACACATGAGACAGTGTGTTTGGATCGCATCAAAGCCTTCACCCATTTTGATAGGGAATGGTACATATGGTACTTCTACCTTCTCTTTGGTCTGTGCAAAAAGCAGTGTACTAAATAGTGCTGCTACTAAAATAATTTTTTTCATTATACAACCTCCACGGTTACTTCATCAATACCGTTGTATTTATATCCACCGTGATTCCATTTGATGTCTTTTGCAAATGGCTGTTCTTCACCTAATTTACTGATGGCCTTTGACATGAGTGTCACTTTTCCAAACTCTGTAGGTTTAAATGTGTATCTAAATGCTCTATATCCGTATCTTCCTTGCTTCCCATCATCTAGAAGTGCTTTTTCCCATGTTTTACCACCATCTACAGAAACCATCACATCTTTGATACCATGACCGCTATCCCATGCTACTCCACGAATGACCACATGAGACTTATGTGTGATAATAGAATCTTTCGTAGGGTATCCTATGATAGACTTTACATTCATCTTTTTAATTGGTTTTGTCTTTGAAAATCTCTTTTCAGGTGTTTCAGATTCAGTTTCATTGTCCGGTACACGGTATGCTACATCCATAAAGAATAGCTTTCTATATTTGTTCGTAACAGTGATATTAGAGAGCATTTTGATCCATGAGTCTGAATAGTAACCAGGGATCACAAGTCTAAGTGGGTATCCATTGAGATATGGAAGATCCTCACCATTCATCTCATATGCCAGGATCACATGATCATCGAGCTCACTCAGTTCCAACTCACGTATAAATTCAGGTGTCTCATAATATGCAGACTTCTCTGAACCGTTAAATCCTACCCATACTGCATCTTTGTGTAATCCTGCACGATCGAGTACATCTCTTAGACGTACACCTTTCCATCGAGCACATCCCATTGCACCTGAACCCCATTGGATACCACCGGCGATCGGTTTAAATGCTGAACGGCTGTTACCGCCACACTGAAGAACAGCAGTGACTTCTACTTGTTCAAAATCAGTTTTAAGATCATTAAGAGATATCTTCATTTCTTTATCAACAAGACCATTCACCGAGATCGTAAATGTATCTGGGTCAATGTGTGTTGGTATGTCAGGCATATGCCAACGTACAAAGAATTGATCATTAGGTGTAAGTGCAGAGGTAAATACATCTCTAGGTGTTTCTAACAAGGGTGGTCTGTCAGAATACATGATGAGTGGTCTTTTCTCAGGAAATGCTATAGGGGAAACCTGACGGTCATCAATAGGTTGTTCTGTCACACCAGCTTTTGCCGTGCTTGTACCAACTGCTGCTGCACCTGCAACAACAGCGGCTTTTTTAAAGAATTCTCTTCTTTCCATAAATTGCCTTTAGATATGAGTTAAATATAATTTATAATGAGTTCAAATATTAATTATAAGTGAGGATATTATAGAAAATATCACTTAGTTGGTACTGAAAATTAGGTGTAATGAATACAATTTGTAAATAAATATATCTTTTATTTTGATTAACTGTTTTATTATCAATCATATTGACTGATGAATAATAATTTATTGATGGTTATTTTCTATGAAGATGGTTCAAATGTATTATATGACCTGTCCCCTGCATCTCCTAACCCAGGTACAATAAACTTATTATCATTCAATGTTTCATCTATCTGGGCAATATACGTCTCGATATCTGGATGTTTTTGTTCAAGTATCTCCATACCTTCAGGTGACCCTATGATATTGAGTGTAATGATCTTTTTAGGCAATTTGTTTTTAATGACAGTGATCGCATCACAGAGTGAACCTGCAGTTGCTACCATAGGGTCAACGATGATCACTGTTTTGTCTTTACACTCTGGTACACGATCATAGTATAAAACACTTTGGTGGGTGTTCTCATCTCGCTTCATCGCTAAGAAACCCGATGAGGCATTGGGAAATAGGGCAGTGACAGCCTCTATCATAGGAAGACCGGCACGCAGTATGGTCACAAAGACGATATCCTCTTCTTTTATAAAACCAAATGCTTCTTCCCCCTGCCAAGTTGTAATGGTTTGATCTTCCATCGATTCGTGCTTAAGTGCCTCATAGACTAAAAGACGTGATAGTTCTTGAACAATATGACGAAATCGTAAAGCATCTGTTCGTTTTTCACGTAAATGGTTTACCAGTGTTTTGGCAACAGGATTGGATATTTCATAGATCATAATACACCTTCTACTATAGATATTTTAATTATACCAAAACTCAATACCTGATTAGAGTGTGCTAACACGTTTTAAAATCCCGAAATGATTTGGATCCCTAGCAGCGTAAGATTAAGAATGATCGCTATAATTGGAACATACATGGGGAATGTGGTTATACCTTCAGGGTGCGGGTCTCTTCGCTTGATACGTAGAAGTGCAATGTTAACAAGCGTGAAGATGATAAAGATCAGAAAGCTGGTGGATTGTGCTAAGGTCAGAATTGGAAAAATTGCAGCGAGTATAAAAACAATGGTACCTGCAACCACTGTAGCATTAATGGGTGTGCTGGTCTTAGGATGGACTACAGAAAGAAATTTTGGCAACCAACCTTGTGTGCTCATGCCATAAAAGATCCTTGAGACCATGATGATCTGTATAAGTGCCCCATTGATCACAGCGAACATGGCTATAGTACTTAGTAGCGTCGCTTTGGATTGCGTTGCTGTTTCATAGACCTTTGCAAGAGGTGCACTGGAGTTGGCAAGTTCTTCAATAGGAACAACTGAGATCGACACTAATGCTATTGTAATGTAGAAAAGAGTTGCGATGATCAGTGTAATAATTATCGCTTTAGGCATTGTCTTACTTGGCGTTTTGACTTCCTCAGCAATATTTACCATGTCTTCAAAACCTATGAATGCGTAAAAGGCCAAAAATGCACCTAAGACGATAGTATTAAGTAGCGTTATATCAGGTGGGGGAGTGAAAGCATGCAGTGTATGTGTATCCCATGAAATATGATCAAATCCTACAAAGATCACCATACTAAGACCAATGGTTTCGATCAAAGTGAGCAAAGCAGTGATCGTAACTGATTGCGATATACCCCAAATTGCAACAGCAGAAATAATAATAACGACGATAAAGGTGCTTATGATCTCAGGTACCTGAACAAATGTAATCAAATATCCATGGAATCCATCTAAAATGGTCGCTGATGAGAGCAGCCCGGTCAATGCAATACTTAGTCCTACAAGTGTTGAAAGTGTAGGGCTATTAAATCCTTCGTTAATATATATCGCTTCTCCAGCACTCATAGGATATCTTGCACTGAGTTCAGCGTAGCTCAAAGCAGTAAATGTGACAACGATACAAGCAAGAAGAAATGACAGAGGAATATAGATACCTGCAATACCTGCCATTTCACCAATAAGAACATAAATTCCGGCACCAAAGATATTACCCAAGCCATAAAAAACGAGCATAGGCAGTGTAACATTTCTTTTTAATTTGGGTCCAGGTTCAAGTTGCATCTTTCTACCCTATAGCTATTTTGTACTATCAGTATATAACAATCTCAACGAGAAACAAAGCGCGAGTTATGCTAAAATAATGATATAGAGCAGACAAAGGGCAGGTATGGTAAGAAAAAAGAGTAAAGATATACCAAAAATTAAAAAGTCAAAATTAGGTTTTAATGATGTAGTAGGGCATAAACAGATCAAAGAGCGTCTCAAAGGGATCATAAAGATCATTAATAACCCTGAAATGCTTGAACGATTTGATACGCCTGTGCCTAAAGGACTACTTATCTATGGTCCAGTAAGTGTTGGTAAAAGTATGCTTGCCAAGGCATTTGCAAAAGAAGCAGGACTCTCGTATCTAGAGATTTCAGGCTCTAAACTTTTTGAGCTTGAATATATCAAAGAGGTATATGAGACTGCATCAAAGAATGCGCCCTGTGTTGTCATTTTAGAAGATATAGATATTAAAGGTATCGTGCAGGGTGCGATCACCAATGTTTCATTTTCTGATATAGCCAAAGTATTGGAGTCTGTCAATGAGATGGTATTTACCGTAGCGACTGCTGAGAGTCTTGATGAAGTTGATCCTGTTTTGACTGCACCGCAAAAACTTGACTTTTTACTTGAAGTCACAGAGCTTAGTAAGGATGCAAGGAGATTTTTTGTTGAAAAGATAATGGAAAAGCCTCATGATCCAAAGATAGATGTGGAACGTATCGTGCGTTATATTACTGGTATGAGTGCTATGGAGCTTGAAAGAGTAGGGCGCATGGCCGCGTTAAGTGTTGTAGAGCAGGAGAAAGATCTTATCACCGAAGAGATACTGATAGAACAGATCAATATTATCAAATACGGGCATAAAATTGAAAAGCAGATGGTCAAAACACTTGAAGAAGAGCTCAAAATGACAGCGTATCATGAAGCCTCTCATGCTGTACTCTCTGTGTTGCTGTTACCACATATTAAGATAGAACAGGTGACCATAGCTCCACGGAGTAAAATGCTGGGGTTTGTCTCATATAATGCAGAAGACCAATACTCCAACATCACAAAAGAGCAGCTTTTCTTTGATATCTGTGTGTTACTGGCAGGACGTGTGGCAAAAGTGAAAAAAATGGGTGATGGACATATGGACAGTGGTGCGGTCAGTGACCTTTCACAAGCATCGCTTCAAGTTTATGCAGCTATTTCAACCATTGGTATGGATAAGGAACTAGGTTATATCAATCTAGATGCCATAGGTAGTTTAGATGCTTATTTTCTTGAACAGCAGATCGAAAAAAGATTTCTCTTTTGGATCGATGAAGCGAAGAAGTTTACTGAAAAGGTAGTGGATGAACATTGGGAGAAGATAGAAGCATTGGCTTTGAAACTGATAGAAAAAGAGATCGTTGAGAGTGATGAGCTCTCTGCAATAGTTGGTAAAGAAAAAGTAATTTATAACATTCCTGTTACTCTTTAGTTATATTTATGAACTATGTCTAAAGTTATAAGTTTTTTTTGTACAATAAAATATGGATGTACATAATTTTTTTCTAACACTATTTTTAATTTTAGTGACCGCTAGAATTCTAGGTGAACTATTTGCCCGTATGGGTATCCCTTCTGTTTTAGGAGAATTGAGTGCCGGAATACTTTTAGGTGTTTCTGTATTGGGTCTCATCGAACCAAATGATATACTCAAAGTACTTGCCGAGATCGGTATTTTACTCTTACTCTTTGAAATTGGTTTAGAGACCGATATACAGCGTCTGAAAGATGCCGGACCGAAGGCTATCATTGTCGCACTGTTTGGTGTTGTATTGCCGTTTGCAGGGGGTACATTGGTTGCACATTACCTGTTTGATCTAGAACTGGTCACGGCACTTTTTATTGGTGGTACATTGACCGCTACAAGTATCGGTATCACCATGAGAGTCTTAAAAGACCTTCACAGAGAACAAACCTACGTGGCACAGATCGTGATCGGTGCAGCAGTGATAGATGATATCATTGGTGTAATTATTCTTGTTTTCATCTATGATTATGCAACTCATAGTGAACTAAGTATATCAAACACTTTAAGTACAACGCTCTTTATCATACTATTTCTACTGATCGCACCAACAGTTGCCAATGTGATGTCTAGCCTGGTTAAAAAGTTTGACCAGCATAAAAAGATACCTGGGTTAGTTCCCACTATTATCATTTCTCTGATCGCACTTTTTGCATATCTTTCACATCTATTCGGTGCACCAGAGATATTGGGTTCATTTGCAGCAGGGATAGCACTCTCAAGACGTTTTATCTTACCATTTGGTCTTGGGTTGAGTCATGATGAAGAGTTTTTGAAAAAAGTACAGAGCTCTATACGTCCAATTTCCTATATGTTCACACCAATATTTTTTGTTATGGTTGGACTCTCGATAAACCTCAAAGTGATTGATTTTACGTCACTTGAATTTTGGTATTTGGCACTGACTTTCCTACTTATTGCCATTGTGGGAAAATATATTGGTGTTTTTTTACTTAGAGGAACGAGTACAATTAAAAAAGCATTGATAGGTATATCGATGATCCCACGTGGTGAAGTAGGATTGATCTTCGCAGAGCTAGGAAGGGTAAATGGCATTCTGGATAACCAGATTTATGCCGTCTTGATCTTTGTGATCATTGTGACAACAATTGTACCACCGTTTTTACTTAAATGGCTTTTTAAATATGAACAGGCTAATTCAAAATAGATCAACTAAGAGATTCAAATATGAATCTCTTTACTCTCATATCTCATATGATGATCTTTAGCCAATAAATTTCCCACTAGTACTTCTTTGAGCATCCATTATCTCTATTTCTCTAGCTCCAGAGATAACGATATTTGAATCAAGTGTATAATTAAGTGAATCGTCTCTATCTGTATAATTGACAGAATTCAGGATCACCTTCAGTGCTTCTAGTCTTGCTAAATGTTTATCATTGGAACGTATAATTGTCCAAGGTGCATTATGTGAGTGTGTCTGTTTGATCATCTCGTATTTTGTGCGTGTAAACTCATCCCATCTGTCTTGTGCCTGTACATCGATCTCACTAAGCTTCCATTGTCTAAGCGGATCTGTTTTTCTTCTTTCAAATCGTCTAGCCTGCTCATCTTTAGTCACAGAGAAATAGAGCTTAATAAGGATAATGCCTTGACGTGTCAGATCTTTCTCAAACCCTGATACACCATTCATGAAATCATCATACTCTTTTTCAGTACAGAATCCAAAGACATGTTCGACCATCGCTCTGTTATACCAACTTCTATCAAAGAGTACGATCTCTCCACCTCTTGGAAAGTGTGAAATATACTTTTGGTAGAACCACTGTGTTCTTTGCTCTTCTGTCGGTTTACCTAGCGCAACAACACGGTAATGTTTTTCATTCATGTATCGTGTTACTCTTCGAATAGTACCACCTTTACCAGCTGCATCACGACCTTCAAAAAGAATGATCATTTTTTGGTTAGTCTCTTCAAGATGTCTTTGGAGTTTGATAAGCTCAGCCTGGTAAGGTTTTAGTGCCTGCTCATTTTTCCTTCTTGTAACCGCCTTTTTCTCAGAATTATTATTTGATTTTGATGCTTTATACAGATTAATCAGTTCTTCTAGTGGAATTGCATTACCGTCAATTTCTATACTATTATTTTCTTCCATTTAAATTACTCCTTGTTTAGATAAATTATTGCTAATATTTTACATTATGATAGAAATAAGAAGTAATTTGTAATCATACTCCTTACTTTATTATTTAGTCATATGTATATAATATAGTATACTCCTACTCATCTTAGTAGTAATAATGAAAATGTAAAAAAGTAATTAAGATGAAAAAAAATTGAGTAAATTATAAATTTTAATTTATAAAACAATATTTATGTTATACTAATAAATAGCCTTAATGGGTTTATATAATAAAAAGAGAGAGGTATTGTTGTGGATATTTTTAGTATTGTGATCGGTGTTATTATTGGTGTTGTAGGTGGACTTTTTCTTGATGTAGATATGTTTTCAAAAAAAGCTGCAGATGAAGAGAAAAAAATTGACGATCATAGCCCTGAGAATGAGGGAAAATAAAAAACTTGAAAATTTCTCGTCCTAATCTTGTATTGGACGAGAGTTCTAAACGTTATATTATTGCGTCAACTACTTTTTTACAAAAGACTTCAAAATCAGGTAAACTCAAATTACCTTCGCGTTGTTTCGTACCCCACATCGGTTCTGGAAAATAGCTGTCCTCTTCAAAGCGTGCCATGATGTGCCAGTGTACATGAGGAACGTAATTCCCAAAACTTGCAATATTGATCTTTTTAGGCTTGTAATAAGAGAGCATCACTTCTTCAATACTTTCGAGTAGATCATATATTTCAAATTTGATAATACCTGGTACTTCACTCATCTCTTTATATGGGTGTTGTGTGAAGATTTTGAGCCATGGGATCTCACTGGTTTCTACTTCTATCCTGATATTTTCATTTTCATATATTACTGACATTAACGTATCCTTTTTAGTGAATGCTTTCCGAGTCTGTATATTTTTGAAGCCTGTTTGTTCTCTTTGATGGGTTCAATAATAACATCTGCTTTCTCTCTGGCGAATGACTCATTATACGCTTCATTACTTAAGTTAGCTGAAGTGGTATATGCCCATTTAAGTCGATCTAAGAGCAATAGATGGTGTTTATCTCGAATAACCCTGAAAGAGTATCCATTTGGCATTACAAACGTAGTCTTCTTAGATCTTCTCACTCTTTTTTTATGTTTTTGGGGTACACGTACAAAAGTTTGAAGTGTATGTAAAGAGTTTACTGCTTTTATGTAATGTTTATGAGGAGGGCGCTGTTTGATCTGTGAAAGTTTCTGAGCATTTTGTGAGACAAAACCGATCGTCGTATCGGTTTGTGTCAAAAAAACTTTATCTTTCATTTTAACTTAGGTAGTCTTGCAAAGCTTTTGGCTCAAGTTCGCCACTTGAAGCCTTAAGTTCTTTGATTGCTGCAGCAGTTGCTTTAGCAGCCGAAAGTGTAGTGAAATATGCTACATGGTTTGCGAGTACAGATTGTCTGATCGTTTTAGCATCATCTTTACTTGCTTTATTGTCTGAAGTATTGATAGCCAGATCTATCTCTTCATTTTTGATCATATCATCAATATTTGGACGACCCTCTGATATCTTCATAACTTTAGTTGAAGGGACACCCGCTTCCTGAAGTGCAGCATGTGTTCCGGAGGTAGCAACGATCTCAAATCCAAGATCAGTGAACATTTTACCGACTTCTCCTGCCTGAGGCTTGTCTACCTCTGTAAGAGAAATGAAAAGTTTACCTTCTAGCGGGATATCATTCTTACTTGCAAACTGACTTTTGGCAAAAGACATACCAAAGTTGTCACTGATTCCCATGACTTCACCTGTTGATTTCATCTCAGGCCCAAGAATAAGGTCTGATCCTGGAAGTTTATTGAAAGGGAAAACAGCTTCTTTAACTGCTACGTGACTCTTTAGTTTTGGCTCCATGATCTCTTTATCAAAGTTAACGACTCCAAAAGTATCGTAGAACTTGAGAGATTCTCTAAGGTCACCCTGAAGCATGACTCTAGTGGCTACTTTTGCCAGAGGTACACCAGTAGCTTTAGAAACGAATGGTACTGTTCTTGATGCTCTTGGGTTTACTTCGATCAAGTAGATCTCACCTTTGTGGATCGCATATTGGATATTCATAAGACCCACTACACCTAGACCCAGTGCGATCTGAGCAGTCTGCTCTTTTACTTTCTCTTGAATCTCATCAGAGATAGATACCGGAGGTAGTGAACATGCTGAGTCACCTGAGTGGATACCTGCCTCTTCAATGTGCTGCATGATCGATCCGATATAGACCTCTTTGCCGTCAGAAATAGCATCCACATCAAGTTCTACTGCATTATCGAGGAATTTGTCTATAAGCACAGGAGCATCGTTAGATACACTTACCGCTTCATCCATATATTCTTTAAGCTCTGCATCACTATAGACGGTCTTCATACCTCTACCGCCAAGAACGAATGATGGACGAACAAGTACCGGATATCCGATACGATTTGCAACGATCAGTGCAGCGTCTTTTTCTACAACAGTATCGTTATCTGGTTGTTTAAGACCAAGATCGTTGATAAAATCAGAGAAGAGTTCTCTATCTTCTGCAAGATCGATCACTTTAGCTGTGGTTCCTGAGATATTTGCACCGATTGATGTAAGACTTTTAGCCAATTTTAGCGGTGTTTGCCCACCAAAGTGTACGATCACACCGTCTGGCTTTTCAAGTTCGATGACGTTTCTAACATGCTCAAAGTCTATCGGCTCAAAGTAGAGGATATCTGAAGTATCATAGTCTGTAGAAACAGTCTCGGGGTTACAGTTATACATAATAGACTTCATACCCATATCTTCGATGGCAAATGATGCGTGTACACAACAGTAGTCAAATTCGATACCTTGCCCGATACGGTTCGGTCCACCACCAATAACCAGTACTTTCTTTTTCTCATCCTGGTCTACCGGTACTTGAGGAAGCTTTGTGATGTTCGTAGAAGAGTAAAGGTATGGCGTTAGTGCTTTAAATTCAGCAGCACATGTATCTACTTCATTGTAATCAAGTGTAACACCTAGTTTTTCTCTTGCATTGTAGATATCGTTCTCTGTAAGGTTCAGACCCTCTTTTTTGCTGACCACTTCAGCGATCATTGCATCAGAGAAACCTTCACTTTTTACTTGTCTAAGACGTGTTGCATCAGAGAGCAGGGCGACATCCATCTCTTTTTCACGTAATGCAAGCTCTTCAAGCTGATAAAGGAACCATCTATCGATCTTAGAGAGGTCAAAGATAGCATCAACACTCATACCTCTACGAAGCCCTTCAAATACATACAGTGCACGGTTCTCATTTGGACGTCTGATCTCTCTTACAAGCTCCTCACCATCACATTTGATAGGATTAAATCCTGTAAGGCCTGTTTCAAGTGAACAGAGTGCTTTTTGGAAAGACTCTTTAAATGTACGTCCTATACTCATTACTTCACCAACAGACTTCATGGCAGTGGTAAGTGTAGAGTCCGCAAGAGGGAATTTCTCAAAAGTAAATCTAGGAAGTTTCGTAACAACATAATCGATGACCGGCTCAAAACTTGCAGGTGTACCTGTGATGTCATTTGTGATCTCATCCAGTGTGAAACCAACAGCCAACAGTGTAGCCACTTTTGCGATAGGATACCCTGTAGCTTTTGATGCAAGTGCAGATGAACGGCTTACTCTTGGGTTCATTTCAATAACGATCATACGACCTGTATCCGGATTGATGGAGAATTGTACGTTTGACCCTCCTGTATCTACACCTACTTCACGCAGTATCTTGAAAGAAGCATCTCTCATGTTTTGGAACTCTTTGTCTGTAAGTGTCAATGCAGGTGCAACAGTGATGGAGTCTCCTGTATGCACACCCATAGGATCAAAGTTTTCAATAGAACAGACGATGATACAGTTATCTTCACTGTCTCTGATCACTTCCATCTCATACTCTTTCCATCCAAGCATAGACTCCATGATCTCTATCTCGTTGATAGGACTTGCATCAATACCTTCTTCGGCAAGTGCTTTGAACTCTTCCAAGTTGTAGGCTACACCTGAACCACCACCGGCAAGCGTAAAAGATGCTCTGCTGATCACAGGGAAACCGATCTCTTTAGCCACTTTCATCGCTTCATCAACACTGTAGGCATTGGCACTTTTAGGAAGGTCCATACCGATCTTTATCATAGCTTCATTAAAGAGTTGTCTATCTTCACCTTTTTTGATCGCTTCAGGGTTGGCACCAAGGAACTTCACGCCTTCTAGCATACCTGATTCATACATATCCATAGCTACGTTAAGTGCAGTTTGACCACCCATGGTAGGTAAAATGGCATCAACACTCTCTTTTTTGATGATTCTATCAATGACTTCAGAGGTAATAGGTTCGACATATGTACGGTCTGCAAACTCAGGATCTGTCATGATCGTAGCCGGATTGGAGTTGATAAGAACAACTCTATAACCTAACTCTTTAAGTGTTTTAGCTGCTTGAGTTCCTGAATAGTCAAATTCACAAGCCTGACCGATAACAATAGGTCCTGAACCGATAAGTAAAATTGTTTTGATGTCATTGCGTTTTGGCATGGAGAAATACCCTTGATTTTTAGTTTGATATTATACATAATATAGTTAGAAAAAGCCCTTAAAAAAGGGCAAATATAAGGTTTTAAAAAAGGTCTAAACTAGTTGAGTCAAAATTAGTCTTACGTTTCTTGACTTTATTAGGCACTGCTGGTCTCTCTTCAACAGGTTGAGTAGGTTCAACGACATCATCTTGTGTCTGATCGATACGGCTAGGAATACTTGAAACGACCGGTGTAGTTGCATTTATATCTGGTAATGACTCTATTGTCTGGTTCTGTTCGACAGTTTGGTTCTCATCTTTATGAATATCAGGGATACTGTATCTTTTAACGACTTTTGTACCATTGGAGTCAAACCCTTCAACAAGTGTAGCCTTTGCATCATTGATAAGGAAAAAGGTCTTTGGATGGAAAATATCACTATAGGTCTTGATGTGTGCTACAGTATAAGCACTCTGTACTTCCACTTTAGTTACCTTACCAACTGGCAGATCATCAAAGAATATTCCATCCAAACCGGATGTAACGACACTGTCTCCCACTTGGATCTTATGCCATTTGGGAATAAATTTAACGATCATTTCATTTTCAACACTACCCAGGGCGATACCTGGCGCTTTCTTATCTCCTATAAAGACAGAAAAACGACACTTCTTATCTGAGGTGAGGTATCCATAAAGTTGATTATTATGTACTCTTGCCGTTCCTGCAACTACATCACCCTGTATAAGTCCATAAAGTTTATCTTCTTCTAGACCCTTGGGCTTTGTAAGCATGATCTGGGAAAAACTGTTAAGTTTTACATAGGAAATGGTTTCTGTGATAGAGATATTATCTACAGGTAATTGGCTAAGCTGAGGAAGTACATCATAAATATTTCTTACCTGTTCAATGTAGTGGATCTGTTTTAGAAGACGCTTACGCAAAATACGATTCTCTTTACTGAGTCTCTCAATGGACTCTTTTTGATAAATATAGCTTTGACTTGTGTCTTCTATATTTTGCGTAAAATTCTTATATTTTTGTTTGAGGGGATTAATTACGTTGAGGAACGTATCTGTGATACGCTCATCATTACGTGATAATAGTACTGTTAGTATGAGTAACAGTATAGCAATGATGACAAGTCTAGTCTTCATATGCCGTTTGTTGTAGGATGTCTAATTCGTCAAGTGCAATACCTGTACCTTTAGCAACTGCAAGAAGAGGTTCTTCTGCAACATAAACAGGTAGCTTGACAATATCGGAAAGATATTTATCAAGTCCCCTGATCAGTGCACCACCACCAGTAAGTACGATACCGTTCTCTACGATATCTCCAGCAAGCTCAGGTGGTGTCTGCTCAAGTACATCCTTGAGTGCTTCAGCGATCTCTTCAAGAGAATCCTTCATAGCTGATCTGATATGTTCTGAAGAGATCTCTATGGAGGCTAAGCTACCTTCAACCTGGTCTCTACCACGTACAGTTGTTGTCATCTCTTCTTTGAGTGGAATCGCCGTACCGATCTTGATCTTCAGCTCTTCAGCGACACGGTCACCGATAAGGAGGTTAAAGTTCTTCTTGATGTAATCAATGATCGCCTGGTCAAGATTGTCACCTGCTACACGGATAGATTTTGAGATCACAAGGCCGCCTAGAGAAGTAACACCGATCTCAGTCGTACCACCACCGATATCTACAACCAGGTTACCATTTGGATCTTTAACCGGTATACCTGCACCTATCGCTGCTGCCATTGGTTCTTCGATCAAGTAAACATATCTTGCACCTGCATTTTCAGCCGAGTCCTTAACCGCACGTCTTTCAACCTGAGTCAGACCATATGGTACACAGATGATGATACGAGGAGAGAAGAAACCTTTTCTCTTATGTGCTTTTTCAATGAAGTAACGGATCATCATCTCTGTGACTTCAAAGTCTGCGATAACGCCATCTTTCATAGGACGGATAGCTTTAATATTACCGGGTGTTTTACCAACCATATCTTTCGCTTCTTGTCCAACAGCAAGAATACGTTCTCTCCCATGTTTGTCATATTGAATAGCAACCACAGATGGTTCATTAATACTTATACCTTGTCCTTTTACAAGTACAAGTGTATTAGCTGTTCCTAAGTCGATCGCTAAATCGTTAGAAAAAAATCCTAATAATTTTTTAAACATTCATATTTCCTTTTTCTTACTGCACGATTATGCTGTTTTTTTATCTTTGATGTATAGAGGTTTTGCACCTGATGCAACAACATCATTTGTGATCACTACTTCATATCCATTGAGTTCTGGTAATTCATACATGATATCCAACAGGATCTCTTCAAGTATCGATCGTAATCCTCTTGCACCTGTTTTTCTTTCAATAGCTTTTTGTGCTATGAGTGCAAGTGCGTCATCTTCAAAACTGAGTTTGACATCATCGATCTCAAATAGTTTTTGATACTGTTTGATAAGTGAATTTTTAGGCTCTACCAAGATACGGACCATATCTTCTTGTGAGATCTCACCCAGTGTAGCCAAGACATGAAGACGACCGATAAGTTCAGGTATAAGTCCGTAAGATACAAGGTCATCAGCTTCTACCATATGAAGAAGATTCTCTTCTTCCCTTTTGGAACGTTTTTCCTGAC
>Ga0180436_10001644_pt1 | contig 21668 bp, 16 predicted proteins | sample SS_ome_2_FD_132434 | JGI IMG/M metagenome (GOLD analysis project Ga0180436, IMG submission 132434) | Hypersaline lake sediment archaeal communities from the Salton Sea, California, USA - SS_3_S_2 metaG | ecosystem: Environmental > Aquatic > Non-marine Saline and Alkaline > Hypersaline >... | reverse complement strand
TCACCGGGATTGAGCCTGATGAATTCATGGTCAGGGTACGGCCCATATACCAGTTTCTTGAAAAACTCCCGACTTTGACCCTCGATCTCCAGGTATTCCATGCCGAAATAGGCGGCGTTCTTTTTGCCGATTTCCCGCATCGGCTCGATGTCGTCCACACCGGTGTTGACCATCACCAGGTGCGTATAGTGCTTCAGTTCCTCTTTCTTGGCCCACTCCGCGGTTTCCCTGCCGTAACGGGGGATATAGTCGTCTTCGATGATGCTGAGCGGATCCTTCCTCTCCGCTATCCAGCCGGGGGTGAGATAGTAGGAACCCGGCCGGGAATGGAAATCGTCGAGATAGGCCTGCGGTGAGCCGAGGAAAAAACCGATGCAGTCGTGACAGAGCGGCACAATCAGTTCCTGTTTCCCGGCTCTCACCCCGACAATGCCGTTGGCGCACAATCCGTACCCCAGCACGATCCGCTCCGCGGTGCTGTCGATTCGCTCGATCACCTCCTGAATCTTCCCCGCCATCTGCGATGGTTTTATGTGCAGGGCCTGGTCCAGGTAGAAGGCCTGAATCGCAGCATCGCCCCGTCTCGCCGATTCGATTTCTGTTTCCATGATCCGGCAGGCCACGATTGCCGTCTTCACGCTGGGTGGTTTGTTTTGCATGGCTCCTGGGTCAATTCACATGATATTCGTGTACAAAGATCTGAAAGTACTGTCGACATTACCTTTACAACATAGTGGGGGAGCGCATCAACCTGAAATCCCTGGACGGTTCGGTCGAATCCAGCCGGCGTAATCTTCATGTGAATGAATATGGCCGGGTGCGGGGTGTATGACCTGGCGTTGCCCAGACAGATTTTCGCCTGGAGCGGTGCCTGAATAAAAGGGTTGTGCACCTGTCAGGCTTTGCTATATCTAATATACGCTCTGGGAACCAGTTTTGCCTGCAATGCGTTGTGCACGTCAGATTCATCCAAACCGCGAGGTCCATTTACGATGGAAATTAAACAACTTTCTGATTTTCTGACCGGTGATTTCGAGTTTGATTCCATCAATTTTCTAGAACTCCTGCACGACCTGGATCAGGGCGTCCTGATGACCGACAGAAACGGTGTGTTGATTTTTTACAACACCGTCCAGGCCAATATCGACAAAGTGCATCCAGCAGATGTCCTCGGCAAGAAAATCACCGAGGTCTACAACTATCACAACGACAGCAGTACCTGCATGAGGGTGCTGAAGCACGGCAAGCCGATCATCAACTACGCGCTTTCCTACGAATCCAAACACGCCAATGTGGGCAATACGATTCACAGTGTGTTTCCGCTCTACAGAGATGGAGAAATCGTCGGAACGATCTGTTTCGTAAAGGACTACAACATCCTGGAAAGAAATATTCCCGCGTTTCTGGGGCCCAGGAACAACGAGAAATTTGCGACCGGCACGGAATTTACCTTTGCCAGCATTATCGGCTCGGCCCCTTCATTCGTCAACGCGCTGAGAACAGCCAAGATGGCCGCGAATTCTCCGTCGCCGGTAATGCTGTACGGGGAGACGGGAACGGGCAAGGAACTGTTTGCCCAGGCTATTCATAACTTCCACTACAACAACCAGAAGCAGTACATCGATATAAATTGTGCGGCCATCCCCGAAACGCTCATCGAGGGACTGCTGTTCGGCACGACCAGGGGGGCATACACGGGGGCAATCGACCGGGCCGGCCTGCTGGAGGCCGCAAACGGCGGCACGATCTACCTCGACGAAATCAACTCCATGCCGCTGTCGCTGCAGGGGAAACTGCTGCGGGTTTTTCAGGAGAAGAAGATCCGCCGCGTCGGGTCTCTGGAAAATATTCCCTTCAACTGCAAGGTCATCTGCTCGGTAAATGAAAACCCGAAACAGCTGGTCAAAAGCGGAAAATTTCGCATGGATTTGTTTTATCGGCTGGCCGTCGTGTTTATCCACATCCCGGCGCTGCGGGACCGGCTTGTCGACATCGAGGAACTGGGCCGGCATTTCCTGCAGAAATACAACGATATGCTCGGCAAGAACCTGAGCAACATATCCCCGGAAGTTATTGACTTTTTCTGGCGCTACTCGTGGCCTGGAAACGTCAGGGAACTGCAGCATATCATTGAGAGCGCGGTAAATATGGCAAGTGAAGGCGACCATACCCTTGATCTCGATCACTGCTATATTACCAACCTCCTCGGTATTACAGATATACCAAAGGATTCCTGGAATTTAGAGGATACATTCGAGCGGGTTCCAGATTACTCCTATCCTGGTCGGCACGGCGGGTCCAGGCTGTCACTTTCCGAGTCGGCGGCCGCGCTGGAATCAAAAAATATTGTCGATGCTCTGGCACTTCACAGAGGGAACATAGCCGCAGCGGCCCGGGATCTCTCGATCTCGAGGCAGTTGCTCAATTACAAAGTAAAGAAACATGGACTTCGGCCGCTGCTCGAGGAATTGCGGGCCGGGGCAAAGAATTGACCGGCCAGTACCACATCGTGGAATGAAAAAATTATTGCTGTTGTTAAGAATGCGAAAATAAATTTTTCTTTATAGAAAATAATTTTTCTCTTTCTCTGTTGTCTCCTCTCCCTGAAACACAAAAAAATCTATTATTTCCAACAACATGTGTTTCGCTTTTCAAGGTGGAATAAATTTTGCCTTCTTATCACAGTTGTTCCAATTGGTGAGGTGCTCGAGTCGAGGGACACAGGTCCCGGGCTCAACTAATTCTTAACCTGTTCTGAGGAGAGCAAAATGAATGGAGAATCGAAAGGTATCGATTACACACTGATGTTGCCGGGAGTGCTGATTACGGTGTTGGTCGGGGTTTTACTGACCCTGTTCCCGACCCAGGGAAAAGCGGTTGTTGACCTGCTGTTCGGAATACTGACGCATAATTTCAAGTGGGCCTATCTTGTTTTCGGCCTGTTCTGCGTGGTATTCCTGATCTGGCTTGCGTTCAGCAGATGGGGAGATATCAAGCTGGGCGGCCCGGATGATGAACCGGAGTTTTCCACGTACGCCTGGGCGGCAATGATCTTCTGCGCCGGAATCGGTATCGCAATCGTGTACTGGGCGTTTATCGAGCCGGTTTACTACCTGAACACCAGTATTCTGCACACCGATATGGAAACGCAGAAGGGGCTGGTCGGTGAGCTGGCGGGTATGTACGGCCAGTTTCACTGGGGCATTACGCCATGGGCCATTTATGCGATTCCCACTATTCCCATCGCCTATGCAATTCACGTGAAGAAGATACCGGCTCTGCGGCTCAGCACGGCATGCCGGGGCGTCATCGGGAAAAATGCCGACGGCCTCCTGGGCAAGGTAATCGATATCGTGGTTATTTTTGCGATGATCGGCGGCGTTGGCACGTCGCTCGGGCTGGCCGTACCGCTGGTCACGAGCCTCGTGTCAAACATTACCGGTATCCCGGAATCGTTCGGACTGCAGCTGGCCATCCTGTTTGTGTGGACGGCGCTGTTCACGATCACCGTATGGGCAGGACTCAAAAAAGGCATTGCCAAGCTGGCGTCTCTGAACACCTATATTGCCTACTTCCTGCTGATCTACGTCTTTATTATCGGGCCGACGACGTTTATCCTCAACAACTGGTGCAACAGCCTGGGGCTGATGTTCAGTGATTTCTTCAAAATCAGCCTGTGGACCGACCCGGTTGCCAACGGCGGTTTCCCGGAAGGGTGGACGGTTTTTTACTGGGCCTGGTGGGTTGCCTACGCACCGATGATGGGGCTGTTCGTTGCCCGCATCTCAAAAGGCAGAACGTTTCGCCAGGTAATTTTTGGCGAACTGGTCTGGGGCTCGCTCGGCTGCTGGGTATTTTTTGCGATCTGGGGCGGTTATGCCATCAACCTGCAAACGTCGGGCGGTCTCGATGTGTATGCGATTCTGAAGGAATCGGGCTGGTCCAACGACGTCACCATCGTCAACATTCTCAACACCATACCCGGTGCAAAATTCCTGTTTATTCCAGCGTTTACCATCTTATGCTTCATTTTCCTGGCGACCACGCTCAACTCGGCCGCCTACACGCTGTCTTCCCAGGTGACTAAAAAATTGACCGGTGATGAAGAGCCGCCGAGGACGAACCGGACCATGTGGGGAATTATTCTCGGTCTTTTTGCCGTCGGACTGCTCTCGACGGGACAGCTCAAAGCCGTACAGTTGTCGTCAATTGTCGTGGCCTTGCCGCTTATCCCCGTTTTGCTGGTCATGGTGTTCTCGCTGATGAAGTGGGTCAAGGAAGACTATGGGGAACTCCTTACCCGCAAGGTCGCCGTGCTGCCCCCTGCAGAAATTAAAAAGTCAGAGTAGGGGGATATCATGGCGAGCAAGAAGAATCTGGTGATTTCTTCGGCCCTGCTCTCCAAGGCAAAAGAATTTGGAGCGGATCTCGTTGGTTTTGCTTCGGTGAAAGACCTGAAGCAGGCGCCATCGTTTACCTTCGCTCCAAAAATGCCGGGAGTTGCCGACGGAATAGGAACCAGGGAAAACAAACTTGGCGTCGGGCCCGGAGAAGTACTGTGGCCCGATAATGCAAAAACGGTGATGGTCATTGCGGTTCATCACCCGGAAGACAAACCCGAGTTGGACTGGTGGTACGGCCGGGTGGACCCGCCCGGAAACCGCGTGCTGGCAAAGGTTGTCAAACAGCTCTGCGAATGGATACCCGAACAGTTCGGGATTGGCGTGTTCCATCTGCCGTATCACGTGGAAAAGGGGGGAACCTACCTCAAGGACTCGGCCGCAATGGCCGGATTGGGGACCATAGGGAAAAACAATATCGTCGTCACGCCTGAGTATGGCCCGCGGGTCAGACTGCGTGCGCTGACGCTGGATATAGCCCTGCCGTCAACGGGGCCGCTGGCTTTCAACCCGTGTGAAGGCTGCGCGGAATGGTGCAGGAAAGCATGCCCGCAGAATTCTTTCGGTAAAAAAATCTATTCAGCCGGGAAATACGGACAGAAGATTCTGCCCGGGCGGGATGGTACGTTTTCCCGGCCCAACTGCAACCAGCAGATGGATAGAGACAACGAGGTGGCAAAAGAGCAGGACGTCGAAGGGTTCGACGAGCCGATCAAACTCATCAAGTATTGCCGCCTGTGCGAGCTTTCCTGTCCCGTAGGAAAGCCGCTGGACCGAGCTGGCAACCTCTAGCCGACCTCGGGACCAGACTTAAATCCAGGGAGATACGGCCTTGCTGAGCGTGTCTCCCTGAACATTATCGCGTCGCTTCCTCCATCTCGATCGCCGTCTGCACGTCGGTTCTGCCGGCTAATCGATACTGCTTCCTGATCTTCTTTTTGCCGGTTACGCATTTTTTGACCTTGAACTGCCCCTGGTAGACCCAGTTATTGATTGATTCCTTGATGAAGACGGGCAGTTCCGTCTCCTGCTCCACGAGCCAGCCGACAGACCGGGCGGTTGTGCTGCCTTTTCCAGCCAGGATTATATAAGGTGCGTCGGGGTTCATTTCCTTCGTTATGCAGATGCAGGTAACCTGCTGGTTTTTGGCGGGGAGGCAGACCAGGGTGCTGCCGCCTACTTTTTTATGGATTTCTGCTCTCGTGTATCCCTGACCGATGGTGAACATCGCATTCCTCCCTGTTTAAAGATTGCTTGAAGGTGGTGTTGTTCCGGACGTTCCTGAAACAAACGGCTCATGTTTGTGAAGGATCTTACAACGATGTTCTGACGATTTGTCGACACGTATTACTGCGCTTCGAACGGGACAAAAATAAAAGGTTGTTAACCCGTCAGGCTTTGCTATATCTAGTGCTGTGATTTTTAATTCAGCATGGAAAAAACGCTCCATCTATACAAGCGGTGAGTACCGACGGAGGAAATAATGGCAGACAAGCTGACCCAGTTGAAAGAGATGACGGTGGTGGTGGCGGACACCGGTGATATCGACTCCATCAGGCAGTATCAGCCGGAGGATGCGACGACGAATCCGTCGCTCATTTTTGCGGCCGCCCAGATGGAGCAATACAGCCACTTGGTCGATGATGCGATCGATTTCGGCAAAAACAGCGGCCTGACGGACCGGGAGCTGCTGGATACGATCCTGGATCGGCTGGCGGTCAATTTCGGCACGGAGATCTTGAGCATCGTTCCCGGAAAAATTTCGACCGAGGTGGACGCCCGTCTGTCGTTCGACCGGGAAAACACGATCAAACGAGCACGCAAGCTCATCGACATGTACGGCCAGGCGGGAATAGACCGGACCCGGATCCTGATCAAGATTGCGGCGACCTGGGAAGGCATAAAGGCCGCCGAGATCCTCGAAAAAGAAGGCATTCAATGCAACCTGACCCTGCTGTTCGGTTTCGGCCAGGCCGTCGCCTGCGCAGAGGCCGGGGTGTTCCTGATCTCGCCGTTTGTCGGGCGTATCCTCGACTGGTACAGGAAGAGCGAGGGCAGGGAGTATGCGGCCCAGGACGATCCGGGCGTACGGTCGGTACAGCGAATTTACCGGTACTACAAGAAGTTCGGTTACAAAACGATCGTGATGGGGGCAAGTTTCAGGAACACCGGGGAAATCGAAGAGCTGGCCGGCTGCGACCGCTTAACTATCGGTCCACATTTCCTCGATGACCTGAGCAAAGACCAGGGGCAGCTCACCCGAAAGCTCCATCCCGACATGTCACGGGATGAAGACCTCGAGCGGCTGCATCTGGACGAGCTGATGTTTCGCTGGATGCTCAACGAAGATGCGATGGCCACCGAGAAACTGGCTGAAGGAATCAGGAAATTCAGCGCCGATCTCATCAAGCTCGAGGATTTTGTAAAAGCACGGATGGCCGGCTAAGCACCCCCCTGTTTGTCCAGGAACTCGAGCAGGGCGGCATTGAAGCGGTCGGCCTGCTCGATATTGGGCAGGTGCGCGGCATCTTCGATGATCACGAGTTCCGAGCCGGCAATTCCTCTGTGCAGAACTTCCGCCGCTGCAACGGTACAGCCCGGGTCGTGCCTGCCGACGAGGACCATGGTCGGTACGGAGATGTCCGGGAGATTGCCGCAGATGTCCATTTCCCGGATGGCTTCGCCGCAGCCGACAAAGCCGTCGACCCCGGTTCCGAGGATGATATCCCGGACCCGCTGCAGTTGCTCCTTATCGGATTCATGAAAAGCGGGGGTAAACCAGCGTTCCAGGGTGGCGTCGGCCAGGGCTTCGATGCCCTTGGTCCGGGCGGCTTCGATACGGTCATCCCAGACCGACTTCGGGCCAAGCGCGCAGGCCGTATCGCACAGCGACAGGGAGCGGAGATTCTGCGGGCTCAGAACGGCCAGCATCTGCCCGGTGAACCCGCCCATCGAAATGCCGACGAAATGAACCGGCCCGACGCCGAGCGTTTCGATCAGTGCAGCGGCATCTTCGGCGAGTTGTCTGATCGTATACGGTCCGGGCGTCGTTGCGGTTCCGCCGTGTCCGCGCTGGTCGTACAGCAGGACGCGGTATTTCCGCGTCAGCGCCTCGATCTGGTCGTCCCACATCGTATAATTCGACATCAGGCTGTTGCTGAACATCACCACCTCGGCGTCTTCCGGGCCGGTAAGGCGGTAACTGATTTCAAGGTTGTTGGCTGTTACTTTTTCACTCATTTCCGCTCCTTTTTTCAGTATTGATGACGTAGCCGTCAGGGTTGACCTCGATGGTAATATCGCCAGCTGCATCCGTTCGATATATCACGATGCCGTGCCGCAGCAGCCGCTCGAGCACTGCCTCTGCCGGCGAGCCGATGCGGTTCTGCGTCGCGGTGCTGATCATCGCCTGCTTCGGTGATACGTCTTGCAGCAATTCCTCCGAGGTGGAATCGATCGCCCCGTGGTGCCCGACCTTGATGACATCGGCTTCGGGCGCGGGACCGAGCTCGAGAAATTGCTTTTCGCCGGCCCCGGCGAGATCGCCCATGTGCAGCAGGGTAAAATCGCCGAACGATACCAGCAGGGCAAGCGACGTATCGTTAAGTCCCGCTTCCGGATCCGGGTTCGCTTGCGGATACAGCGCGTCCAGCTTCACGCCGCCGCAGGTCAGGTTCATGCCGCGGCTGAGCGTCGTATACGGCTGCCTGTTTCTCAGCGTCACGTAATCGTCGAAATATTCCCATTTCGCGTTGGCCAGCCCGTTGTCGTAGAAATGCTTGACCGGTATGCGCGGCATCAGGTCGAACAGGCCGGCGAAGTGATCGAGGTGCGGGTGGGTGACGATGACCATATCGAGTGCCTCGATCCCCAGTTCCCTGATCTTCCCGGTAACCAGGTGGCCGTTGATGGGCGGCCCGGCGTCGATCAGCACCGCGCAGGTTCCGGGCTGATGCACGAGCATCGCATCGCCCTGGCCGACGTCGAGAACGTGGATGTACAGGTTGTTGTCCATGGCAAAGGTGTTGGAAATAGTAATCAGCGCAGTAATTTGCAGCAACAGCCCGCGGAGGCATGATGCTGCACCGGAGGGTGATAGGCGCGGATGAACGGATGCGGCGCGCATGGGCTCAGTGCAACCCGCTGCGCAGCGACGGCACCGGGCAGCCGATCGAGGCGGCCTGCTGCAGGAAATAGTCGTCCGTCATCCCGGCAATAAAATCCCTGACCCGGGCCGGGGCCGACTGTTTTTCGATATAGGCTTGATCCATATCGTCGAGCAGGTCCACATCGAGGTCGCCGTCGGTACCGTTTTCGAGGTGATCGAGATAAAAGTCGAACAACGCTTCGAAACACGCCTCGATCGCCGGCATGTGCACCTGGGTTTCAGGAGCGTGGTAAATCTTCTCGTAATTGAAATCCTTCAACTCCCGCAATGCTGCGGCTACCTTGTCGCCGAAGCCGATTTCCCCCGGCGTATGCAGTGGTTGCGACCCGGGGGCGGGCACGCTGCTGTTCCTGATCAGGTCGGTGACCAGCGCATAGACGATCGAGCCGTTTGATGTACCGAGCAGCGACGCACATCGATCGGGAATCTCGCTGCGGTCGATCAGCCCGAGAATGATGGCGTCTTCGATATCCCGGCCGATATACGCGATCGTGTCGGCCAGGCGCACGACGCAGGCTTCCAGCGTGGTCGGCTGCAGGTCGAGGCTCGGGTTGGCCGATTTCAGCTCGATTTTCAGGTCGAATTCGTCAAATCCCCCGAGCGGCGCCGGGCTGATGCGGGAGGCGTGGACTTCACCGTCGTGACAGAGGATGCCGTCAAGGGTCTGCAGCGTCAGGTTCCAGCCTCTGCCTTTGCGTTCCAGTTTTTCCAGCGCCCGTACCGACTGGATGTTGTGTTGAAATTCGGGGAGGCCATGTTCCCTGCAGAATTTTGACAGGAATGTTTCACCGGCGTGCCCGAACGGCGTGTGCCCGATATCGTGGCCGAGCGAGATCGCCTCGATCAGGTCCTCGTTTAAGAACAGGTAGCGGCCGATGGTGCGGGCAATGCGGGCAACCAGCTGCACGTGCAGGACGCGGTGGGTGATATGGTCGTTGCGGATCAGGCAGAACACCTGGGTTTTATCAATATACCGGGTGTACGCACGGGTGTGCAGGATCCGGTCTGCGTCGTGGGCGAAATTCTGCCGGTACCCGATCCGCGCCTCTTCATTGCGGCGGGTCGCGTGTCTGCTGCGCGCAGCCGCCGGAGAGAGCAGCGCCTCCTCGCGGTCATTGAGCAGGTCGGCAACGATGAACTCGGGATTATCCCTGGCGATATCATTCATTTTTTATTCTACTGGATATTCTTCCTACAATTTTTATAATAATGGTGTTTGATTAATTCAACCAGGCCATTAGTCCAGTTCACCTGAACTTTTTCCAATCACAGGATATCGTTATGAAAATCTCGATCGAATACTGCAAAAAGTGAAACTACGAGCCGCGCGCTTCCGGACTGGGAGCGGAGTTGCACGAACAATACGGCGCCAGTGTTGAACTGATTGCGTCGTCCGGCGGCGTCTATGAAGTCACCGTAGATGGCAAACTTATTTTTTCCAAGAAGAAACTCGGCCGTTTTCCTGAAGAAGGAGAAATCAAGCGCCTGATCGGGTAATCATTTTATTCAATGCTGCGGGAATTACGAGTTGAAAACCTGGCGCTGATCGAGACGCTGCACCTGGGGTTCGATCGCACCGACGATGCGTCCCTGGTTGTGCTTACCGGTGAAACCGGGGCCGGCAAATCGATCATGATGCGCGCCATCGGCCTGCTCAGCGGAGCGCGGGGTTCCGCCGACTGGATCAGGAGCGGTGCGGATAGCTGTACGGTAGAGGCCCTGTTCGAGGTGGGCGAGCGCTTCACCGCCGTGCATGATCTGCTCAAAAGGGGCGGGTTTGACGACGGCAACCAGGTCCTCTGCAAACGGATTATCACCGCCAACGGCCGCAGCAGGTTTTATGTCAACGGTTCGCTGGCCACGGCAAAGATCGTTTCTGAAATCAGTTTCCACCTGTTCTCCATAGCCGGACAGCACGATCACCAACAACTGCTGCAGCCGGCCCTGCACCTCGATTTTCTCGACATTCTCGGAGACCATCATGACCTGCGCGAATCAATGCGTTCATCTTTCGAATCGTGGCGCGGAGCCCAGCAGGAACTGACCCGACTGCTCGACCAGGATCGCGAGCGCGAGCAGCGCCGGGATTTCCTGGCGTTCCAGATCAGGGAAATCGGTGATGTCGCCCCCGAGCCCGACGAGGATGAGCGGCTCGGAGTCGAGCGCCAGCGCCTGAAAAACGGGGAAACGCTGATCCGCTTGAGCCGGGACAGCCACGAACTTCTCGATCATTCGATAACAGAAAATCTGGCGATCATCCGCAAGCACATGGAGCAGCTCCGGCAGCTCGATCCGGAAATAGAGAAACTGGCCGACGACCTGAGTTCATACTCGTTCATGGCCGAAGATTTCAGCACCAGGCTGCGCTCGTATTGCGACAGCCTGGAGAATGATCCGGCCCGGCTCGACGCGATCAACGCCCGGCTCGATAAGCTGCAGGGGCTGAAACGCAAATACGGCGACACCCTCACCGATGTGCTGAATCATCTTGCCGGTGCCCGGCTCGAGCTCGAAGCCCTCGACAACCTGGACCAGCAGATCGAGGACAAGCGGCGGCAGACCGAGCAGCTGCAGGACCAGGTGCTCGACATCGCCCGCAAGCTGTCGTCAAAAAGAAAGCGGGCGGCACACCACATGGAGCAGGCGATGGCAAAAGAGCTGAAGTCGTTGTCGTTTGACCAGTCGAGCGTCGAAGTTCGGTTTCAGCCGGTCGAAGACAGGATCGCCCAGCTCCGCCCCGTCGGGTTCGACCGGGTGGAATTCTTTTTTGCGCCGAATCCCGGGGAGCCGCCGCGCCCGCTGGCCAAGGTCGCCTCCGGAGGGGAGCTGTCGCGCCTGATGCTCGCGTTCAAATGCCTGCTGGCCCGCAGGGATATGGTTGAAACCGTGATCTTCGACGAGGTCGATACCGGTATCGGCGGCGAAGCGGCGGAATCGACGGCCCGCAAGATCAAGGAACTGGCCGCGCATCACCAGGTTATCTGCATCACCCACCTGCCCCAGATCGCCGCCCGCGGCACCCGCCATTTCCTCGTCGAAAAACACCAGCGCGAGGGCCGCACGGTAACGTCGGTGGCGGCGCTCTCAGAACAGCAGCGGGTTGAAGAACTGGCGCGGATGCTCGCCGGCGAATCGGCCAGCGCCCAGACCGAAGCGTGGGCGCGCGAACTCCTCGCGAAGGGGAACATGGCCGCATGAGCAACGTCACAGCCCTCAGTCTCTTTTCCGGCGGTCTCGATTCAATCCTGGCTACCCGGGTGGTCATGAAGCAGGGGATCGACGTGACCGCGGTTAAGTTCATCACCCCGTTCTTCGGCTACGATATCCTCCGCGACACTTTCGCTTATCAGGATGAAATCCGCACCAAATACGGAATCGAGGTGATCGTCGTCGATATCAGCGACGACTACCTGCAGATGCTGCGCAGCCCGTCGCACGGGTTCGGCAGGTATTTCAACCCCTGCATCGACTGCAAGATCTTCATGCTCGAGCGCGCCCGGGCGATGCTCGAACAATACGGCGCATCGTTTCTTATCACCGGTGAGGTCCTTGGCCAGCGGCCGATGTCGCAGCGCCGGGATACGCTCAACGTCATCGAGCGCGATTCGGCCACGCGCAGCCTGCTGCTCAGACCGCTCAGCGCGAAACTGATGAAGGAAACCGAGGCCGAGCTCAATGGGCTGATCGACCGCGACCAGCTGCTCGATTTCAGCGGCCGGGGTCGGTCCCGGCAGATTGCACTGGCAAAGGAGTTTGGGATTACCGACTTTCCCGCTCCTGCAGGCGGCTGCATCCTCGCAGACCCGATCCTGAGCGGACGCATCTCCCTGGTTTACGACGGCTCGTTTCCGGTGACGCAGGACACGATGAGCGTGGTCGACATCCGCTTGATGCTGATCGGCAGGCAATTCCTGCTGCCGCACGGCGGCTGGCTGATTCTCGGCCGCGATGAAAAGGAGAACGACCAGATCGAGGAACTGCAGGAAGCGGGGGACGTGAAAGTTCTCATCGAGGAGCGGCCCGGGCCGGTGGCGCTGCTCCGCCGGGCGGGGAAGATCTATGCGGATGAGGGGGCGCGGAGCAGGGATCTCGATTATGCGATGGGGCTTATTACCCGGTATGCGAAGAAGGTGGACGGGAAGCCGTTTGGGGGTAATGTCGTTATTGTTGACGCGGATGATCGGAAGGAAATATATCGGGAGCCGCTTGGTGATGATGTGTTTAAGAGTTGGACAATCTGACTTCTGCGCTTTGATCTAAATCGAAGGAGGCGGTGACGGCATGTTTCAGCCTGCTGCTCTCCGGCCTTTATCGCCGTATCAGTTCCACGGTAACCGTCAAATTCAACTACATTGCCAACCGTTCCACTGTTACGACGGGCCTCCGCGATGCAGGCTGAAACATGCCGTCACCGCCGCAGAATTCGTTCGCCACTTTCATTCACCAAGAACAAGCCGCTCCGTCCTTCCAACCACTGAAACGAAAAGATGCTCTGGGGACAGTATACTTAAATTGAACTGCAATTAAGTATACTGTCCCCGGACCTCCCGTTCTTATCGCCTCTGAAACGATAAACGGGCAGCCGGTTTGGTAACCGACCGCCCTTTACCCCAGAGGGAGCCTCTCCCACCCCGCCTCTGGACGTTGAATCCGCCATATCAACTGACCCTGTAACGTAGCAGCGAGCTGTACCTGGTGCTTGGCCGATTGCGACAAAAATTTTGCATTACGGGACGTTTCCCATATTTCTGCCGCGGTGATGGAGCAAAATTTGGCAAAGACTGGTATACATAGTGCGGGTGAAATTGACGGGAAATCATTGAGGGTTGGACTTCGAAAGATTCCCGCCGCACTACATAATTATCTTACAAGGAGTGAGTAATGAATATCGAGAACGTACAGGCGATCTGTTTTTCCCCTACCGGCACCTCTAAAAAAGTGGTTCAGGCCATTGCCGAAGGCTGCAACGGCGGGGCCGTGGTGGAGACCGATGTGACCCTGCCCGGGGCGCCTTCATGCGGCAGCCTCGGGGCAAACGACCTGGCAGTTATCGGTGTCCCGGTTTATGCCGGAAGGGTCGCACCGCTTGCCGCTGAGAGGATTCAGGGACTTTCCGGAAACGACACGCCGGCGGTGATCGTGGTTCTTTACGGCAACCGGGAGTTCGAGGACGCGCTGATCGAGTTGCGGGACATCGTCGTGGCAAAGGGCTTTAGCGTGGTCGGTGCCGCCGCCTTTATCGGTGAGCACTCGTTTTCCACTTCGGAGCTGCCTATTGCCGCCGGCCGGCCGGACGCTGACGACACGGCAAAAGCGCGGGAGTTCGGGCGCGCGGTGATGGAGAAGATTGCCGCACAGCCGGCGGGCGCTGCAACGGTAGTGGATGTCCCCGGAAACGTTCCATACAAGGACGGAGTCGGCAATTTTCCTTTTGTTCCGATCGTGGACGATACGGCTTGCGTCAAGTGCGGAACCTGTGTCGAAAACTGCCCGACCGGCTCGGTCGTCCTCGATGACGCTGTTGCGATAACCGTGGAGACCTGCATTCTCTGCGCAGCCTGCGTCAAGGGGTGTCCGGAGGATGCGCTCAGCCTCAAAACCACCCCGATTCAGGAAAAACGGGTGGCCATGAGTGAGAACCTCAAGGCCCGCAAGGAACCGCAGATTTTCATGTAGTTCTCCGATGTAAACGGAAACAGTTAAAAATCACCGGTGAATATAGAGACAGGAGTTGCCATGACCTATACTTTCCACCATGTCCACCTGCTGTGCAGTGATCTTGAGGAAACCATCAGTTTCTTCTGCGATACGCTCGGGGCGTCGCTGGTCAGCCGCAAGAAGTTCGGCGCCGCCGACGGAGCTTCGCTCGACCTGAACGGTACGACCATAAACCTGCGCGTCGCCGCCGGTGCCGAATCGGCGGCTGGCGACTCGTCCCTGCTGACCTACGGGTATCATCATATCTGCATTCAGACCGATGACATCGATGCGGGATATGCGGATTTGCGCGGCAAAGGCGTTGAGTTTATCTCGGGTCCGACGGATATACCTGATTGCCGGATCGCTTTTTTCAAGGGGCCGGACAACATCGTTATCGAGATGCTGCAGAATCTGTAAGACCGGCTGCCTTGAAATCTTCAAGGCAGCCGGCAATCTTTTGAAATACTGGTTTCCTTGGTGCCGGATTTTTGCTATGTAGTAATGATTCTCAATTGCCGTTGTTCTTTCATCCACTTTTTCCTGAACGCATGCCATGATCACTGAACAATATCAGAAATTCGTCGATTCGCTATCCTCCCTGATCCCCGAAGAACGCATTTTTACCGATACGCTGCGCCGACTTGCCTACGGAACGGACGGCGGATTTTACCGGCTCGAACCACAGGTTGTCGTGAGGGTGTTCGGTGAAGCGGAAATGCAGCTCTGCGTCCGCCAGGCGGCCGCGCTGAAACTGCCGGTAACCTTCAAGGCGGCGGGTACATCCCTGTCCGGGCAGACGATTTCAGACTCGATCCTGCTCATGGCCGGGGAAGGCTGGGAGGATTACGAAGTCCTGGACAACGGGGAGAATATCAGGCTGCAGCCGGGCATTATCGGCGGCAAAGTCAACCGCATTCTCGCTCCCTACGGGCGTAAATTCGGGCCTGATCCGGCATCGATCAACTCCGCGATGGTCGGCGGCATCATCATCAACAATGCCTCCGGGATGAACTGCGGCACCCACGAGAATGCGTATCGGACGATCCAGGCGGCCCGGATCATTTTCGCCGACGGCACCCTGCTCGATACTGCCGATGAAAAAAGCCGCGCCGCGTTTCGCCAAGCCAAGCCGGGGTTCATTGAAAAGATCGAGGAGATCCGCGATCGGATTCGGGCCGACGAATCATTTGCGCTGCGCATCAAGAAGAAGTTTTCGATAAAGAATACCACCGGCTTCTCGATCAACGCGTTCGTCGACTATGACGACCCGTACCACATCATCATCAACCTGATGATCGGCTCCGAAGGCGCCCTGGCCTTTATTGCCGAAGTAACGATGCGCTCGGTGATCAAGCAGAAGTGCAAGGCCAGCTCGATGATCTACTTCCCGGATATCGTCACCGCCTGCAGGGCGGTCGTGGCCCTCAAGCAGGGCCCGGTGGACAGTGCGGAACTGCTGGACCGGCTGGCGCTGAAATCGGTTGAGGGCCAGGAAGGCATTCCCGATTTCATCAAGGACTTCGACAGTACGACCACGGCGGTTCTGCTCGAGACCATGGGCCCGGACGAGCAGACCATTGCCGACAACATCGAGTCGATCCGGGAGATTCTGGCGCCGTTCACCACCCTGCGCCCGGTCGAGTTTACCCAGGATCCGCTGGAGGACGCCCAGCTCTGGAATATCCGCAAGGGCGTTTTCCCAGCCGTCGGCGGGATGCGGGAGGTCGGCACGACCTGCCTGATCGAGGATGTCGCGTATCACCTGGACACGCTCCCGGAAGCGACCAGGGACCTGCAGGAAATCGTCGCCAGATACGGTTATGACGACATGGTTATTTACGGGCATGCGTTCGAAGGTAACTTTCACTTCATCTTCAACCAGGACTTCAGCGATCCCAAAGAAGTGAAGCGTTATGAAGACATGATGAACGAAGTCATCGACATGACGGTGGACAAGTACGACGGATCACTGAAGGCCGAACACGGTACCGGCCGCAACATGGCGCCGTTCGTGAAACGGGAGTGGGGGGAGAAGGCCTACGACCTGATGTGTGAAGTGAAGGATCTTTTCGACCCGGACAATATTTTCAACCCCGGCGTGATCATCAACGACGATCCCGAGATTTACCTGAAAAACTTCAAGGCGCTGCCGCCGTGCGATCCGCTGGTGGACAAATGCATCGAATGCGGGTTCTGCGAGGTGAACTGCGTCACGAACCACTATAGTCTGAGTGCCCGTCAGCGCATTGTCATTCAGCGTGAAATCGCCCGCTTGAAGATCACCCGGGACAATCCCGCCCGCCTGGCCGAGCTTGAAAAAGGCTTCGTGTTCATGGGTGAGCAGAGCTGCGCGGGCGACGGGCTCTGCCAGACATCCTGCCCCGTTTCCATCGATACCGGCAAATATATCAAAAAGATCCGGGCGCAGAACCTGGGCCCGTTCGCGAAAAAAGTCGGGGACCTGGTCGGCGACGGACTCGGTCTTGTCTGTACCGGGGCTTCGCTCGGCCTGACCACGGTCGGCGGGGTTCAGCGGGTGCTCGGCAATAAAAATCTGGAAAAGATAAGCGGCACGATCCGCAGGGTCAGCGGCGACCGCATACCAAAATGGACGCCGGCCATGCCGCTCGGTGCCAGAGCCCCGAAGCAAGACCCGATCAACCCATACGCCGAGCGCCGGGTTGTCTATTTTCCGTCGTGTATCGCCCGGGCGATGGGCCCGGCCAAAGACGATCCGGTGGACGACTCGATTTCCGAGGTCACCATCCGGGTGCTGAAGAAGGCCGGCTACGGCATCGTGTTTCCTGCAAACATGAAAAAATTGTGCTGCGGGACGCCGTGGTCGTCGAAAGGGTTCAACGAGACTGCGGACAAAAAAGCCTATGAACTCGAACAGGCCCTGCTTGTCGCTACCGAACAGGGAAAATATCCCGTTCTCTGCGATACGTCGCCGTGCCTGTACCGGATGCGGGAAGTGATGAGCCGGGCGCTCGATCTTTACGAGCCGGTGGAATTCGTCCATAAATTCCTGTTCGACAAGCTGGAATTCACGCCAAAGAAGGAGACGGTAGCGGTTCACCCGACCTGTTCATCGAAGAAAATGGGACTGACCGGCAAGATGCGCGATGTCGCGCTGAAATGCGCCGCCGATGTATTGATTCCGCCGGATGTGAACTGCTGCGGCTTTGCCGGCGACAAGGGGTTCTATTACCCGGACCTCAATGCCCACGGCCTGCGTTCGGCCGGCCCGCTGATCGAAAAGGCCGGCATCAAGACCGGCTACTCGAACAGCCGCACCTGCGAACTCGGATGCACCGCCCACATCGGCATACCGTACATGTCGATCATGTACCTGGTGGATGAGGTGACGACAGCGCTCTAGGGCTACTGTTCTCCCGCTGGGCTCCGGCTTCTGCCTGTCCCCCCGGCATGATCTGCAGACGGGAACGTTTAATCGAGCCCGCTGACCGCCGTTTCAAGCTGCGCCAGCGCCTGCTCCAGCTTGCCGCGCGGACACGCAAAATTGAGGCGCTGATATCCGGAGCCGCCGGTGCCGAACACGTAGCCGTCGTCGCAGCCGAGCTTCGCATCGTATCTCATAAATTTCCTGAGATCCTGGTCTGCAAGGCCCAAATCCCGACAGTCGAGCCAGGCAAGGTAGGTCCCCTGCGGCGGGGCTGTCTTGATCCGGGGGATGCGCTCTGTTATGAATTTTACCAGATAGTTTCGATTGTCTTCGAGGTATGCAAGCAGGGCCCGCAGCCACGGGTCGCCGTGTTTGAATGCTCCCTCCATCGCGGCGATCCCGTAAACGTTCGGTGACGACAGGAAACCGGCGGTGCGCTCGAGAAAGATCGCCCGCAGTTTCGGATCCGGAATGATCAGTACGGAGGCCTTCAAACCGGCGAGATTGAACGTTTTACTCGGGGCGAAGCAGGTGATCGTACGGGCGGCGATATCGTCGCCGAGGGTTGCGGTGGCGTGGTGCTTCCGGTCGCTGAAAATCAGCTCCGAATGGATTTCATCGGAGATCAGGATTGCGTCGTTGGCGATGACGGTGCGGGCCGTTTTTTCCAGTTCTTCCCTGCTCCACACGCGGCCGACCGGGTTATGGGGGCTGCAGAGCAGCATCATCCGGGCCCGGCTCGGGGCCGGCCTGAGTCCGGAATAGTCGGGTTTGAAACAGCGCTCGAGGCCGGCGAAGTCGATCAGGTAATTACCATGGTGCTCGAGCAGCGGATTCTCGATGACGGAGCAGCCGTTGTTGGTGATTGCCGAAAAAAACGGATAATAGACCGGCGGCTGCAGGATGACCCCGTCACCGGGGCTGGTGAAGGCCTTGATGAGCATATGCAGCGCATGGACAATGCCGGTGGAAAATACGAGCCAGCTCCTGTCCACCTTCCAGCCGAATTTGTCCTGCATGCGCTCGACCACGGCCTGCTTCAGCGACGCGCCCTCGAGCGTGTAACCATACACGCCATGGGCTGCGCGTTCGATGATCGCGTCGGTGATCGGCGGGGCCACCTCGAAATCCATGTCGGCTACCCACATCGGCAGGATGTCTTTGGTGCCGAAAATGGCGGGCGCTCCGTCCCACTGGGCGGAGTTGCTGCCCATTCTGTCGATGCCGCGGTCAAAATGTGATTTGTTCATCGTCATTCCAAGGTGTTGAGGTAATGTGTCTGTGCAGAAAAAATTTTTTCGACGGCCTGCAGGTAGGTTTTCTCCGTTGTCGACCTGATGACCTTCTTTACCCGTTTTTCCTGCCCGGGAAAAGCACTGCCGAAATAAATCCACACCTGCTTCATGCGTCCGAGCAGGTGGCCGGGACCGGACAGTTTGCTTTTGAGCGCAGCGAACAGGGCGGCGTGGAAAAGCTGCAGTTTCTCGATTCGATCATGCCCGGAATAGCTGTATCCCTTGATTTCGGCGGGTAGAAAGGGATTCATGAGGAGACCGCGGCCGATCATCCAGCCGTCTATCGCAGCGAAGCGTCCGGCGAACTCCAGAAATGTATCGCGGCTTACCAGGTCGCCGTTATAGATCAGCCGGTGGGTGGTAAGCGCCCTGCATTGGTCGAAATGGTCGAGGTTGACGCTGCCGCCGTAGAGCTGGACGCCGAGCCGGGCGTGGATCGTTATCGACGCGAGCGGATAGTGCTCCAGCCGGGGCAGCAGCACGAGTGATTCACGGTGGTCTTCATATCCGAGCCTCATTTTGATCGAGAGCTTTGGCTTGAGTTTCGGTACGACCCGGTCGAGGATGTGGGTGATTGCATCCGGGTAGGGGAGGAGGCCGGAACCGCGCCGTTTGCCGGCGACCATTTTCACCGGACAGCCGAGGTTCCAGTTGATCTCGGAATACCCCAGATCGAAAAGACGGTTTCCCAGCGCCACAAATCCGTCGACATCGTTGTTGAGGATTTGCGGAACGAGAGGCATTGCGCCGTTGTCGGCGGGCATCAGGTCCGCGATCAGTTTGTCCGGATAGCGGGGGCTTTTCTGCGGGTTGATAAACGGGGCGACGGCCCGATCGAGCCCGGGAAAATGGGCGGTGAATACCTGCCTGAACAGCGCGTCGGTAATGCCCTTGAGCGGCGCCATATAGAGCTGCGGTGTTTGCTTTTCAGCGGTATTCATGGGCAGGGTGCCGGGCCGGGCCGTTTTGTTCAGCGATCATTTATAAATGAGTCAAATACGGTTATAATTAAGGAGACGACAAAGAGAAGATAAAATCGACGAGTCCGGATTGTAAATAACATCTTGGCGATGCGTCAAGCATTGATGGCGGGAAAATGGATATGAGCACGGAAAAAGACCGGTGGAATGAGCAGATGTCGAGGAAGCGGCGGGCGGTGCTGGAGTGCCTGGCTGACTGTGCGCGAAAACGCGGCCTCCAGGTTTACCTGGTCGGCGGTGCGGTGCGCGACCTGATCCTGGGGACCCCGGATGAAGATCTTGATTTTGCCGTGGAGTCCGGGGCGCTGGAATTGCTGCAGGAGGTTTGTCAGACGCTTGGCACCGGTACCGTCATCGAGCTCGGCGATACCGAAAACGATACGGCCCGGCTGGTGTGTCTCGGCATGGAGATCGACGTGTCCGGCTACCGGTACGGGGCGACCAGTATCGAGAAAGATCTGGTGCGCAGGGATTTTACGATCAATGCGGCGGCGATATCCCTCGAAGACCTGCTCGGCGACGATGATGCGATTACCATTATCGATCCGCTCGACGGCCGCCACGATTGCGAACATAAGCTGGTGCGGGCCTGTCCGGGCTGTTTTGACGACGATCCGTTGCGGATGCTGAGGGCATACCGGTTTTCCGCGCAGCTCGATTTTGCGATTGAGCTGCTCACGCTCGATGAAATAGAGACGAAGGCCCGCCTGTCGTTGCGTGTCGCAGCTGAACGGATCAGTCATGAGCTGGACCTGATCATCGCCGGCCCGCGTGCCTGCAAGACGATGCAGAAAATGCGGGCGTCGGGACTGCTGCTCTGGGTGCTCCCGGAGCTGTATGCCGGGTACCAGGTGAAACAGCCGCCGTTTCATCACCTCGATGTGATGGATCACAACCTGCAGACCCTGCTGTATGCGGAGCAGGTCGCTGCCGATCCGCACCGGTATTTCCGGAATTGTGAAGCAATAGATTTTGCCGCGGCTGCGGCCGACGGCGCGGACGCCGATTTGAAATGGGCGGCACTGCTGCACGATATCGGTAAACCGGCCACCCGGGAGATCGACGAACAGCGGGGGGGCCGCATCACATTCTACAATCACGACGAACACGGGGCTGCCATGATTGCAGACATCGGCCGCCGTCTGCGCTGGAGCACCGACAGAACAAAGCGGATTACCGGGCTCGTGCGCATGCACATGCACCCGTTTCATCTTGCCAACGTGCTGCTGCAGGACGAAAAGCTGAGCAGCCGCGCCAAGTTAAAAATCTGCAAGCGGGCCGGCGCCGACCTGACCCTGCTGTTCATGCTGGCCATGGCGGACAGCCTTGCGGGGCAGGGACCGGAAAAACCGGCCGGTATCGAACGACAGCTGGCGGCACTGTGCGGTGAAATCAGCGAATTTTACAAAACTTCGGTGCAGCCGGTGCTTGATGGCCCGAAATTGTTGACCGGGCATGACCTGATTGCTACATTTGGTCTGGAGCCGGGACCGCAGATCGGGGACCTGCTCGAAGGCGTGGAAACCGCTGTGGTTGACGGGGCCGTTACCAGCAGGGATGAGGCGCTTTTGTGGGTAGAGAAGGAGTTGGAAGTCAGGCGGGAGTAGCCGCGCGGCCGATTGACCTTGCCAAAAAACGGGAGATGGAATAAAGAGTGCGTAAAGTTCGGGACTATTATTTCAAGAAGGCCAAAAAGGAAAAATATCCGGCCCGGTCGGT
>Ga0180436_10001643_pt1 | contig 21669 bp, 14 predicted proteins | sample SS_ome_2_FD_132434 | JGI IMG/M metagenome (GOLD analysis project Ga0180436, IMG submission 132434) | Hypersaline lake sediment archaeal communities from the Salton Sea, California, USA - SS_3_S_2 metaG | ecosystem: Environmental > Aquatic > Non-marine Saline and Alkaline > Hypersaline >... | reverse complement strand
CGGTTGAATAAATCCTGGAAATGATCCACAAGCAAGGGTATATCGCCCCGCCTTTCCCGCAGGGGTGGCAGCCCAATCTCGACAACTTTCAGCCGGTAGTACAAATCCTCGCGGAAGTTTCCGGCCTGAACCATGGTCTTGAGGTTTTTATTGGTGCAGGCAATGATACGCACGTCTGCCTGGATGGGAGAGGAATCACCCACACGCTCAAAGGTTTTTTCTTGTAGGACCCTGAGGAGTTTGAGCTGGATTCGGGGAGATATATCACCAATTTCATCCAATAGTATCGTGCCCCCATTGGCGGTTTGAAAACGCCCCAAGGCGTTCTTGACTGCACCGGTGAATGCGCCCTTGACATGCCCAAAGAGTTCGCTCTCCAGTAGATTTTCAGCCAGGGCCGAACAGTTGACCGTGACAAAGGGCTTGAATGCCCGTTTTCCGCTGTTATGCAGCGCCTTGGCCACCAGTTCTTTACCGGTTCCGCTTTCTCCGGTAATCAAAACGGTGGTCTCCAGATCGGCCAGGTCTTCCAGGAGTTTGTATATCTCGCGCATGCGGCTACTTTTTCCGATAATCTTCTGGTAACTGTGCCGTTCTTTGAGTTCCTGCTCCAGCTCATTCAGCCGGGTAATATCCCGTATGACCAGCACGGCGCCCATAAATTGACCGGTTTTATCCAGTAGGGGTGAACTGGACAGATCGACTTTCTGAGATGACCGCAGGCCATGTTGACACTCTGCCTGATAGCCCGTAACGGTGGTCTTTCGTTCCAAAGTTTCCAGAAGCACCGCATGACAGGAATTGCCGCAATGAGTAGGGACATCGGTAAAAACCGTATCGATGATTTTTTTACTATCAAATCCGCAAATGGTATGGGCGGCCTGATTGGCCTCAATGACCCGGAGATCCGTGTCGACCGTGATGATGGCATCTTTTACACTGCGGAAAATGGCGCGCAGACGGCTGCGATGCTTCAGAATATCTGCCTCGGCACGCTTCCGTTCGGTTATGTCCCGCACAATGCTGCGAAAACCGATGGGCTCGCCGTCCTTATCATTTTTCAGTGAGATGGAGTACTCGAGGATTTTTCGATCGCCACCTTTTGTGGCGGTCTCGAATATAAACGACTTACGGGGGATGCCGGTCAGATAAACCCGGTTAAAGGCCTGGAAGCATGCGTTGGCAGTTTCTGCGTCAACGGCCTCACGATAATTGCGGCCCAAAAGCCATTCGCGGCGGACGCCCAATATTTTACAGGCCGCATCATTACAGAAGACCGCGTTGCCGGCCAGATCATTTTCCAGATAGCCGTCTTCAATCTCGTTTAGAACAATACGATAATTTTGCTCGCTTTCACTTAAGATATCTTCTCGATTCTTAAGATCGGTTATATCCACCAGGCATCCGAAGTCATCTGGGTTGCTGCCACTGTGTCCTTGGGGATGGTGTCCGCTGACCCAAATCGTGCTACCATCATTGCGAATCAGTCGAAAGGTAAGGGATTTTGGCTCAGTGGTCTTTAGGCCATCATGCTCGTCGCTTTGTGCAAACAAAACATGATCATCCGGATGAACCAGGCTGCCAAAAGATTTACCCATGATATCATCGGCACGTGGATATCCGAGAATCGAAGCCATGGCAGCGTTGGCAAAAACAATTCGATCTCCGTCCAGCACATAAGCGCCTGCGGATAGCGTCTCTAAAATATGGCTCTTATTTTCTGCCATGTTTGGGATTGCATCAACAACCACCGACCATGCCGGAGGCTTATCTTTTTGGTGATATGACCTGAGTGAATTTTTCCCTGATGATGTCCTCGGCTTCGGCCATGATACGGTCCACCAATTCCTGGCAGCTGGGAATGTCATTCACGAATCCCATGGTCTGTCCGGCGGCCAGAATGCCTTTATCCATTTGCCCCTGCTCCAGCATATCCTTGCCGACGTTGCCGGCAACATAAGGAATCAAGTCCTCAATCTGGGTATTGCCACGGCTTTCTATTTCCAGCACCTTATCGACAACCACGTTGTGCATCACCCGTTCGGTATTTCGAAGTGTACGCATAATCAAGCGGGTGTCCCGCTCAGTATGATCTACCAGCGCCTGCTTTACATTGACATGCACCGGCGCCTCCCGGGTTGCCACAAACCGGGTACCCATATTGATGCCATCTGCGCCCAACCCCAGGGCACCAACCAAACCGCGTCCGTCCCCCAAACCACCGGAGGCAATGATGGGCAGATCAATGGCGTCGCGGGTGAGCGGCACCAGGATCATGGTGGTAACGTCATCTTCACCTGGATGTCCCGCCGCCTCAAAACCATCGATACTGACGGCATCACAACCGATTTTTTCTGCCTTCACCGCATGGCGTACGGATGTACATTTATGGATGACCTTGATGCCGGCTGACTTCAGTTGATCCATATAAGGTTCTGGATTGCGACCGGCGGTTTCCACGAAGCGAATGCCTTCCTGGATACAAACATCGATATAGCCGGGGTAATCCGGCGGTCGCAACGTTGGCAAGAATGTCAGGTTGATGCCAAAGGGCTTGTCCGTTAATTCCCGGCATTTGCGAATTTCTGCCCGCAAGCCCTCCGGTTGCGGGAATGTCAAAGCAGTCATGAATCCGATGCCGCCGGCATTGGACACAGCCGATGTGAGCTGGGATGTGGCCACCCACATGAGTCCACCCTGGACAATGGGGCGCTCGATACCAAAAAGGTCGGTGATTCTTGTTTTAAGCATCGTTTATCCTTTGTTTGGAATTTACTGCTTGTTATCAAGGGTCTTTATTAAATCACCAAGAATTCGAGGGGTCGCGTGTTACGGGTTCCGGGTTGCGAGCATCGAGATACTGATAGCTTTAAGCAACCCGCAGCCCCCAAGCCCCACTCGAATCCTTGACCCCTCGAATCCTTAGCCACTTTTGAGTTAATCCTTACAAAATAGCCAACCTGAACAATAATTGAAACTCAGACTAAATCACAATCACGCCACAAGTGGGTGCCTCCCAATCCAGCTCTTGATCAATTTGCAACCGCGTATCCAATTGCGCTTTGATGTCAGCCGGCATTGCCGAGGCACGACGGGCAACCAAATCGGCATGGGTTCCCATGGATTCCAGGGTAGCTGCCAGTTTTCCCGTGGATTCATTGAGCATGAAAACCATGAACTGAAAGCGCTTTTCGGTACGACCCAACAAACGGACATGCAGCCCCACAGTCTCGCCCACCTTTACTTCGGAGTAGTACTGGATGAAGTGCTTCAGGGCGAAAACACCGGATTTATATTTGCCATAATAGGCTTCATCCAGTCCATGCGCCCTGAAGAAATGCCATACGGTTGTATCAAACAGAGCCATGTACCAGCGCACATTCATGTGCCCCATGGCATCGAGATAGTCCGAAGGTATGGTTTCACGGTGGTATCGGGGCAGCACCGCCAGTTTCTCCACCGGCACCAAGCAGTCCCCGCTTCTATTCCAAATGCCACATGTGTTGTCATTTTCCATTTCTACTAACCTAATTTTGCATGAATTTGGATTTTACCTATCAATCCCGAGTTATAAACTCGATATCGATTGCGATTTCGATTGCCAGGCAAATGCCGCACATAGATATTGCTATGTCTCGCGGCCCAAAGAGCAATACGGTCGCTTTATATTGTACAACCACACCGCTTGGTTCTCCTCCATCATTCCCTCAGAGGAGGTGCACGAAGTGACGCTTTAACGCTATCCAGAAAAAGCGATCAGCCCTTCCTGTCATTCCCATGGAAATGGGAATCTAGTAAAGGCAATCGGCTATTAGCTAAAGGCTCCTTTTGGATCCCCTTCCCCTCCTCCGAGGGGACAAGCTTTCAAGGGGATGACAAACTGTTATGATGTGCCGAGTCTAACCTGAATCCGGACCCCCTCCTCCAGGAGACTAGCTTTCAAGAGGATGACACGCGTAAGCCAACGACCATCGACCTTGTCGGTGGCTTATGATTAGAGCTAAAATGCTTTGTTGGGTCTGTTTTTAATACACTTTACTGTTCACCCTTTATTCAATGCTAATTGCTAACAGCTAAAAGTTCAAAGCCGACGTCGTCAGACGTTCCGGCCAGCGGCGAAGCCGTTATGCACGGCATCAAAGGCCAGGGCCACTTTTTGCGCATCGCCGACCACCTGACAAGGAATACCCTTTTCTTCTACCAATTTCTGCAGGGGATTATGAGATTCTGAACCCACCGCCATCACCACGGTATCGGCCGGGATGGTCTCGGTTTGTCCATCCAATTCCACACGCACACCTTCGGATGTAATCTCCAAGGCCTTGGTTTTTACATTGGTTTTGATACCCACACGGCCCATATTTTGAAGCATGCCCCAGCGGGTGGACAGCCCTATATCCTTACCGATCTTTTTGACCATCTCAATCAGCACGACATCCTTGGTACCCTGGGTGGCCAGTTCATACAGATCGTCAGTTGTCTCGGCCTTGTTTACCAATAGGAACTTGACCGCTTCGGCTGAAAGGGTACCCTTTTCACCCAGGAACAAGGCGGTTTCAACCCCCACGGCACCACCACCGATCACGACAACTTTCCGACCGGTTGCGACTGAATTGGACAAGACATCCCAGGACTGAACCACGTGCGGTGAGTCTGCTCCTGGAATGGGTGGTACTATCGGTATGGCGCCGGTTGCCAGTATCACGGTATCCGGTATTTCATGATCCAGGATTTTATCATCCACAGCCGTATTCAAAACCACCCGAATCTTTTGAACCGCCACCTGAGTAGCCAGATCCTTGGCCAATTCCGCAAATTCAGCCCGACCTGGCGGGGCTGAGGCCAGATGAAGTTGCCCACCCAGACGGCTCGCTTTTTCATAGATCACCACCGCATGCCCACATTCGGCCGCGGCCAGGGCGGCGCTCATACCGGCCGGCCCGCCTCCCACCACCATGACCTTGGCAGGCTTGTCTGTTTCCATAAACCGGCATTCTTTCTCATGGCCGGCCTTGGGGTTGCACAGACATTCCACCGGTTTTAATTTGAACAGGTGGTCAAAACAGCCCTGTGCACAAGCAATACAATGAACGATCTCTTGTTCCCGACCCGCGGCTGCTTTTTGCGGTAAAAAGGGATCCGCGATCAATGGTCTGCCCATGGCCACCATGTCACACAGGCCGTCGGCAATCATTTCCCGGGCCGTGGCCGGATCGTTGATGCGATGGCTGGCAATCACGGGTATGGAAACCAGGTCTCGAATACCCTTGGCCAGATAGCCAAACACACCCCTGGGCACTGCGGTGGTTATCTGGGGCACCCGTGCCTCATGCCAGCCGACGTTGATGCACAAGGCGTCTACACCGACATCCACCAGCGCCTGGGCATATTGGGCCAGCTCTTTACGTCCCTGACCGCCGGGCATGAAATCATTGCCATTCATACGGACAACCAAGGGATAGTCATCCCCCGTAATTTCTTTGATCCGCTGCATAACGCTCAATCCAAAACGCATCCGATTTTCATAGGAGCCACCATACTCATCCGTTCGCTGATTGGTGAGCGGTGACAGGAATTCGGATATCAGATAACCGGTGCCGCTTAAAACCTCTACGGCATCAAAACCCGCCGCCTGCACGCGCCGGGCAGCCTGAGCAAAACTTTCGACAATGGTTTCAATTTCATCAATTGTCAGTTCCCGGGGTGTTTCTTTGGTGAGCCGGGACGGGATGGCGGACGGCGCCACCGGTGTCTTGCCGCCCGTAAAAAAAGAAAAATTGTAGCGCCCGGCATGATTCAACTGCACCGCACAGCACGAACCGTTTTGCTTGATACCATCGGCCAGGTCTGTCAGTCCGGGAATGAAGGCATCATCATGGGCACCGATATTCAGGGTCGATCCGGAAAGATCGTCCACAGTGGCATAACCAACACTGATCATGCCTACACCACCGCGGGCTCTCTCCGCATAAAAATCGATGAGCTGTTCGGTTATCAGGTAATCCGCAGCCATGTTCAGGTGCATGGCCGGCAAATAAATTCGGTTTTTGACTTCGAGATTACCGATGAAGATCGACTCGAATAAGGGATCGTGCATGTTCTTCCTCCGTTGGGTGATCATAATTCTAAAACTTTCTATTTATTGGGGCTATTTGTCAAGCACTAAGCTGTAAGCGGAAAGGCGTTAGCTCTAAGCAGCTTATGGCTGAACGCTGACAGCTGACTTCCACCTGTGATAGCCCTGGTATCAGATTAACGCTAAAAGCTTTGCATATAACCCCGAATATTGTAGTATGCGTGATTATGCTGCGCGTCTTCCAAAACGACCTGTATTTGTCGGATGAATTTATGATCACCCTGGAATTGGTACCGGGGAAAGATTCGGTGGGACGCTCCGTGGATACGGTCATGGGCATCGCCCGGGATTCGTTTGCCGACGGCAGGTTGTCGGCCGTATCCATGACCGATAACCCCGGCGGCAACCCTTCGCTGAGTCCGGATGTTCTGGGTCACGACATATTCAAGGTCGGCATGGATGTGATCGTCCACTTTACCTGCCGGGATTTGAACCGGGTCGGCATGGAGAGCCGTGCACTCCAATTGGCCATGATGGGCATGAAAAACCTGCTGACCCTAACCGGCGATTACACCGGCAAGGGCTTTGGCGGCCAGGGCGCACCGGTTTTTGATCTGGATGCCGTCAGCCTTTTGATGATGCTCGAGCAGGTCAATGATCGTTTGTTTGAAGCCGGTGATCCCGACGGCTTTTTCACGGGATGTGCTGTTTCACCTTTCAAATATACCGAAGCAGAATGCTTTATCCAATACGCCAAGCTCTGCCGCAAAATATCGGCCGGAGCCAGCTTCATCATCACGCAACTGGGTTTTGACGCGCGAAAATTCGCCGAATTGATAACGGTTCTGAAACAGCTGGAAATCGATTTGCCGGTCATCGGCTCCATCTATCTGCTAACGCCGCGCTCGGCCAAGGTTATGCATAAGGGCCTGGTGCCCGGTGCTGTGGTCACGGACAGCTTGCTGGCAAAGATTCAACGTGAATGGAAAGATCCCAAGGTCGGCCGGCTAAAGGCCATTGAACGGGCCGCCAAACAGGGGGCCATACTAAAAGGACTTGGGTATCAGGGCATGCATTTGGGCGGCATCCATAAAAGTTTCGACACAGCGGGCCAAATCCTGGATCACATGCAGGCGATCCAGGATCATTGGGAAGAATTTCTACCGGAGTACGATAATCCGGTTCCCGGTGGTTTTTACGCGTTTCCGCGTTCATCGACCGATGCGGTTGCCGCCAGCCGCTTTGGCCGGCAAACCTCCTTCATTCCCTGGGTCGAAAAGATCCATTACGAGCTCATGAAAGCCATGCACGCACAATTTTTTAACATTGAGGGTAAACATGCTGCAACCCTAAAAAGGATTGCTCAGTGGATCGACCGCCAGCCCATGGCCGCGCGGTTTTTGGAGTTTGTTGAAAACACGGCCAAGACGATTCTACTGGGCTGCAAACAATGCGGGGACTGCGGCATTCAACATCTGGCTTTCTTATGTCCGGAATCCCAGTGCCCCAAGCATATCCGCAACGGCGCCTGTGGCGGCAGTCGCCTCGGCCGCTGCGAGGTTTATCCCGAGCGGCCCTGTGTATGGGTACGCACCCACAAACGGGTGGCTTATGCAGGATCTTGCCAGGAGTTGCTGAGCGGATGCGTAGCACCCAGAATGTGGGAACTCAATCAAACCTCTTCCTGGTTGAACTTTCACCTTGGACGGGACCACCAGTCGGTTTCCACCAGCCTGGAAAAATATTGTCGCCTGGAGGCATGCCAGCTAGCTTTCTGTGAACAGTATGGCAAGCAAGCGAGCCATAAGCCATAGCCCACCGCGGGGGATTCAAATTTAAAGTACGTCTTCGACCGGTAATACAAAAGCATGCATACTCTCCTCCGGCATTAAATCCTTTTCGCATGCTTTCAATGCCTGAATCAACTCGTCTTTCTTCTGCGCTGGCACGATAGAAAAGATGATAATTGATTTTCCCGGCCAGACGCGTGTCCCAAAACGTTTTCCCTTTTCGCCCTCACCGGTCACATCATGCAGTTCGGAGTAGGAATGGACATCATAACTGGCGATCAGATCACGGACATCTTCTACTTTTTTTTCAGGACAAACGATCATTAACATTTTCATGATTGATGCCTCAATTTTTCATAGCGGTTACCAAATACATAGCCCTCCAGTCGATTATACGATGTGCCATGTGCGCAAGATTCAGTACAAAATCTTACAGACTGTGATCCTTCGAACCCCTTTACTTCTTTACCCCCGCCGACCCTTCATCCCGCTGATTCTTTTTGCCTCCGTATATCAAATAATACACCACCGGTATCACCACAAGGGTAAAGGCCGTGGAGACAATCATGCCGAATATGATCGACCAGGCCAGACCGCTGAAAATGGGATCCAGGGTGATGGGCCAGGCCCCCAGGGTCGTGGTGCCGGCGGTCAAGAATATGGGTCGAAAACGAACGGCACCTGATTCCACAATGGCATCCACAAGCTGCTGACCGCGTTTGACCTGGGTGCGGATAAAATCGATCAGAATGATGGCATTGCGCACCACGATACCGCTCAGGGCAATCATGCCGATCATGGCCGTGGCCGTGAAAAATACCGGATTGTCAAAGCCGCCCACCGGACGGTTGACAATGGCATTCAGCAGCGCAAAGCCGGGCATGATACCGATCATGGTCAACGGAATGGACAGCATGATCACAACCGGTATCAGGTAAGATACGGTTTCGTAGACCAACAACACGTAAATACCCACCAGCGCTGCCGAGAAAGCCAGGCCCAGGTCACGGAACACATCCAGCGTAATTTTCCACTCGCCCTCGCCACCCCAATCCACCCGGATGCCATCCGGCAACGGATTCTCTTTAAAATGCCTTTGGAGTTCCAGTACGGCATACGCCGGCCCCCGACCCGCCATCTCAGCGGTGACATAAACCACGCGCTGTTGGTTCTTATGATAAATGGACTTATCCTCTAAGGTTTCTTCGAAGCTGCCCAGTTCTCCAATTTGAACGCGGTTGCCGCCACGCCCCTTTACGGAAATGGTTTCCAAGCGGGCCACATCAGATCGGGCCGCACGGGGCAATCGCAGGATTATGGGCAACTCATTTTGCTCAGATGTCAAGTGAATGATCCCGGCCGGCATTCCGTCCAAGGCCACCTTCAGGGTTTTGACAATATCTTCGGTGGATATGCCATTGAGCCCGGCTTTTTCGCGATCCACCCGGAAGAAATATTTACGTTGATCCGATTCCACCATATCGTCGATATCCACCACACCGCCGGTTTGGCTCATACGGGCTTTGATTATTTGGGCCGCCTGGATCAATTGGGCATAGCTGTGGTGCGGCTGCCCATAAACTTCGGCCACGATGGTAGAAAGGACCGGCGGTCCCGGAGGCGCTTCTACCAACTTAATACTGACCCCATGCTTTTTGGCAATGGTATCGATATCGTTGCGGATGCGCAGAACCATGGCGTGGCTGGACATCTCGCGGTCATCCCGGTGCAGGAGATTTACTCGGATATCGGCCACGTTGGCTCCCTCCCGCAGGTAGTAATGCCGCACCAACCCATTAAAATCCATGGGGGACGACGCACCCACAGTGGTAATGTAATTGGTCACCTCCGGCATGCCCATGAGCACATTTTCCACTTCCCGCGCCACCGCATTGGTGGTTTCCAGGGTCGTGCCTTCAGGTGGATCGATAAGTACCTGGAATTCATTTTTATTGTCAAAAGGCAGCATTTTTAAGGGTACATGCCCGGTCAAAGCCAGAGTGACGGAGATAAAAAACAGGACTGCCACGACCAAAAGCAACAGAAAACTTTTGATTTTGGAATTGACAAACGGCAGGATCACTCGGCGATAAATGCGGTAGTTGGTTGTTTTGGTGAGGTCATAGGGTTCCTCACCGGCCATATCTTGCTTCAGTAATTTGCTGCTCACCCAAGGCGTAATCGCAAATGAAACCAGCATGGACATGAGCATGGCCAAAGGTACATTCAAGGCCATGGGACGCATGTAGGGCCCCATCATACCGGTGATAAAAAACATGGGTAAAAAAGAAACAATAATGGCCAAGGTTGCTAAAATCACCGGCGGCATGACCTCATTGATGGCAATGGAGATGGCCTCCAATTTCTTGCGCCCGCCCATGGTCAGATGACGATATATATTTTCAACACTCACAATGGGATCGTCCACCACCAGGCCCAGAGCCAGAATCAGGGCAAACAGCGTCACGCGGTTGATGGTGTAGCCGAACAGATAATTAAAAAGCAGCGACAGAGAATACGTGATGGGTACGGCAATCGCCACGATGGTGCCGGTGCGCCAGCCCATATAGAATGTGATCAGAGCAATCACGGTGATGATAGCCTCTCCCAGACTTTTCACCAGGCTGTTGACTTTGTCATTGGCAGTTTCGCCGTAGTCGCGTGTAATCCGGTAGGTTACATTGTGGGGCAGTAACGACTGCTTGAGGGCCAGCATGCGTTTTTCAACTTCCTTGGCCACCCAAACCGCATTACTGCCTTTCTTCTTGGCCACGGCAATGGTCACGGCCGGAAAATTGTCTTGTTTTGCAATTTTGGAATCATCTTGCTCAAACGCGGGTCCGAAACCGATGCGGCTATAGGTTTTAACCTCCTCAGGGCCATCGGAAACTTCAGCGATATCCCGGAGGTAAACCGGCTTGCCTTGGTACAGCGTAATCAGCAGGTTCTTGACTTCCCGAATATCTTTCACAAAGGGCCCGGCTTCGATTCGTATGGCTTGGTTGGCTTTCTCGATCTCGCCGCTTTGCATCTGGGCATTGGACATTTGGATAGCGCCGATGACCTCCATGGCCGAAAGACCGTAGGCCGTCAGACGCTCCGGATCCAAATAAACATAAGCCACCCGTTTGCGACCCCCGTGCACAGTGATCCGGGCACTGTCGGGGATATGCTGCAATTTGCCCACCACCTCTTCGGCAATCCGGTAAAGCTGGTGGTCGTCTGCACTTTCGCCGTAAAGGGTGACATTGACGATGGGGACATCATCGATTTCAATGGGCTTGATGATCCAGCCGGCTATTCCAGGGGTCACCTGGTCCAGATTCTGGCTGATTTTGTTATACAGTTTAATCAGGCTTTCTTCGCGATCCTGACCCACATGATACCGTACCGTTACGACAGCCATGCCGGTACGCGACATGGAATAAACATATTCAACACCATCGATCTGGTAGAGAAGCCGTTCTAGTCTGGCCGAAACCAGTCGTTCCACCTCTTCGGCGCTGCCGCCCGGATAGGATATCAACACATCTGCCAGAGGCACCACAATCTGGGGTTCTTCTTCGCGGGGCGTTATGGCCAGCGCTACAAAACCAGCTAGCAAGCTGATGATAATCAGCAGGATGGCCAAGTTGCCCCTCAGAAAAGATTCAATGATTCGGGCCAGCACAGATTCGTTTGCTTGCATTTAACCATCCTCCTTCAGGGGGGAGACCAGGATAACGTCGCCCTGTGACAACCCGGATAGAATTTCAACACTTTTCCCGAAGGCAGGACCTGTTTTCACCATTTGACGCACCACCCGTTTTCCCTGTACCAGATGGACCATTTCCAACTGACCGGACAAAACAACGGCACTGGCCGGAATCAATACAGCCGGATAGGGGTCCTCATAAACCCACACGCGTCCAAAGGTGCCCGGCAGGATGTCTCCCTTTTTGTTGTCGATGTGCACCTTGACTTCTTGGGTCCGACTAAGGGGGTCGACGGCACTCACGATTTCGGATACACGACCTTTAAATGGCCGCGACGGTCGGTCCAAACTGATATCAACAGACTGGTTGAGAGATAGTTTTTCGATCAAACGAACCGGTACCGGCACTTCAATGCGCATATTCAATGGATCATAAACACGCAACAATACCTGACCCGGGTTGGCCAGGTCGCCTTTCTCCACGCGCCTGTCGGTAACAATGCCATCGATGGGCGCTTTAATTGTTGTGTAGGTGAGCATTACTTCGATTTCAGCCACCTGGGATTTGGCGGAATTGAAGCGCGATTCAGCCGCGGTCATGGCCTGTTCGGTTGCCGCCTTCTGATTATATAATGACTTTGTGCGGTTGTATTCCGTCCGCGCCTGTTTCAGCTGAATGTTGGCTGCCGCCAGTTTCTCTTTCATTTCGCGGCTGTCCAATTCGATGAGCACCTGTCCTTTTTTAACTCTTTGGCCGGCGGATGCCGAAACACGGCTGACATAGGCACTGATGCGGGCACTTAAATTCACGGTTTCTTCCGAAGCCACCGTACCGACTACATCAATTTGCGGGGCAACATCTTTTATCTGAACCGTATAGGTTCTAGCCTGTGCCGGCAGCGGTTGTCCTGGTGTTGTCTCAAGCTTGCCGGCGGTGACCTTGGCATGAAACAGTCCACCGGTCCAGGCAATCATCAGAGCCAATCCGGCGACAGCGATAGGCCATTTGATGACTTGCAAAATTTTCATTCCGATTCCCTTCTTTTGTGCCGTCATATTTTTCCCCTCTTTGGTTTAGACTGATAGCCAATTAGGCTTGATAGTTTAAAGCAGCAATAGGCTCTAAGCAGTCAGCAATAAGCGGCTTATAGCTCTTATGAAACTTCATGAGTTTCATTCTCGATCAAACTGGCCGTTTTTTGGGCCGGCGGCTGGGCTGACTACTGAAAGCTTAAAGCTATTTATGGTACTTTGCCACCGAAAGCCCCATGGCCCGGTCATAATTAGACAAGGCTGTGAGGTAATCATAATAGGCAGCCACACTACGCGTTTTTTGGGCCGTCAAGCCCACCTGGGCTGTCAGCAGGATGGTGATATCGGCTACACCTTCCTTATATAACTCCGAAGTGATGCGCAGGGCTTCGGCCGCACTCTGCATGCTTTTCTCACTGACCTCCAGACGCTCCCAGGCATCCATGGACTTCAGGTAGGCCTGCTGTAAATCCAGACGCAGATCATTGCGCACTTTGAGGGCGTCCTTTTCCGTGGCCTGCCATTCGGCCCTGGCCGCCCGTTTGGCACTTGGCCGCTGAAACCCATCAAAAAATTCCCACTCGGCCATGACACCCATGAGATAGCTATCTTCGAATTCCTCAAAATCGCCACTATCAAAGTCATAGGAACCAAAAGCACTTAAATTGGGACGATTTTCTTGAGATGCCTTTTTGAACGTTTGCTTTTTGATGCGTGACAGTGTTTGGCTGATTTTCAGCTCCGGTCGATTTTCGATATTCTTTAAATCAAGTGCCACCGGACTTTGCTGAGACGCATCGCGAGGAGGAACAGGCAATCCCTCGGTGGTTACCAGATCAGAACCAATGGCCGTATTCAGAGATGCAATCGCCAATTGAACACCATTTTTTGCGCGAATCAAATCTTCATGCGCCTGAGCCAGTTTGACATCCAGATTGAGCACATCGGTCTTGACGGCTGATCCGGCATTAAACCGAGCAGTGGCAACCCTGAGGCTTTCTGTCAGACTTGCAACGGATTCCGTTTGAACACCCACAAAGGACTCAGCCCTGAGAACCGTATAATAGCCGCGGGTTACCTGGTGGACCAATTCGTTTTGTACTGCCTTCAGCCCCAGCTCGCGCATCTGCTTATTGCTCTCCGCCAAATCCACATTGATGCGGTTAATTCCGCCATTGTAGAATCGATATTTCAAACCCAGCGACAAGCGCATATTGTCGGTTTGATCCGGGTCATTGGGATCGAAGTCCGGATCGGTCATATCAAGATCCTTCTGATTGAGGGCCATCATAAAGGCCTGGGGCGGGTTATTCGTAATCGAATAGGTGCCGGCCAAATACAGGCGCGGATAATAGGCTGATTCAGCCTGTTTGATCATGTGCCTGGCGGCCTGCACCCGCGTGAGCCCGGCTTGGATATCAGGATTGTCATCCAATGCCGTCCGAATGCAGGTCTCCAACGTCACGGCCTGAACCTGCAAGGTCAAGCCCAGTACGATCATTATCTGCACCATTAATATGCTACGCCCTTTCACCATATGATACCCCCTTAAATGAAGCTGTAAGCTTTAAGTTGTGTCGAGTCCTGATTCAAAGTTGTCACATCCATAGAGTTTTACCCCTCTGGAATTACCCTTTTTTTAGCCAAATCTTACAACGGCAAATATATATGCCCCCAGCCTTCACCGTCGTTCCCACGGAAGTGGGAACCCAGACAAGGCCAATAGCTAATCGTTATCCCTGGATCCCCGATCCCCTCCTCCAGGGGAGCAGTTTTTCGGGGATGACAACCGAAGGCCGGGGTGCCCGGCTGGTACCCCTAACACGCTATTTGCAACCCGCAACCCGATTCTGCATAGCTGTATCATGCTCACAGCTGATCGCTGAATGCTTAAAAAGCATTACCCGATCGAAACCCAACTTTTTTTAGTATGACCGCGGCAGGGCAAAATCCGGTAAGAGAAGACTGCAAAAGATTGATACCCACAAAGGTGGTTAAAATCAGCCAGTATGGACTTACCAGCCATGCCAAGATTACGCTAACAAGAATTAAAGATCCTGCAAATCCCAATATTATTTTATCGATATTCATAATGAACCTCCATTTTGCTTTGGTTGTGATACATTGTGGAGATTCATAAGCAAACTTGATGCCAAATAAAGTCATGCCCCATGCTTTTATGAAACTCGACCCTTTCGCCCCTCGGGCGAAAGGCATCGTCGGATCTCATGCGAAAGATCAAAATATTTTCAAATCCGGTGTGTGATAGTGTTTAAAATTTTACGGCTGTCTTTACTGCTCGATAACGGGCTTTTTTTAAGTTGGTTTTGATTAGCTCGCCATACTGCTCAAGGCTAAATTCATGCGTGACCATCTGCTCCAAAAATGCTTTCAGTTCCCGGTTATTTTGAAGCATGTCGATGGCGACTTGGAAAACATGCCGCTTTTGGCCGTCTTGAGATATGATCCCGCAAGAGAACACGCCACTTAGTTTTTGGATTTTAAGCCAAATAGGGGTCATATCCAATTTGGCATCGTGACCGATGCCCACAATGCTCAATCCCCCGTTCACGGCCATGCACCGTGTAGCCAGATTCAAGGTTTCCGATGTGGCCACCACATCAAAAACGCGATCATAGCCCCCCATGGCAATCCTTTGACCCAACATGGGTTTGTATACCTTTGCACCGACCACTTTCTGGGTGTGTTTAAATATCTTTCTGGCACGGATGACATGGTCGGCTCCGGCCTTTCGGGCTAAATCTGAATGAAAATTGGATGGTTCCGAAACTGTGATGGTGCAGCTGATGTCCAGCGATCGGATTACCTGAACGATCAGGCTGCCAATCACCCCGCTACCGAGCACCAACACCTGATCACCATCAAGAGGACGATTGTCATAAACCGCCTGAATAGCCACCGCCAAAGGTTCGGTCAGAATGCCGATTGAATCGGAAATGGTTCCAGGGAGTTTGAAAACCTGGCTTTTGTGGGCTACGAATATTTCGCCCATACCACCGCCCGTATCCTTGCATATACCGATAAACATACCGGGGGCCAGATCGCCTTCGGCAAAGTTTTCACAGCTGCCCACATGTCCGCTTCGGCAGGCCCGGCAGGGGGGTTCTATGCCGCGGGCTTCACAATTTAAATGCGGTGCCACCGTCACCCGATCGCCTGTTTTAACCGAGGAAACCTGGGGGCCCACTTCCATAACGTCGCCAACCATTTCATGTCCCAATACACAGGGAAAGGACGTAAAGGGGCTTGCTGTGGGCGAATCTTTTAAAAAAATCAGGTTCAAATCACTGGCACAAAACCCGCACATACGGGTTCTGATTTTAATCCAATGGCCGGAAGGCAAGGCGGGCTCGGCAATATCTACGCATCGGATGGTCGCCAACGGTCCCCTAAAATAAAAGCGGCGACTAAATTTGCCCAAGGCCTTTAAGAGTAAAAACCGAGGTATCGAGACTGAAAATTGCAATGCCTTCATGGTTAAAGTCTATCCCGAATGTGTATGACTCAAACGATCTTATTTCTCCATATTCAAACCATCTTTGAGCATCAATGTAGCCGGACTGACCACACACGGATCGGTCAGAACATTGACACAGGCTGGTTTCTCCGCAACAAGTGCTCTTTCCAAAGCGGGTATCACATCGGCCTCTTTCTCCACATATTCACCATGTCCACCCAGGGCCGCCACCACACCCTCATAGTGAACCACACCCAGCTCCGAACCGATAATGCGCTCATTTCCATAGCACATTTCCTGACCATGCTTGATCATGCCCCAGGCCTGATCGTTGTTGATGACACAAATGATGGGCAGGTTATGACGTACGGCGGTATTAAATTCCATGGCGTTGAAACCAAAGGAGCCGTCTCCGTTAATGACCACCACGGTTTTATCCGGCCTGGCTGCTTTGGCGCCGATGGCAAATGGAATGCCGGTTCCCAAACATCCGAAAAGACCGCCGGCTGATCCGATCACACCCGCGCGCTGACGCGCGGTCAACCCGGTCATGCCATAATAGCTGGTATCACCACCATCAACGATATAAATGGCGTCATCTCCCACGGCCAAACGCACCAATTCCACGAGTCTGGCCGGATGCAGGGGGTCTGATGGTGTCTTGCGGGCATCCACTTCCGCCTGTACCAAAGGTTCATAGGCTGTTTTAAGCGATTCCCGCCAAACCATATGCTCACCTTTCTTGACCCGTTTGTTGAGTGCATAAAGGGCCAATTCCATATCGCCCACCAGGCCGATGTCCGCTTGCCGGTTCCGATCAATTTCAGCCGCATCGATATCCACCCGTATAACCTTGGCCTGGGGGAAGATTTCACCGTACATTAAAATCCAGTTGAAGCGTACGCCCAGGGCGATCACCAGGTCCGCTTGGCCCAATGCAGTGATTGCGCCCATGAGACCGCCATCCCATAAAGATAGTTCATGGTCGTCCGGCAGCGCGCCCCGACCATTGTTGGTAATAAAAAAAGGTATGCCTGTTTTTTTGATGAACTTCGCAAAAACCTGGGCACAGCTATCCGAATAGATGCCGCTGCCGCCGATAACCACGGGTTTTTCGGCCGATGCAATCAACGCCGCAGCCTGTGTCACCAAGGCATGGTCCGGTTCCGACCGATGGTGCACACCGCCTTTGGGTGCCATGGGTGCGACGTCTTCCGGAATGCTGGCATTTAAAATATCGGGCGGCAATTCCAGAAAAACCGGTCCCGGACGCCCCGACACGGCATGACGAAAGGCCATGGCCAGGTACTCGGGTATTCGGCGGGTATCATAACAGCAACTATGCCATTTGACCGTGCTTTTGATGAGGTCCGCCTGAGGCAGGTCTTGCAGTGCACCTTTCTCCCGATCTTTGAGAGGCGCCGATCCGCAAAGCACCACCAAGGGCGCATTTTCCAGATAGGCATTCACCAATCCGGTGATCACATTGGTGAAACCAGGCCCGGCGGTGATCAGGCATACACCCGGTTGACCCGAAAAAATCGCATAGGCCTGGGCCATCATGGCAGCGGCCTGTTCATGCCGCACGTCGATAAGTCGTATTCGATGATCTAAAAAGCCATCATATATCCGGTCTATGTGACCGCCTGAAAGTGAAAATACTGTGGTAATTCCCTCCACCTCCCGCAAATACTTAGCCACCAGATGTCCACCGTATAGTTCTGCCATGTCGACCTCCTTATCATTCGGGTTTCAGGGGGATATTAAATTTTTTCATGTACTTCCATATGGCCGTACGGCTCAAACCCATCCGGCGGGCCACTTCGGCTTTGTTCCACTCGCAGTCCGCCAACAGGGTCTCCAGCATTGGTTTGGTGAGTTTGCCTCTCAATTGCGGCGTCGTAGTCCTGTCCGGCGTGCTGATCAAAGGTGTGGGATCATATCGGGCCTTGCGCATCTCTACCGGTAGATCAAAAACATCAATGGTCTGCTGGTTGCACAGCACAAAGGCATGCTCGATGGCATTTTCCAGTTCGCGAACATTACCGGGCCAGTGATAGTCCATAAACAGTCGCAAGGCAGTTTGCGATAAGCCTTCGATCTTTTTACCGGTTTTAGCATTCTGTCGGTCGATAAAGTGTCCGGCCAAAAGCGGTATGTCTTCTTTGCGTTGATGCAGGGGCGGCACCTCGATGGGAAAAACCTTGAGGCGATAGTACAGATCCTGTCTGAATTCCCCTTTGCGGACCAGTTCCATTAAATCCGTGTTGGTGGCGGCGATGATGCGAATATCGATTTTTCTGCGCTTTGATTCGCCCACCCGTTCAATTTCGCGTTCCTGCAATACGCGCAGGAGTTTAACCTGGATAAAGGGACTGATTTCACCGATTTCATCCAGAAAAACAGCGCCCCCGGCAGCCTCTTCGAACCGTCCTTTACGATCGCGAATCGCACCGGTGAATGCACCTTTGGCATGTCCGAACAATTCGCTTTCCAAAAGCGACTCGGTCAAGGCGCTACAGTTGACCGTTACCAGCGGAAAGGCAGAGCGATCGCTATTGTAATGGATGGCGCCAGCCACCAACTCTTTGCCGGTGCCGCTCTGGCCCTGGATCAGCACGGTGGCCTCACTGGCCGAGGCTGCCCGGATAGCAGCGAAAACGTTCTGCATGGGCCGGCTCTTGCCGATAATATTATCCAGCCGGTGGACTTCCCCCAGCTTGCGTGAGATTTCTTCTATTTCCTGGCGGGCCTTTTTAAGCTCGGTTAAATCCGTAACCGTTTCAACAATCCCGATAACCCGATTATGTTGATCCTTTACCAGCCGGGCGCTTTTGAGAACCGGTACAACATAGCCATCTTTATGGTTCAAGGCGCATTCTTTGGCATCTACGGCACCCTTTTCATAAATCCCGCATTCCTTGATACCGCTGGGGCAGCTCTTTTTAAGGCAGAGATTGAATTGTAGCAAGGAACAGGTTCGACCAAGTGCTTCGGCCGCGGTATACCCACTTATTTTTTCCATGGCCGCATTCCAGGACGTAATTTCCCCGGCGCGGTTGAGGGTAAAAACGCCATCTGCCATGGACTCCAATAGATAGCTCGCAAATCTGGGATCGAGCGTCGTCTGTTCGTGGTCTGTCATGTGAGTCTGCCAGGTGAGGTTGTTATTCATACATAAAGAAATCGTCCTATTCGGATCTATCCGAACATAAAGGACCCGATTTCACTCTAATTATTGTGAGCCCATAGATATGTGACGAATCCATACGATTTCCTTGAAACTTTCCAGCACTACTGGAAATTCGCAACACAGTAACGCTTAGTAGCGTTACATAGCGTTACCTTTGAAACCATACGCCCCCCAAGTTGATCTGTCAATCCATTTCTGCGGGTAAATACTAAAAAAAATAGGTCGATAGGCTGTTAGACTTTTAGGAGTAATACGTTCAATGTATGGCCTAAAATTGGCATGGCGTTTGAGTCTATGTCCATTTATACAGCCCATACCAGGAGGCAAGCAAATGGTTCAAATATTTATTACAAAGGATTTGACAATTGCCAACCAAATTCTAATTATGACAGTATACAAATAATCTATTTCAAGGAGAACCACTCATGCCGATCTATGAATACCAATGCAATGACTGTTCACACACCTTTGAGAAACTGATTTTCAGTAGTGACAAAGATAAAATTACCTGTCCCTGCTGCTGCAGCCCACAAGTTAAAAAGGTTCTGAGTGCCGCCAGTATCATGGGGTCATCCGAAGGTGGCACTGCCTGCGCCCCAAACCCTGCCAGCGGATTTTCCTGAGCCAGTTAAGCTAGCACGGCAGGAAGTCGTGGACGAGACGCGTTCGTACTGTTTGCCCAAGTTGTCATATCTACCCGTAAATCCAGAAAACTGCAATGTTCATCCTATTCTCCAAGGAAAGAAAAAATGATAAAACCTGCGCAATGGAAAACAGACCTCCAACTGCTGTCAGATAAAGACATCGTGCAGATTCATAATGCCAGTATTCAAATCCTCGAAAAAACCGGCATGTTCATGCCCCTTAACGAGAAACGTTTGAATGACCTGGAAGATTTTGGATTACAGGTTGATCGTAAAAATCAAGTGATCAACTTTCCTGGGCATATCGTTGAAAAAGCAATACAAAAAGCACCCGCAACGTATACACTTTGTGCCCGTAATCCTAAAAACGATCTAATTTTGGATGGCGATCACCACTACATGAGTCTGGATGGCACGGGTCTTAAGGTAAAGGATTTGGATTCCGGCCGGATTCGCAATTCCACCTTTGCTGATCTGGCTGATGCTGCTCGGGTGGCCGATAAGCTGCCCCAGATCTCGTTTTTGTGGCCCTGCGTCAGCGCCCAGGATCGACCGGCAGTATCCCAACCACTCCATGAATTGCAGGCCCTGGTCCTAAATACCGAAAAACACATCCAGGCCATGACAGCTGTAAATCGGCTCACGGCCAAAGGCAGCGTAGAAATTGCAGCGGCCATAGTCGGTGGTAAGGCTGCGCTCAAGGAAAGACCGATCATCTCCAATTTTCAAGCCACTATCAGCCCCTTGACCTGTGATGCTGAAGCCATGGAAGCCGCGCTGGTATTCGCGGAAGCAGGGGTTCCCACAGGCTTTGTCACCATGCAAATCGGCTGTGGTACGGCACCGGCGACATTAGCCGGCAATTTGGCGCTGGGTAATGCTGAAATATTGGCAGGGCTTGTCTTTATCCAGCTTTTCTATCCAGGTACACCCGTTTTCTATGGTTCTTATGCCACCATGATGGATCTTAAAAGTGGCGGCATGACCAGCGGTAATCCTGAAGATTTCCTGCTTCAGGCTGGTGCTATACAATTGGCCCATCATTACAAGTTGCCCATTACTATCGGGACATTTGGAACCGGTGCTCACACCGGTGGTTGGCGCAGTGGGGTTGAAAATGCTATCTCTGGTATGGTGAATCTGTTTGGACGCGGCGACATGATCTGCGGGGCCGGCTTACTGGAAGGCGCCACGGTTTTCTCATTTGAACAACTGATTAAAGACTGTGAAATATATGACATGCTACAGCAAGTATCGCTAGGTATAGAGGTGTCACCGGAAACATTGGCATTAGACGACATTCATGAAGTTGGCCCTCAAAATCATTTTATGCTGAGGGAACACACGCTTAAGCACATGCATGCCATCTGGCAACCCACTGTAAAGGGTCGTCAACCAGCCGCCAATATTTCGAATCCCGGAATTTCTGATTCCGATGCAGTTGCGGCCGAGATAGCTCGGGAAATTCTTAAGACCCATCACCCAACACCACCGGACAACATCGAACAGTTGCAGGAAATTTTGGATACCTACGACCGTCTGGCCACGACGTGATCATAACCACATAAAGATGCTGGCCGGCTGTGATGAGGAACCAACATGATATTGAATGGCAATGGGCCTCCCAACGGTCTCAATTTTTCCTGTTATAGCTCATACAGAACCCGACCATTGACGGCGGAATTGACAGCTTCAGGCAAATTCCCCCAAGGCCGCGACCAACCTGCTGACGTCCTGATCGGTGTTGTAATGCACCAGGCTT
>Ga0180436_10001641_pt1 | contig 21681 bp, 19 predicted proteins | sample SS_ome_2_FD_132434 | JGI IMG/M metagenome (GOLD analysis project Ga0180436, IMG submission 132434) | Hypersaline lake sediment archaeal communities from the Salton Sea, California, USA - SS_3_S_2 metaG | ecosystem: Environmental > Aquatic > Non-marine Saline and Alkaline > Hypersaline >... | reverse complement strand
GACTTGAGAGGCCAAGTGATCGGTGTCAATTCGCAGATACTCAGCCCCAGTCGGGCCAATGCCGGTATTGGGTTTGCCGTATCCTCGAACACCGTGCGGCGTGCGGCTCCATCATTGATCGAGCGCGGGTTCTTCTCGCATCCCTGGCTGGGCGTCACCTCGGTGCCGCTCTCTCCAATGGCATCAGGCGTTCTACGCGAGGGCGGCGTCGATATCGATGTCGACACCGGGCTGCTGATCCTCGAGACCGTGCTTGATGGTCCGGCCGACCAGGCCGGCGTTAGGGGAGGTGATCGCGTGGTCCAGATTGGCGAATTCAGCATCCCGGTTGGGGGAGACGTACTGATCGCCATTGACGATCAACCGCTGCTAACGCCCCGCGAGTTGACACTCTATCTTGATACTCAGACCCAGGTCGGGCAGCAGGTCACACTGACCCTCGTGCGCAACGGTGAGGAACTGCTCGTAGACGCCACGCTGGGAGAGCGGCAACCAGAGTGACAGACCGTCTCGGGCACCTGCAAGCGTGGCTTGCGTGGCAAATGGAGTGCGCACGCCGCTAAGCGTACTCCAGGGTGATCCGCCGGCGATCCCCACTGATGCCAACCTGCAGGAGTGGGCATCCGCTGAGTTTCTCGCCGGAGACGGTGAGGTCACGGTGCGGGAGACGTTCCATGCGCAGTCACGGGCTGCCGTGGAACAGCAGCACCAGGGTTGGCAAGCTAGCTTGAATAGGTTTGCCGGCCACGTCGAAGTACGGGACTCCTGGGCGGGACGTTGTCCACCACGGCCGGCAGACGGCTTGCGCGGACTGTCCCTGAACTGGGTGGTTAGGCTGCGCGCGAGATGAGCGGCACTCAGCCAGCCTGTGGTTGTGTGGTGGTATGGGCGAGATCATATCTGCAAAGGACTAGAGTTATGGCCAAGAAGGGGTCAAGAGGATCTGGGAAGCCCATTCCGAAAGCCGAGTTCAGTCTGGAGCCATCGCCGGAGCAGCGCGATGGGTTGATCGTTGTCTTGAGAGATCGGTTCGAGGGGCATATGGACCGCCACAAGGACCTCGAATGGTCCGAGCTACAGACAAGACTGGAAGAATATCCTGAGAAGCTGTCCTCGCTGTTCGCGATGGAAAGCACCGGTGGCGAGCCAGACGTTGTGGGCTACGACGACGCAGCAGACGAGTACGTTTTCTTCGACTGCTGCGAGCAGAGTCCGAGTGGACGCAGGAGTATCTGCTACGACGGCGAAGGGCAGGCGGACAGGGAGAAGAAGGGCGTCTTCCCGGGCGGCAACGCGGTAGATCTCGCAGCCGCAATGGGGATCGAGCTCCTCGACGAAGATCAGTACAGGCAGCTGCAGGCACTCGGGGAGTTCGACACGAAGACCGAGAGCTGGCTACGCACCCCTGCGAGCATAAGAGCGCTTGGTGGCGCGATCTTCGGTGATCGTCGCTACGACCGCGTCTTCGTGTTCCACAACGGCGCGCCATCCTTCTATGCTTCCAGGGGATTTCGCGGCGCGCTCAGGGTCTAGGGAGCGGATGCCGAGGGGTTTGCCGGTGCATGGCCGATCGCGACGGGTGGCCTCCTCGATGCCGTTATCGCCTGGGAGGCGTCGTGGGCGACCAAGGCACGTACCTGCAGGACGAGGGGTCGGCAGACCGGCACGGCACGCTAGATCTCTTGTGGTCGCACGACAGCCTATCGTGCCGCGATTCAGCGAATCTGCCTTGCGTGAAGTTCCTGGACAGCAGCGCGAATTCGAAGAGGTGCGAGAATGCGAAGTGAAGCGAATACTGTAGACGAATACTTGGACGAGGTACCCGAGAACCGTCTAGAAGCTCTGGAACGGCTGAGGAAGCTGTGCCTTGAGGTACTGGATGGCTACGAAGAAAGCATGGACTATGGGATGCCAAGCTATCGGAACGAGAACGGAGACATCGAGGTGGCATTCGCAAGCCAGAGGAGCTACATATCATTCTACGTTCTCAAGGAGGCGGTTCTCGACAAGTATCGCGAGGCGCTTGCGGGCTTGAACCTGGGAAAGGGATGTGTTCGGTATAGAAGACCCGACCAGATCGACTTCGAGCTGGCAAGACAGCTGCTTGCTGAGAGCTACCATTCTGATGCTGAGATCTGCTGAAGGAAGAGCAGCCGATCGAGACGATGCTCTGCGAGGCGTCAAGTCTCCGCAAGAGGAAGTCGAGGCTTGCCACTTGCGGTAAAAGCCCGCAAAACCGAGATTCCCAGTCCGGTCAGCATCGCACTACGTGAGTCCTGGTCCGCACGCTGGGCCGGTGCTCGACAAAGAACGGGGCCCCCGACACGTCGGGGGCCCCGCTGCTAGCTCCGATTGACAGGTGGCCTCAAGCCTTGAGGCCCACGCCACGTTCTGAATGCTAAGGCACGACCTCGAACGCGCTGATCCGTTGCCGGACAGATGGCGGGACGGCCGGCAAGCAAGGCATGGGGCCGCGTGGCACCGCCGGTGTCGGCCAACGGGCCGAGGCCGGGATCGGCCACGACCTGGTAAGATGCTCCCGCAACGCATGTTACGTCTGTCATCACGTTGTTGTGGTCGGCAACCAGCGTCACCACACCTGGGCCGAAGGGCGCGAAGAAGCAGTTCTTTCCGGCGCTGGCTACGATGCTTTTGGCCAGCGTGAGTGTTGCGCTGCTGTCGCCGAACGTCCCCACAAACAGGTCAGCCGGGCCACCTGCCGGCGACACGTTGTCGGCCACGGTCACGCCGGTCAGGTTAACCGTGCCGTCGGTGATGAACGGCGCCCCGCCGCGCTATCCGGTCGACGTGTTGGCAATGATCGTGCTGTTGCCGATCTCGGCATCGCCCAGCGAGCGGATGCCGCCGCCGACGTCGTTGGAGACATTGCCGCTGATCGTGCCGCCCGCCAGTGCTGGATCGAAGACAGGCGTTGTGCCACAGGGTCAGCTGGTCGCTGATGGCGCGTAGCCGAAGTGGCGCTTGTACTCCCGGCTGAACTGCGATGGGCTGTTGTAGCCCACCAGGTAACCGGCCTCGCTGGCTCGCTTGCCCTGCCGGATCAGCGTCTGCGCCCGGTCCAGCTTCACAGACTTGGCGTACTGCAGCGGCGAGGTGTGCATCACAGCCTTGAAGTTGTCGTAGAAGGCGGGCCGGCTCAGGTGGACCATCCGTGCCAAATTGTCCACAGACACCGGCTGGTCCAGATGCTCATGGATGTGCGCCACTGCCTTGGCGACCAGCTGGATCGATCCCCGCTGCTGCAGCAGCGTCCGTAGCTCGCCGCCTCGTTCGCTTGCGAGCATCCGGTAGTAGATCTCGTCGATCAGCGTCTCGCTCAGCATCGCCGCATCCGTGGGCTCGGACGATGCTCTGAAGAGCCGGATCAGCGGATCCAGAAGGCTGTCGGTCAGCGGGAACGCCACGATCCCCGACGGGTCCACCGAGGCCGGCTTGACCGCGCCGCCATCGGCGCGGTCAAGCCGCAGCAGCACCTCTGCAAGCCGACCAAGGTCGATAGCAACACCCACGATCAGCATGGGCGAATCCGGACTGGCTTCAACAACCTCATTCACCACGGCCATCGGACTGAACACGGCGATGGCAGTTCCGAGGTCGTATCGATAGGTCCTGGACCCCACGTGGCACACCTTCTGGCCCTGCACCACTGTCCACAGCGCAGGGATGTCAACTGCCGGCACCTGCCCGTGGGTCTGAGACGTCCGGTACGTGCCGAACGTGCCGATGCTCGACAGGTTCAGTCCCTCACGAGGTGAGTGTTCCCTCACCAGTTGGACGAATTCTTCGAATCCCCTAGGCAATTGGGGCACGTGATTCTCCTCCGCGCGGTCGCCAGGCGCTTTGCTCTGCCGTGGCCTACTCGTGTTCATCTGTTGTTCAGGACGATTATACCAGAGAAACTCGCCTCACCGGCTCCAAAATGCAGTAATCGATACGATTGTGCAAGCCCGTCAGACATCTGTGTATTCCCATCGCCCGCCGCTAGGGCTATGATGCCACCAGAATAACCAACAGAGATGGGAGAGACAGATGAGCATGAAGTGGACATTCGAGAGCATTCCAGAGCTCAACGGCAAGGTAGCCGTGGTGACCGGAGCCAACAGCGGCATTGGCTTCGAGACGGCCAAGGCACTGGCCGAGAAGGGCGCCACCGTAGTGATGGCGTGCCGCAACCTGACCAAGGCAAACACCGCGGCAGATGCCATCCGGCGCGATGTGCCGGAGGCCGATCTAGAGATCATCCGGATCGACCTGGCCGACCTGGCCTCGGTGCACGCATTCGCTGAGGACTTCCAGGCCAGGCACGACCGCTTGGACCTGCTGGTCAACAACGCCGGCGTGATGGTGCCGCCCTACACTACGACCACCGACGGCTTCGAGTTGCAGTTCGGGGCCAATCACCTGGGACATTTCGCGCTGACAGGCCTCCTGCTGGAGACGCTGACGTCGACGCCCGGGGCACGCGTCGTCAACGTGAGCAGCGGCGCCCACCGATTCGGCGCGATCAACTTCGATGACCTCAACTGGGAGCAGGGCTACAACCCGATGAGGGCTTATAGCCAGAGCAAGCTGGCCAACCTGCTCTTCACGCTGGAACTCAACCACCGACTGGCTGAGTTGGGCACCGATACGATAGCGACCGCCGCACACCCCGGCTGGACGCTCACGGGCCTGCAGCGCGGCCCGGCGCATCTCCTTAGCCGAGTCATCGGCCAATCGGCCGATGTGGGGGCGCTGCCAACACTGCGCGCTGCAGTGGATCCTAGCGCTCGGTCGAACGACTACTACGGTCCGGATGGGCTGATGGAGATGCGCGGCTATCCCAAGCGCGTTAACACCAGCGCCGCGGCAAGGGACGCCGCTACAGCCCAGCGACTGTGGGCAGTATCGGAGGAGATGACCGGCGTGGCCTTCGCCTAGTACGCCTCAGGCAGTGGGCGGGATCCGGCGATGCGCTCCGGTGGGAGCCGGTGCTGGATCCACGCAGGGCGGGTATGACTCGTGTGCTATGGGCACAAGCGAAGCGGTTGCCCCGCCCTAGGCCACCCGCCAGTACTTCCGCATCGTCCCTTCGCCGGGCTCCTCGAACCGCGACCAGGCGAACCCGTGGTCGCCCAGGAAGCTGTGCCTGTCATTGTCCTTGTCGGCGTTGGCCGGACAGAGGATGACCATACCGCCGGGCCGCGTCACGCGGAGCAGCTCCACAAGCTCCTCCTCGCGGTGGTCGCCGAAGACGTGACCGCCCACGGTGACGTCGGCGAAGTCGCCTGAGAAGGGCAGGTCGGTGATCAGGCCATCGACGGCGTAGACGTTGGCCAGGCCGAGTTCCCCGGCCCTGGCTCGGATGTAGTCGCGCAGATTGGCGACCGGCTCCACGGCATAGACGGCCTTCGCCCCCTCTCGGGCTGCGACGAAGGCCAGCCGCCCGGTGCCGCTGCCGATGTCGATCACCGTCTTGCCCGCGAAGTCGATCAGCGAGAGCAGCTCCTGGTCATCCCACCGCAGAAAGGGCTGCGCGTCATAGGCTGCCGGGTTGAGGGCGTAGGTCAGCAGGTCGTTGAGTGTCTGCAGGATCGCCAGTTCCGCTTGGCGAACCTCGTCGGGACCTGGCGCCGCGCTTGCCTCCATGGCCATAACGTCATCCAGCCAGCCTGCCAGCTCCGGGCACTTGTGGCGCATGAACCACGCCACCGCGGGGTTCGCGCGCAGAGCGACCGCCAGCTCCGACTCCGGCAACCAACCGGGCAGCCAGCTCAGCTGGACACGCTCCAGCAGCAGGAGGGCGTTGAACGAGAGCGATGAAACGTCGATCCAGTTGGTGCCTTTCGGGGCCTCGATCCGGGCATACAGCTCCCGCACGATTGGGAAGCACTCCGCGGCGACGTCACCGGCGTCCACGGGGTTCCCGTCCCTAAGCAGGGTGGGGCGCCCCGACTCCCAGGCGACTTCGATGGCGTCCACACGGTAGACCATCTGCGGGGGTGTCGTACTCAGACTCACGACAACGAGCTGGCCCGGCTCGATGCGGACATTGTAGCTGACCATCAGCGCGGCGTAGTCCGCGGCGAAGCTCTCCCCGCCATCCAGCCACGCCACCTGACACCCGGTCTCAGTGCAGCACTCCGCCACTGCCAGTCGAAGATCCATCGGTGTGGTCTCCTATCACTCCGCTAGACTGCACGCGAACCTATCCTGCAGCCGCTGCCGGTCGGGGATGTCTCACAGTATCGTGCCATTGGTGTGATCGTCAAAAGGCTGAGTGTTGCACCGGCTCCCCGTCGCCACCTGGAGCATGAAGAGACATGCTCTGCGTTGACTGTGGTACGGTACCGAGCACGGTGGTCGTGACGTAGGCCGCGGCAGAGACAGGCTGGCTGGCACTTCGAGGACGCCATCGCCTACGTCGGCTGGTCACGCGACTTCGGTGGTCGGGACCACCATTGGGCCGCCCGCGGTCTGCCCGCGACGGTGACGCTGACCTGGGACACGCCCGTTCGGCTCGCCAGTGTGGAGGTCAAGTGCGACGCCAACGTCAAGCGCAACATCCTGATGCGCAAGGCTTCGCGGGTGGATGGGATCTTCCGGAACGATGTGCCGACGGAGCTGCTCAAGGCGCTGGCTGACGAGGTGTTGATGGATGGTGAGTGGCGGCGCGTGGGCAGCGTGACGCGGAATCGCGTGCTTCTGGTCAGGCTGGCGTTCGAGCCTGTGGAGACCACAGCTGTGCGCATCACCTTGCAGGAGACCTACGGCTACGGGACCGCCAAGCTCTTCGAGGTGCGTTGCTACACGGCGTGAGCGTAGCCGTGGACACAAGCCGCAGGACCGATCCCGCGTGCTGAACGGCAGGTTCATGCTGTGAAACTCGCTCTGATCCCGGGCGGTCGACCATGTCGCCCCAAGCAAGACAGCACGGGAGCCATCCCGTCCCTCCCAACTGAGGTCCGAGTGTGCTCGATCTACGGGAAGGGTTGGATGGGAGAGCGATTCCGTCCGGGGAACGGTCAGAATACTTCACCCGAAGGAGGAGCAGACCATGGAGATCGTGCTGGATACCGTCTTTGACCCAATGCACACGTGCGGTACAGCTAGTACCAGCCGAAAGCTCTGTGGAACGACGTGTTCGGCATGAGGATACGGAAAGGTGCATCAATGAAACGAAACCTTGCTGATACTGCAGGGGATCCGCACTCGGGCGCCACCACGCTCCCTACCCAGGAGACCAAGGCCACGCGCCTGCTGAGGGCCCGTAACGCAGAATTCGCACAAGAAATCATCAAGGTGACCGACGATGTGGTCACGGCGGTCGGCTATTCCGTTCAACCCGTCTCGATGATCATCGGCGGCGACGGCATCATCATCGTCGACACCGGCATCGACACGGCTTCGGCCGAGCGGATCCTCCACGACTTCCGAGAGATCACCGAGAAGCCCGTGACCTGCATCATCCTGACGCACGGACACGGCGACCACACCGGTGGCGTCCCCGTATTCGCCGGGGAGGGGAACCCGCAGATCTGGGCGCGCGACAGCTTTGGTCAGGAGTCGGACACTCTGAAGTCGGTGGGCATGACGATCAACAATGTGCGCGGCGCGCGTCAGGGCGGCTTCAGGTTGCCGCCGAATAAGCGCATCAACAACGGGGTCGCGCAGGCGTACTATCCAGAGCGCGGCGGCAAGGTCTTTGGCTCATCTGAGGCGGTCAAACCCACGCATCTGCTGACGGACGCACGCAAGAAGATCGAGAGTGCAGGTGTCAATCTGCACCCGGTTGCCGCAACGGGCGAGACCCATGATGCGCTCTAGGTCTGGTATCCGGCGAAGCGAGTTCTGTTCTCTGGCGACAACTACTACAGGTCCTGGTCCAACCTCTATGCGATTCGGGGCGCGCCCTACCGCGACATCAAGGCATGGGCCAATGCAGTGGACAGAATGCTGCAGGAGGCGCCGGCGTGCCTCGTGCCCGGACACACGCGCCCCATCATCGGACGGGACAGAGTCGCGGCCGGGCTGACCGACTACCGCGACGCCATCCGGTTTGTCTTTGAGAGGACCATCGAGGGGATGAACCAGGGACTGACGCCGGACCAGCTCGTGGACTACGTGCAACTGCCGGACCGCTTCAAGGACAAGGACCACCTGCGACCCTACTACGGGAACCCGGAATGGGCGGTACGGTCGATCTTCAGCGGATACCTCGGCTGGTTCGATGGCAATCCGTCCAACCTCTTTCGCCTAAGCCCGAAGGAGGAAGCTCGGCGTCTCGCCGCGTTGGCGGGCGGGGAGGCTGTTCTGCTGGCCAAGGCCAATGCTGCGTTGGCGGAAGGGGACTTCCAGTGGGCGGCACAGCTCTGCGATCACCTCCTGGCCCTTGACCCAACGGCAAGAGAGCCAAAGCTCATCAAGGCCGCCGCACTTGAGGCCATCGCCCAGGACGTTCTGTCGGGAATCGGTCGTAACTACTATCTCACGGTTGCCCAGGAACTGAGACAAGATGCCGAGCGAATCGCTCAGCCGGACCACACGGATGCGGCAGGCTAACATGCGGAATGGGGATGACTGAACGTATACGAGTGATCGAACGAATCCCGTCGCTCCCGCTAAGTACAGAATGCACTCGATATAGAAGCCTATCACAATGTGGTAGGCTTTTCTGCTAGTCCATGGATGTGACTATGGGAACGACAGCAGGTGTGCCACGCTGCACGCGTGTCCGTGCCGCAAGTGACGGCATGTTCTGCTTGAGATTCGTTCGGGTCTTCATCTCCCACACCCGAAGCTCCTCCGTTTGTTGTTTCTCAGAATCCCCACTACTCATACCTGTAGGAATTCGTATGTTTGTTTCTCAACTTCCGGCCAGTCACGCTTTGCTACATCGATAGAGATGCGATCGATTTCGAGTTCATCATAGAGGGCATTCGCTATTGACAGGTATTCGCCATAGAAGTCCAGAAAGCCATCGAATCCCGTCAGGTTTCTCTTCTTGCCATACTGCCAATTCTCAATCAGGCCATCCATTTTCTCTGACCAGCCATCATCCCGCAGATCATATGTCTCTCTCACGAAGGTTGCAGCATTGTTCGCCGTATACCGAATCAGAACAGGCGAAAGATACTTGATAGTATGCTCAATCTCGCGGCAGACTTCCATGATCTGATCTCTGCGACAATCATTCAGAAGCATCAGACCAATTGTGTTTTGGAACCAAGCGAACTCCATAATCCACAGCTTCTGATCCGAGTCTGTCTCCGCGAATAGTTCTTTCAAGTTTCGTAGGGTTCTGACTTGCCAGACGTCCATGTCGTCAACAAAGTCGTTCTCGGCAATCGGATGAGGATGCGTAGATTCCTGAACGAGACATTTGTTACTCACGCTGATTCGATCGAACAGTTTCTTTGACATAGTCGTCTTGCCACTTCCGGGGGGACCTTCGAGTAGGACAAGTCTCGTATCAATCATCTCTTGCACACATTGACCTTTCTCTGGGTTGCTTAACTTGTGTTGGATCACCTTCTACCAAGCCCACGTACAACGTGCCTTTACCGACAACTGGAACAGAGTAGAAGATCGCGGACTGGAACAGAATCGGCCCGAGCTCAGCGTCACTCCCGACTCGTCACTCCACGCCCTTGAGACCGTCACTCTCCATCAACACGGGCCTTGTCCGTCGACGGCTTGGCTGACAGCTGCTTCTTTAGCCAGCCCACCGCGACAGGGATCACCTTCTCTGTTGGCAGAAAGTGGCCCTTGCGAGGGAACACCTCGTATTCGTAAGGTTTGCCACTCTCTATCAGCGTATGCAGACGCTCGATTGAGAGACCAACTGGAACGTTGGAGTCACGACCACCAAACAACCACAGCGCTGGGATGGAGAGCTTTCGCAATGACTCGAGCGGATCCGTGTCGACGAATTCAAAGCGATCGGGGTCTGACCTGATGTGCTGGCGTGCCTCAGCTTCGGTGTGACTGTCCCAGAAGTCCGCCTGCCCGCCTGTGTAGAGCTGGAAGCGTAGTTGCTCGCGCGCGGTAACCGTTGGGCCACTCCAGATGAGCATAAACCGAGCGTGTGAACTGCGCGACGCAGCAAGCGGGATGATCCATCCTGCTTGGCTACCCCCCATCAGTCCGACGGGCACGGGAGGATCCGTCGGAAGCCACAGAGTCAGCTCCCTCACCGCCGCTACGACATCGGCCGCCAATAGACTGAGGTTCTCGGCGCTGATGTTGTTGGTGCCAACTTCGGGCCCCGCGTAGACGCCTCCGGATCTACCCACGCCACGCTTGTCATAGGTGAGGGATGCAATGCCCTGGCCCACCAGCTCCTCTGAGAGCGCAGTCATGCGCTTCTCTTGACCGGATCCATGCACCAGAACGATCGCCGCCATGATCCTCTTGGGCAGCACAACCGTTCCCGACAAGGTCATTCCTTCACTGCGGAACTCGACTTCCTCGAACTCGTGACGAGCAAGCATGGAACTGGCTCCCAACACGACTGAACCTTCCCGTTTCCGAGAACCTGAAGACTATAGCTACATTCTCTCGTCTGGCTAGGATGGGAGGGTGGTGTAGGAGGCGGGTCCCGGTTCGCCTCGTCCGAGTTGGTCATCAGGGCACTGTCACTTGGCAACACACCGATCGGTAGATGCCTGTCGGGCCTATGAACTTGAGGTCCTTGCGAAAGGCCTTCAACGTCACGCCCAAGTCGCCGTGCACCTCAACTTGCACAAAGCACACGGGAACCCGTCCGCCAAGCTCTTCGAGGTGCGCTGCTACACGGCGTGATGCGGGGACTGCGCCTCCGCTGCCTTGCCGTGCACCAGCCGTGGCGTGCAGGTGATGCCGGACCGACCGCTGCAGTATCCTTTCCCAATGCGATACGGCATGCCGATCCTGAAGAGCTCTAGTACCGATGAGATCCACACGGAGACCGAGCCTGTAACGAAGGGACTACCAGTTCCGGCTCTCTCAGTCGAGCCAGCGGACCAAGTTCCCTGTGCGCCTGAGACCCGGTCACAGTTCAGTCACCTGACTCGACACGTCCCCGTGCTATCTTTCCTGCCAGGCTTGCAGAAAAGCCACGACGACCTCCGCTGAATTGGCCGATGCCAGTTTGTAGAACACGCCCATCTCGTTAGCACCAGGACCGCCACCTGCGAGGTCGGACAACGAACGGAATGCGATGTAGGGCACATCGTTGGCATAGGCCACGTGCGCGACCGCGGCGGTTTCCATATCAAGAGCGTTGGCCTGGAACGATTCCCATACCCAGTCGCGGTATGCGGCATTGTCGACAAAGGTCGGTCCACTGACACCATTCCCACCGGCGACGATCAAGGGATCGCTTCCCAGGCAGTCCGTGCGAGACGTGCATCTCTGCAGTTCAGCTCTGGGCGCAACTTGGCGCGCCACTGATAGCATCTCCTCGTCAACAGGGAACCAGAACAGCGTTTTCTCCGCATCCGGTCTTCCGCCGCTGCGAGTCACTGACACCCTCTGCGGGAACATCATGCCGTAGTTTGAGTAGTCATCCGTATGCCAGCCCAACTCCCACCCATCACTGGTCTCTCTGGCAAGCAACTGCTCCTGGTACTGCCCCCACTGCTCCGGCACGACCACATCGCCGATGCTCAGGACGGGATTCACGCCGCCGGCGATGCCTGACACAACGATGCCGTTGATGTGGAAGTGGTCCAGAGCAGTCTGCGTGGTCATAGCGGCATTGACCATGCTGACGCCACTCATGAACACGACCACATCATTGCCTTCCAGCTGACCTGTGTGGAAGCTGCGACCGTTGATGATATAGGTCTCGCCGATGCTGGTTCTTTTCTTGATCTCCTGGAACTCGGGTTCGTACGCCGAGATCACGGCGAGGCGAGGTGTGGGGTCTGTGTACGGTTCACAGACGTCTGATGATGAATGACAACCGGCCAGGAGGACAACCAGCCCCAGCAGCAGCCCGCGTCTTCTCCGCATGGATCAGCCCCTTTTCTCGGCTGGCCCTATGGCCAACTGCCGGTGTTCCACCAGCCGCTGTTCGACTGCTCGGGCAACTGCCCTGTGGTTGCCCATGCCGCCACCGGCTACTTCCGGTATCGCTTGTCGAACCCCGCGCGCGCCCGTCGTCAGGTCCTCGAAGTCGTCCTCATCTAGGGCGGCGACCGCCGAGGACGTGTCGCAGGCCTGAGTGAGCTTGGCTGAGTGAGTGGCGCGCAGGCCTTCCGTCGTGGGCGGATGGCAGCGGGCCTGCCAGCTTGCCCTGCGCGTACTATGCATGATAGGGACAGATTGCACAAGTGGGGCACGGCGCCGGCACTGGTGTATCAGCGGGGGGTGACAGTAGTCTGATGGTCGTCTAGCACGGCGGTCACAGGACCGGACTCGAGTCAGCGGATGACGCGACCGATCGCATGACGCTCGACCACTCTAGCCTGCTCCGCCTCTGGCGGTCCGGAGAGCGCGGCAAGTGGAGGGCCGGTCTGGAGAATCCGATCACCAGCGAGCGCCGGGGGGGCGTGTGGATGCGCTGATGGCGAACCCGGTCACCGAGGCTGAGGTAGGTGATGAGACGCGGAATGAGAGGATCGGCGTGGCTGGACACCGGCGTCGCGCCCACGGCCGATGACTTTGCCGGCGCGGTCAACCTGACCATGGGCTTCGAGCCGGGTCCCTGGCCGCAGCCGTCCGCTGCGTGAGTAACCCCGCACTGAGCAGATGGACTGAGGTGTGATGGCTGCGGAGGATGTACCTCAGTCCTCCGCAGCGTCAGCAGAAGGGCCGGGATATCCTCCCGGCCCATACGCATATGTCTGTGCAGGCCACTGAGATTGCCGCGTCCCCTTAGGAAGTGTATGATCCTGCCTGACGGCTAGCCGATGCGTAGTGGGCAACGATGCCTGCGCCTGCTAGCGCCCATCTTCCCTAGCGGAGGCTGTGCATGAGTCTGAATCGGCGGCTGCTGATGGGCAGTCGCATCTCGTTCTCTCTGGTGTGGGGTATGCTGACGCTACCCATAGCCCGGCCCCTAGCCCTAATTGGCACGCCTCTGCTCTTCGACGTTATCATAGGGGGGACCCGCTACCCGGTCGGCGCCATCATGTTCCTGCCCTTGATCGCCGGCACTGCAACACTGATCGGCTGGCTGCGTGCCGGGCCGCCGGATGGCTGGCGGTTCGGACGCCCCGCGATGACCGTCCCGGTCCTGGCATATGGATCGCTGACGCTCATACGGTCGTGGCCAATACACGACTCGACTGTTCTCGCTGAGACGGTTGTGGGTGTGTTGATCCTCTGGGGCGTGTATGTCTACACGGTGCAGAACTGGCCTGCCAAGTGGCTTGTCAGGACCGTGGGGGTGGTGGCGATCGTCCATGGCGTGGTGGCGGCTATGCAGTTTGTCACCCAGGGTCCGGTTGGTCTAGCCTTCTTCGGTGAGCAGGCGCTGGAGCCACAGATCCGCGGGGCCAGCGTGATTGAGGTCGCGGGGCGGCGCTGGTTGCGCGCCTACGGACTGACTGCACATCCCAATCTGCTTGGCGGATTGCAGGCAACAGCTCTTCTGGCATTCTTGGGTCGATTGCTGCCGAACACGCTGCCAGGAATGGACCAGCGTCAGCCGGCGATGGAGGGTCGCACGCCTGGCTGGCTCTGGGGCGCTGTGGTGATGGCGGTTGTGGGGCTCGTGCTGTCGTTCTCGAGGTCCGCCTGGCTGGGAACGGCCTTGGCCACGCTCTACTTTGCAGGCGTCACCCGACTCCGGAAGCGGGTGCGATGGCGCACGTCGCAGACGCGTTGGATCCTCGCGGGAGTCGGCATCCTGGCTGCGGTTGCGGCCATTGTGCTCGGACCGCTGGTCGTAGCACGCCTGGGGCATGCGGGTTCGATCCTCGAGCGCAACTCAGTCCAGGAGCGTATTCGCGACATCGGACAAGCGTGGATGTTAATGCGCAACGTCCCGCTTACAGGCGTGGGGAGCGGCTACTACACTGGCGCGCTGTGGGCCTGGGCCAACGCAACCGGGCAGGATTACCCCGCCTTCCAGCTTGTCCACAACGTGCCGCTGCTGGCAGGTGCGGAGTTGGGCGTACCAGGTATGGCACTCTGGTTCTGGATCGTGTCCGTGCCGGCGGTCAGCGTCGCCTTGACAGCACGCAAGGGACCGGTGCGCGCAGAGGTAGCCGCCTGGGGCGCGGTCTTCGTGCTGCTATGGGTAGTGGGGATGTTCGACTGTTATCCCTACCCGCGCCAGTTCTGGTCGGCCTCCCTGATTGGCGCCCTCTGTGGCGTCTGGGCGCGCACGCCCTCTGAGCTAGGCACCTAGGACGGCGTGGGCGGCTTGGATGAAGCCCGTTCGCTACTTCCTGTACCGCTCCTCGAACTCCGCGTGCGAGATCACATCCTCGCCGGTCACGTACAGGAGCACGTAGATCCCCGTCGGCCCCATGAACTTGAAGTCCTTGCGGATCGCCTTCAACGTCGCATCGAAGTCGCCGTGCGCCCGCAGGTACTGCTGGAACGATCCGTGCTCTTGGTCCAGCTCGAGCATCCTCCGCGCGTTGTGGACGATGGCAGCCAGCTTGCGGCGGTTGCGGATCACGCGCGTATCCCTCGCCAGGTCTTCGAGGACGTCCTCGTCGAAGGCGGCGACCGCTTGGATGTCGAACCCACGAAACGCCTCGTGGATGCCAGGCCACTTGCTGTCGACGACCTTCCAGGACATCCCCGACTGGAAGACGGACTTGGTCATGATCTCAAGATAGTCGTTCAGGGACTGCGGCACGATCTTACCGGGCGGTATGGGCATGGCTGACTCCTTTGCTGCACGGACTTGTGTGATGGTGGCACGGCTCATGCCGGCGGTGGCTACGACATCTGGCCTCGATAGTCACGGGCGCCTCCGGGTTCGACGTGATTGCCGCGACACGTGTGCGCCCAACCTGAACCACGCGGCCTACGAGTCCCGATCCGGTCAGGGTTCCGCGCGCAGCATGGTGCAGAACGCCGCGAACGAGCCGGCAACCGTGCTCAGGAAACGGTCGTAGTGGACCTCGTCGTCGGGCTCCCTGCCCTCGCGTGCCGCTGCATCCCAGTCATCCTCGCCCCGCATGTACTCCGCTACCTGCATGTCGGCGCTGCAGACCAGCACCGACTGCGGGGTCGTCGACCTATCGAAGCACAGCGAGTCACTGGGGTTCCAATCGTACGAGTAGAGGCGCAGTGACCTCGGCGGCTTGCTGTGCGTGTAGAGCGCGGCGAACGGGATGATCCGCTCCGCCCAGAAGAACGGATCGATCTCGTGGTCGATCAGACTGGGCAGAGATCGGTCCTCGACGCGCGTGTCGTACTCGTGGTAGTACACTGCCGGCTGCCGGGGCCCGGGCAGCGCTGCGTTGTAGTCGAGTAGAGCCACCATCCAGCCGATGCGAAACACGGCCTCGCCCAGAGAGAAGAACGGCGCGAGCGGCGTGCCCCCATTGAACTGCGCAACTGACCTTTCGTAGTCAGGGTCGAACGCGAGGCCGTACTTGGTACGCAGGACGGCAACGTGCGCTCTGTCTAGCGGCAGAACCGTAGCAGGATCACAGCGAATCATGCGCAGTCCCCGTGCGATCAGCGTCTCGGATGACCTCGCCCGACACAATGTCAGAGGCTGTGATGTCGTCATGCTTGCGCAGGAAGGCCCGAGTGGCGAGCTGCCGCGGCTTCACACCGGTCCCGTTGCACCCGAACAGGCACACAGGATCGAAGGAGTTGTGGATGGTCCGGTTCACGCGCTCTGTTTTCGCGTCCACACTGGGACTATACGACCGGTCGTCCGGCCTGCCAAGGAACTCTTCAGACTTGCCTGCCACAAGGTCTGGGTGGGATGGCTTGGTAGCCTGCAGACAGAGCGGATAGTGTCCAAGAGGACCGTGACAGGAGAGACTATGACCCAGGTGTCGGTGTGATCATCGAAGGGCAGCGCGTGGAAGGCGAAGCTGCCGGTGGGGTAGGCCTCGTTGAGGTAGGTTCGTGTCTCCTCCACGCTCGCCTCGTGGCTGATGAACTGCTGGCGGTTCCCCAGCCGCCGGAGACGTGTCCGCGCCGACTGCCGGTCGCTGCCCGGGTAGGGCCATGGCCTGACACCTTCGTAGTGGCTGTGATAGACGAATGCGCGCCAGAGTGACGAAATCTCGTCGTTGTGGAGACCGATGAAGTTGCAGGCGATGGACCCGCGCGAGAACCCGGCGAGGACCACGCGGTCCGGATCGCCGCCGAAGTCGGCGCACGTGCGGCGGACCGCACGGATGCAGTAGTCGACCGTCGCTGCGACGTCGCCCCACCATGTTGTCGCATTGCACGCGTTCTCCGCGTCCACATAGGGGAGGGAGAGCCAGATCGCGCCCGCGCCGCCGGAGATGCCGTAGCCCAGGTTGCTGCCGTCCACGGTGCCGGGGCTGGTACGCCAGCGGTTCCCGGCGTACTCCACGATGACGGGCCAGGAGCCAATGACCAGCCAATCGGTGGGCAGGTAGAGGGCGTGGTGGACGGCGGTCGCCTCGTATCCGAGCAAGCCCATACGGACGCGGCGGCCCGGCGTGGGCTCACCTTCGGTGACGGGTGGCGTGACCAGGTCGGGTGGGATGGTGCTGAGGTCCATGGCCGTCACGATGCCCGCACAGACCACCTAGACCGCTGTAACAAAGTCTGCCTCTTGCAGGCTCATTCTCAAATCCCACCGGTGGGCGGTGATCCACAGCGTGCCAGCGGTAGGCTCAAAGGCATAGGGATAGCTGACCTCGGGGCGACGCGTCGGGTCGTCGCTCCTGGCGATGGTCACGGGCGGGCTCCAGGTTGCGCACTCGTCCTCGGAGAAGCTCATCGACAGCTCGGCACGGAAGTTGCTCACCGGCGTCGCCGACCATATCCCATCACCGCCCACCAGTGGGTAGCCGTCCTCTCCTTCGGGGTCCGGCCTGTTCCATAGCAGGAGGATGCGCCCGCTCCGCAGGCGTTTCAGAAGGGCCGGCGCACTGCTGGCCGGGATGCCGGCAGGTCCGTACGGATGCCAGGTCTCGCCGCGATCGGTGGATTCGGCCCGCCAGAGCTGACCCCAGTTGGTGCGGATGTACTGCAGGAGCCGCCCGGATCGGAGCTCGACGATCGTGCCCTCGGTCATGCCGCCGTGGTGTCCGTTCCCGCCCAGGTCGATGACGTTGCTGGCGGCCCACGTGACGCCGTCGTCGTCCGAGAAGTAGGTCAGTACGGTGTGCCGACCTGGATCGTGCCGCATCTTCATGCTGGTGAAGATGATCCTGCGATCGGCGAGCTGGATGATGTCGCGGGTCGCGCCGGTCCACGCCTCGTGGAGCGTCTGGTCATCCTGCCAGGTTCTGCCGCGATCCACGCTGCGCGCGACGCACGTCGGCAGCCGCGCCCCCGGCGCATCCCGCAGCGCGTCCTGCCATGTCCAGTGCCTACGTCCAAGGTCCGCGAAGGCCAGGATGATCGTGCCGGCACTTGTATCTAGCAGGGCGCCTGTGTGGCTGGCACGGTTCACCGGCGACGGGGCTTGTTCCTCCCAGGTGCGCCCGGCGTCGCTGCTGATACGCACCACGGTGGGATTGCCAGCCACGGAGAGCAGCTTGCCGTCGCTCGTGCGGACGAAGGGGCCTGCCGGCAGCTCGGGCAGATGCCGCGCCAGCCTGTGGACGCGGATGTGATCTACGGGGTTGTCGGATAGGCAGAGCCCTCCACTTGATGCAGGCATGTGACTCATACGAGGCCCTCCGCTATCGTCCGGTGAAGCCAAGCAGGGTTGGCAAGACCCGATCTATCTCATCGAACACCTGCTGGTGGTCCAGCCCCTTCACAACGGCCACCTGCACCATCGACCTATCTAGCGTCGCTTCGTAGCGTGCAAGGCTCGCCATCGCATGCCGGTCCTCTGAGCCTATCAGCCACAGTGTCGGACAGAGGAAATCCGCCGGCTCGACGGAGGCCCACGCGAGCATCGCGCTGACCCATGCCAGCATCACCGGGACATCCAGCCTTCCTAGGAGATCTCGGTCGCTCGCCGACAGCGCGCTGGAGCTTGGCTCCCCGTCAGCCTGCGCCTGGACAGTCGGTTCCCAGTGCGCGAGGAAGTCGATGGCCTCTTGCCGACGTTCGCCCTCCACGCCTCTACCCAGCGGTGTCCCCATCAGGACGAGCCTGGTCACGCGCCTTGAGTGGACTCCGAGGTGGCGCCCGATCTTCCCGCCATACGACATCGCCCATGCGGCGAAGTCGTCGACGCCACACGCGTCCACCGCGGCGAGCACGTCCTCGGCCAGCCGGTCCATCTCGTACGCTGCCGGGTCGGTGGGCCGGCTGCTCTCGCCGTGCCCGCGCAGGTCCACGAGAATGACCGTGTAGTTGTCCTGCAGTCGTTCGACGTAGCCGGTGTCGAACGACTCACGGCGGCTTCCGCCACCGCCGTGCAGCAGCACAAGGGCAGGGCCTGTGCCGCACCGACTGTACGCGACCCGACTGCCATCTGGTGACTGTGTGAACAGTGTTTCCAAGTGCTCCCTCGCACCGCTAGCTCACCTTCGGAAGGGGCTGAGCGTGCCAACGGACTGACCTGGGGCGACTGGCGTATTGTTGGCACGGCAGCATAGGGGTGCTACACTGCATCCAGCATATCAGTCCGAAGAGCGCTGTCCAGCTGTGTGCGACGTAGGGAGTGGTCATGATGCGCAAACGATATCCTCTGTTGGTAGTTGCCCTCCTCGTTGTGTTCTTGGTCTCGCCTGTCCTTCCGGCGCACGCTGCAACGGTGCGTCACGTGGCGCCGGGAGGCACCTGCAATGGCGCGACGCCCTGCTATGGTTCGCTCCAGGATGCAGTCAACTCCGCCGTCAGCTACGACGAGATCCGCGTGGCCGCCGGGACCTACTCTCAGGTCAACACGGGAGGAGGTATCACGGCGGTGGTGCGGATCGTCAACAGGAAGTTGACGTTGCGGGGTGGCTACTCTTTGACCGACTGGACCACCTCGGACCCCGTCGCGAATCCGACGACTATCAACCCGGCCGGTGCCGGGATCGGTGTGTTCATCGACTACAACGCGGACACGTCCATCGGGGATGTTATCATCGATGGGTTCACCATCACCGGCGGCAGCGCCACCGACGCCGGGGCGGGCACCGACTCTGGCGGTGCGATCTACATCGACGGCACCGCTCACGTGCGCGTGACGGTGCGGAACTGCGATATCCACGACAACAGCGCCGAAGATGGCAGCGGCGGCGGGATCAAGGCGCTCAATACGGATGTCTTCAAGCTGATTGACAACGAGATCTACGCCAACCAGGGGTCGGGCCTCTCTCTGTCATATGGTGCCAACCCGACTGTGACCGGCAACTACGTCCACGACAACGCGGGCGATGGTCTGGGCTTCTACTCCACTACGGGAAGCTCCACCGACATACGCGACAACACGGTTGAGGACAACCAAGGGTCGGGGATCACGCTGAGCACAATAGGCGGCGGCTCGGTCACCGGCAATACGCTCATTGAGAACCATGCCGAAGGTGGCGGGGGTGGGCTCGATATCTCCGGCGCATACAACGACGTCGTAGTGAGCGGGAACACGATCCGGGACAATGTGGCCGACGTCCAGGGCGGCGGCATCGACGTCAGCGGCTCGATCATGCGCATCACCGATAACCTGATCGAGCTGAACACGGTGACAGCCCCCTCCAACAACGGCGGTGGGGGGCTCTACGTGAACTCTGGCGCGAGCGGGGCCTATGTGCTGCTCTCCGGCAATCGAGTCTTCTCGAACACCACCAGCAACCAGGGCGGCGGGATCGTCGCTATCGGTGAGGTCGATATCGTCGGGAACACCATCCGGGGCAACTCGGGCGGCGCGTCCGGTGGTGGGATTGTCGCCACGACCAAGGGACAGATCAACGACAACGTGGTTATCGACAATGTCGCCGGCCTCGGCGGCGGGATCAGGGTCTACGGCGCCTACGGACTGACGGTCGACCACAACTGGATACACAACAACCGCGCTACGACCGGCGACGGCGGCGGGATGAGCCTGTCGGCGTTCACCACACTGGACCTCACGCTGGACGGCAACCAGGTCATCTCCAACACCGCCGCCGATGACGGCGGTGGCATCTACGTTGAGTGCCCGAACGCCGATGACATGATCGACATCGCCAATACCGTGCTCGCGCGGAACGCTGCCGGGACCGGCAGCGGGCTGTACTCGTCAATCTGCAGCCTGAACCTAGCCTACAGCACGGTCGCCTCCAACGGAGTGGGTGCGGGCGATGGCCGCGGCATCTACCTGCGCGACCCCCTGGGCGCCGATGCCGAATACCATCTGGACAACACCATCGTGGTGAGCCAGACGACCGGCGTCTATGCGGAGTCCGGTGCAGCCTTCCTAGAGGCGACCTTCTGGGGGACAGGTGGCTGGGCCAATGGCGCAAACACCGGAGGCGGTGGCACTGTCGACACGGGAACCTACAGCTACACCGGTGACCCGCTCTTTGTGGTCTCCGCCGGCGATGACTACCATATCCAGGAAACCTCGCCGGTGATCGACAAGGGCGTCGATACGTGGATCACGGTGGACATGGATGGGCTCCCGCGCCCGACGGGGGCAACTGACATCGGCGCGGATGAGTGGGGCGAGCTTGAGAAGGTGTATCTGCCCTTGGTGGTGAGCGGCAGCTAGTCCCGGATCACACGCACCAGTGCCGCAGGCGAGGGCGGCACCTGCGACGTCGAGGTCCTGCGGGGCCCTCGCCTCAAAGTTTCACGGTACGGGTCACGGGCCGTGCGGCTTGAGCTTGGCGCGGTCAGAGCCGCTGCTGCACGGCCTGCGCCAGCCTGGCCATCGCCTCCGCCAGCACGCTGCGCGGACAGGCGATGTTCATCCGTGCGAACCCCGCCCCCTCTCGGCCGAACCAGTAGCCGGCATTGAGCGCTAGCTTGGCCTCCCCGGCCAGGAACCGCGCCAGCTCTTTGGCATCCAGACCCAGTTCGCGGAAGTCGAGCCACAGCAGGTACGTCCCTTCTGGCTCGACCAGCTTCACCCCGGGCACGTTGGCCGCCAGGAAGGTGCGCACGAAGTCGACGTTGCCTTGCAGGGTGACCAGCAGCGCCTCCAGCCACGCCTCGCCCTCACGATAGGCAGCCTCCACCGCCGCCGATGTGAAGACGTTGGGGCAGGTGATCTGGTAGCGCTCCACGAACGCGTCGAACCGCTCTCGGTCCTCGGAGTTCGCGATCACCGCCACCGCATCCACCGCGCCCGCCACATTGAAGGTCTTCGCAGGTGAGAGGCACGTCACCGAGCGCTGCGCCACCTCCGCCGAGAGTGATCCCAGCGGCGTGTACCGATGCGGTGGGTAAGCGATGTCGCCGTGGATCTCGTCGGAGATGATCAGCACGCCGTGCCGCCCACAGATCTCCGCGGCCCTTGCCAGCTCGTCGCGGGTCCACACGCGCCCGACGGGATTGTGGGGATTGCAGAGGATCAGAATCTTGGTACCCGGGTCCGCGGCCTTGGCCTCCAGGTCCTCGTAGTCCATCTCGTACCGATCGCCGACCACCCTGAGTGGGTTCTTGACCCGCCGGCGATGGTTGGCCTTGATCGCCATCCCAAACTCGAAG
>Ga0180436_10001640_pt1 | contig 21688 bp, 20 predicted proteins | sample SS_ome_2_FD_132434 | JGI IMG/M metagenome (GOLD analysis project Ga0180436, IMG submission 132434) | Hypersaline lake sediment archaeal communities from the Salton Sea, California, USA - SS_3_S_2 metaG | ecosystem: Environmental > Aquatic > Non-marine Saline and Alkaline > Hypersaline >... | reverse complement strand
TACTGAGATAGAGCAATGTCTTTCTTCTCATCGAGGGATTGGCCTTTACCTTGTCAGTTTAACAGGCTCTCATTTGCGATATTAAACCTAAGGAGAGTATAGCACGAAGATACTCTCTGGGATTATGGATTTACTTGTTCTTTTCTTGGCGGAAATTGATGATGGCTGATAGAAAAAGACGCTAAAAATCTTACATAAAGAAGATGAGAAATTCGAGCCGCCTTTCTTGGGTTGACAATATCAATTTTGGGTGCAATTCGGGTGCAAATGCGGTGGAAATAATGGAAACAATGGACAAAACGAGCTGTTTTTCCAATAATCCCTGGAAATAATGGACGCTTTGTCCCCCTGTGGACACAATGGACCCTTCGACTGGCCTGTCCTGAGCGAAGCCGAAGGGCTCAGGGCAGGCTCCCCCGGCCTGATTAAGAGTCAGTGGTTTTATTCCTTTCCTTGAAATGAAGAGCCGCTTGCTATTAATCCTCAGGAAGCAGGATCAGCGCCTCACCTTTGATGACGACCTCCTGATCTTGATTAAGACAATGGGTCTCCAAGGTGATAATTGGTTTATCTTCCCTGATATCAATCACTTTTACAACAGCAGTGATGGTATCTCCAAAGAAAACTGGTTTTTGAAATCGCAAGGTTTGGTTCAAAAAGATCGATCCAGGGCCAGGAAGTTTGGTCCCCAGTACTGCGCTGATCAATCCCCCAACCAATATGCCATGCGCGATCCTCTTTCCGAAAATTGTATCCTGAGCAAAAGAATCATCGAGGTGAACAGGATTCGTGTCCCCACTGATCTGTGAAAATGCCTCAACATCTTCTTTACTGAATACTTTGCTTAGGGAAGCAGTATCGCCAATCTGTATAGACATCGAACACCTCCGTAAATTGCTATCCCCGCATTAGTCTGGAGTGTTATCGCCTTACCCCTTACGCCTCACCCTATTCCGCCGCCACGACCACCGCGGCCGCCATGCCCTTGGTGTGGGTCAGGCTGACGGACCAGCTGGAGTAGCCTAAAAAACCAGCGATTTGGGCTGCCTTGCCGGACAGGCGCAAGACCGGTTTGCCAGAAGGTTCATTCAAAACTTCCATCTCTTTCCAGGAAACGGGGCCGATTCCCGTGCCCAAAGCTTTGGAGCAGGCCTCTTTGGCCGCAAAGCGGGCTGCCACTTCGGCAGTGATGATCCGGGGATTGATATGGCGTTCTTTATACTTCATCAACCGTTCCAGTTCGGTTTCACTGAAGATCTTCTTCAGGAAACGCTCCCCGTGGCGGTCCAGGGCGCTTTCGATCCGTTCGATTTCGATCAGGTCAATACCGGAAGAGATATTCATAATTCAGCTCCCGCGCTTGAGATCACCAGACGATCCGGATCCAGGAACTCCCTGGCTGCCTCGAGGACAGATTGAGGAGTGATTTCCAGGATCATCTTTTCATAGTTCCGCAGATAGTCCAATCCCAGCTGATGCGTTTCCATACGGATCAGGGCCGCCGCAACCCCCGCGTTGGATTCCAGGGAAAGGGGCAGTTTGCCGATATAGCTAGACTGCACATCCCGCAGTTCTTCATCGCTGACGGGCTGGGCTACAAACTTCTTCAGTTCTTCTTTGATCAGATCTAACGCTTTATCACGATTCTCAGGAGCAACACCAGCAGATACCATCCACTGACCTGGGCCAATGCTGGAACTGAGAGCGCTGTACGCATAATATGCCAGACCGGCCTGATTGCGAACAGACTCACCGATCCGTCCCATCATGCCAAATTGACCCAGCACGCTGTTTCCCAGCAGGGCGGAATGATATCCTTTCCAGCGCCGGGATGGGCCAATTGTGCCGACGACCAGGTCTGTTTGGCTTTTCTCTTCAATGACATGATGCTTCATGATCGTTTTCTCAGGAGATGGCATATTCGGGACCTGTCTGGCTTCTGCCTGGTTTTCATTCACCCAGCCGCCCAGATGTTCTTCTGCCAGCGCGATGACGTGCTCAGGTTCATATGGGCCCACAATCACCAGGCCCGTACCTTCAGGCCCAAAATGCGTCTGGTGGAATTCTGCCAGATCCTTCACCCCGATAGCTTGGATCGTATCAATATATCCATCGCTGGGATTCTGATATGGGTGATCTTGATAAAGCAATTTTTCGAACTCCAGCATGGCCATCGAGCTGGTGTCCTGGGCCCGCAGATCCAAACCGGTTAATAATTGGGATCGGACTCGCTCAATATCCTCTTCGGGAAAGGTTGGGTTCATTAATACGTCTGCCAGAATTTCCAGCAGCGTGGGTAGATCTTCGGCCAGGGCTTTTCCGCCGAATCCAGCTGTATGAGGGCCGCAGCCAATTCCCAGGCTGGCACCGATCGATTCCAGGGTGTCGTAAATTTCCTGGAAGCTTCGGGTTTTCGTGCCCCGCTTCAATGTTGAAGTTGTGAAATCCGCCAGGCCTAATTTTTCCTGGGGATCATAAATACTGCCTGCCTGGACATACCCGCCGATGGATACGGCCATGGAGTTCATGTTGGGCCGAAATAGAAAAGTGATCCCATTTTTCAGCTGGACTCGTGTGATGTCGTCGGGTCCGGGAAGAGAATTTACTTTAAGAGATGAAAATGCCTGCTTGGTCATTGGTTGTTATTTCCCTTCTTGTGAGGATGATAAATACCCACAATGCGGTTCTTTGGCTGCAAGTATTGCTGGGCGACCCTTTGAACATCGTCTGGTGTCACGGCTGCGATATTGTCCAGATACCCGGTCACCCATTCATAACTGTCAAACATCTCAGAGAATCCCAACCAAAAAGCCTGGTTGGTGATGCTCTCTCCGCCGTAGGCGAATAAGGCCTGGGTTTGTTTGACTGCTCGCTGCAGTTCAGCTGCCTTCGCGGGCGTGTCTTGCAAGCGCTGGATCTCTTCATCCAGGATCTTGAGGGCATCATCTGTGGTTGAGTTGGGATGGACGATGAAATTCAAACTGTACAGATAGGGATCAATAGTAGCCGGAAGGCCGCCGTGGATATCCACCACAACTTCCTTTTCTTCGACCATCCGCTTGTACAGCCTGGATGTCTTGTTGGATATTCCACCTCCGCCGAACATGTTCAATCCCTGGGGTCCGGACAGAATGCTGTCCAGGATCAGGAGGGGGAAGAAATCCGGTTCGCTTGCAGAAGGGGTGTGGTAGGCCACGTCTCCTAAAATAGTTTCTCCCGGTCCTTCAACAGTCAGCCTGTGTTCCCCGCGCTGTGGATTTTCGGGACGGTTTACCCGGGGTGGATCATTTCCGGCCGGGATATCTTGATACAGCTCCGTAATGCGTTCCAGCATCTTGCTTTTATCAAAATCTCCCGCAATCGCGACTACTGCGTTGTTGGGCGCATAGTAGGTTTTGTAATGATTCTCCAGATCTTCCTTCTGGAGCGTTTCCAGATCAACCTGGTCGCCAATGATGACATGGTTGTAGGAGTGGATCCGGAAAGCGGCGTTGTGAAGGGCTTCCGAAAGCCAGAAGCTGGGACTGTTTTCCCTCCCCTGCCTTTCTGATATTACAACTGTGCGTTCGGATTCCACTTCTTTCTCATCGTAGGTTGTATTTACCATCCTGTCTGCTTCCAGCTCCAAAGCCTGATCGATCTTGTCCGCAGGCATGGTTTCGAAATACGTGGTCCAGTCCAGGTAGGTGAATGCGTTCCAGACGCCGCCCGACCGGGCAACGGCTTTTTCCATTTCATCTGAGGATATCTTTTCCGTCCCCTTGAATTGCATGTGCTCTACCCAGTGGGAGATGCCGTGCTTGCCGGGAATCTCGTCCCGGGATCCAACCCGGTACCAGACCCAGCTGCTGATCAATGGGGCGGAATGGATTTCTTTAAGTTTTATTTCCAATCCATTTTCAAGGTAAATGGAAGGAATGTTTTCTAGTAAGCTCATAAGGTTTTACTTATTGTGTGAGAGATGCGATCAGGAGATCAAGGGCCAGTTCTTCTTCCAGTTGGAAAGTCTTTATGGACTGGTCGATTTCCGAAAGCTGATGATAGATTGTTTTAAGCTGCTGCAGTGTGAATATTTTTGCCTGGGGCATGATCTTCTTGATTGGATAGGGGTGGGATCCAATCCTCTGGGCGATTTTGTTGTGATCCTGGCTGGGATCCTGGTCCATCAACTCCCGGACCTGGATCAAGAGCCGGAACTGGCGGATCACCATACCAAACAGGGCCAAGGGCTTGTTGTCTTCCAAAAGCCGGCGCAGCATGAACATGGCTTTTGGGCCGTCTCCGTAGCCGATAGCATCCACCATTTCAAAGACATCTCCCTGGCGAACATCAGCTACCAATTCCCTGACATCGGATTCTGAGACAGGTCTGGAAAAATCGACGTAGATTAGCAGTTTGTTGATCTCTGATTTTGCCAATCGGGGGTCTTCGTCAATATAGCTGGCCAGCAGCTGGGCCGCCTGGTTTTCGAAGCTTCCGCCCATCTCACTAGCTTTTTCCAGGATCCAATGGGTCATTGCCGGTCCTTTGGGCAGCGAAAAAACCTGCCGCCAGGATCGATCAGGATTCTTCTTGATCCATTTGATCAAGAAATGTTTATCTTCCAGAAGTTCATCTTCAATCAACACCAGAGCTGTGGTGGGGGGAACGGAATCAAGCAGCGAAATGAATTTCTCTTGATTTGCTTTCCCTTTGGTCATCGATTTGACATTGTGTACCACTACCATTCTGCGTTCAGTCAGGAATGGCACTGTCTGGATCTCGGTTGTGATACTCTCGATGGTTTTGGATCTACCATCCACTGTGGTGATGTCCATGGTGGTTTCATCACCCATCTTGGGCTTCATGCGCTCTTCTAGAAAGCTGCTAATGGCATATTCATCATTCCCGTGTAAAAGGTAGACCGAAGGGGATTGGCCGCTCATATTAGTCCAGTGTCTTGATCCTGTGGGCAGGAGTGCCGTTGAGGTTGTGTTTGCTAACTGAAGAGATTTTTAAGCTGCCGGGATTGCTGCTGGTGGTTACCTTCTTTTGGAGTATTGGCCCCAGGGGGCGGGCGGCGATCAATGCCAGCACACTGAACAGGGTGATCATCGGAATACGCTCAAATTTATCGCGCGGTCGCTTCCCGACACCGATCAATCCGGCAGCCCCAGCTAATCCGGCGGCGAAGCCGGAGACCAGCAGGTTTGTGCCGCAATTCTTGTGGATGGCAAGATTTGCTTGTCCTGCGTTTAATTTGTCCAGCGCTTCACTGACTGTGCTGCTAAGGACTTGGGTAGAAACATCACCCAGTATCCAGAAGCCTCCTCCGTCAGAATGACCGGCATAAGGCTTTCCGGGATGGGATTTTGCCAGAAGATTCAATGTGGCGTGTTCCAATCCATGATTTCTTCGCGTTCGAGAGATAAGTGAATCCATAAGGTTTCCAGTTATTGTATCAATAGTTCTTCTTCTTATGCAAAACCACAGTGGAAGAGATAGATCTATTGTACTAAATCTGCCTCCTAAGAATCATGGCTGGTGTCCTTTATTATATACTTCTGAGAAAGTTCTATTCTCATCTTCTGGTACATGCTATAATTCTCTCGCTGTAATTTATTATATTTGGTTGGTGTATAACCTATGAAAATGCTAGTAACCGGCGTTGCCGGTTTCCTCGGATCAGCCCTGGCTCAGCGATTGCTGGATGATGGTCATGTAGTCCTCGGCCTGGATGATCTCTCAACTGGAAAAGAAGAAGCCATCCCGCACGGGGTGGAATTTGAGCTGGGCGATATGCTTGACCGACCCAAATTATGGACTATATTGCAGGGTGTAGAATGCGTATATCACCTGGCAGCCAAAGTTGCCGTTCAGGAATCTATTTTATATCCTCGTGAATATAACAGCACCAATGTTGGCGGCACGGTAAGTGTCATGGAAGCCATGCGCGATGTGGGAGTGAAAAGGGTGGTTTTCACTTCTTCTGGAGCGGTCTACGGCGCTCAAAAAGCACAGCCCCTGCACGAATTGATGGTTCCATCACCCGATTCCCCCTATGCAGTGTCAAAGCTCTCGGCAGAATATTATGTGAAAACCATTGGTAAATTATGGGGAATAGAAACAGTAACCTTGCGGATTTTCAATGCCTATGGGCCGGGGCAGCATTTACCAGCAGATCATCCACCGGTAATCCCCAATTTTCTCAAACAGGCAGTGAAGGGCGGCAGCTTGATCGTACATAACAGCGGCAGCCAAACCCGTGATTTTGTTTACCTGGACGATGTTGTGGATGCTTTAAACAGGGCTGGTATGGCTGTAAATGTCGATGGCACAACCATTAATATCGGCAGCGGAAAGGAATCTAGTATTCTTGACCTGGTGAAGAATGTGGTAGAACTCACCGGTGCGGATACTGAAACGATCTATAACCACAAAGCTACCGGGGGTGTCAGTCGGATGAGGGCTGATATCACCCAGGCTTCAAAATTGTTGGGATATAAACCGAAATTCAGCCTGGTGGATGGTCTGGCCCGCACCCTTGAACTTGATCCCCGTTTTCAATCTTGAAAGTTAGTGTATCCAACTCTCTGAGCGGAGGACTGAAGGCCCGCAGACGAAGAGCCACTCGATGATTTGGAGAAGAATTGTTTTGAGTGCGCTTACCCAACTCTCTGAGCGGAGGGCGGAAGGCCCGCAGACGAAGAGCATCTTGTCTTCGCTCAGCCCCTCGGACTTCGTTCCGCTCGATGATTTGGAGAAGAATTGTTTAGAGTGCGCTTACCCAACTCTCTGAGCGGAGGACTGAAGGTCCGCAGGCGAAGAGCCGCTCGATGATTTGAAACTGTTGTCTGTCATCCTGAACCCGAGTGCAGTCGAGGGTGAAGGATCCATCGGGCCATCAAAAACACGAGCGATCGCTAGGAATAATATTTTATTCGAATGCAATTTTTCCTAATATGGATTCTTCAATTTCCCCCTCGGTATTCTCAGGGTCAATGTCAGAATGACAAATAAAGTAAAATTACCTTATGTCCTACAGACTGACCGATTCATTCTTCGCCAGGGATACTGTCCAGGTCGCCAGGGATCTGGTCGGACAACGACTGGTTCGCGTCGAAGGCGAGCAAAGAATCTCGGGGATTATCCTTGAAACGGAAGCATATCGAGGTGAGGAAGATCTAGCCTGCCACTGCAGGGCAGGTCGGACACCCAGGAACGAGGTCATGTACGGGCCAGCAGGCCGGGCTTATATTTACCTGATCTACGGGATGTATTGGCTGCTGAATTTTGTCACTGAGGCCGAGGGCTATCCCGGCGCGGTGCTGATACGGGCCATAGCCCCGGAGGAAGGGAAGTCCGTCATTGCCCGGCGCAGGGAAAACCAGCCAGAAAAAAATTGGACCGATGGCCCTGGAAAGGTTTCAATTGCCTTGGGAATTGATGGCGATTTGAATGGCCTGAATACCTGTTCAGCAGGGGCACAGATTTTTATTGAGAAGGAAGATGTTGTCAATCCAAACCTGATCACTACAGGACCCAGGGTGGGTTTAGACTCGGTTCCTGAGCCCTGGCGGAGCATCCCCTGGCGATTTGTGGTAAATTATCAGCACCAGTTTAATGAATAATCCGAATATTCTTTGGAGATTTTATGTTTAGGAAACGCGAGGAACCAGTCCAGGACCAAACTCCCGAACCAATACAAGGTCGGGTTACTTCCATCCTGGGAGAAGGAACCAGCTGGAAAGGGGAGATCACTGGTAAAGGTGGCATCCGTATTGAAGGGTTGTTTGAGGGAAAGATCGATCTAAATGGTTTGATCATTGTCTCCCGGGCGGGGCGCCTCGAAAGTGAACTGATCAAGGCTGACACCGTGATCATCGGAGGTTCCGTGCGCAGTGATATTGAGGCCAACAGGGTTGAGATACGCAGCACGGGCAAAGTCTGGGGAGATGTTAAGACTGCGAGTTTTACTACAGAAGAAGGTGCTTATTTACGGGGAAAGATCCAAATGGAAGAAGAAAGCCCTCGTGAGATCCCGGAACTAGAATCTCAGGATCCGGAAACCAAAAAAGATGATCCCTCAAAACCTGCCTTAAAGCCCAAGAAATCCGCACAAAAGAAGGGATAAGTTGAAAAAATTCCTGGCTGCAGGATTAGTAATAGCTTTCTTGCTCCCTGCTTGCAGTGGGTTGGTCGCTGATGGAGAGGAATCACCGCAGCTTTATATTCCTGTTTCAACAGATTTGGAAAGCCCGATCATTACAGCATCCCGGGATATCCCTGAGGTTACTGAGACCTCTACGCCTCCTTCAGCAGATCCGGAGGCAACTTGCATGGATGCGGCTGGAGTTGTCGAGACTTATGAGATCCCCTGGAAGGATGAAGTATTAACTGGTAGGGTCTATCTGCCGCCTTGCTATGATCATGATCCTGAACTTGAATATCCAACCTTGTACATGCTTCACGGTGCTACAGCAGCAGATTCCCAATGGGATGACCTTGGTATAGACGAATGGGCTGATACCTTGATTGCCGAAAAAGAGATCTCTCCTTTGATCATCATCATGCCTAAGGAAATCACCTGGATAATATTGCCGGAAAATCCTTTTGGCGATCATTTGATCACTGCAGTCATCCCCTGGATCGATTCACATTACCAGACGGTTGAGGACAGGGAGTTCCGGGCCATCGGAGGGATGTCGCGCGGGGGAAACTGGGCTGTTCGTCTTGGCATGCTGCATTGGGGTTTGTTTGGTTCCATTGGGGCACACAGTACACCATTATTCCTTGGTGATTTGAACCGGATACAGGGTTGGGCGGAGATCATTCCCCCTTCCCAAATTCCCCGAATCTTGATGGATATCGGGGAGGATGATAATAATCTGGCCGATGCAGAGGCATTTCACCAATCATTGCTGGACCAGGATATCCCCCATGAATGGCGTCTGTATTCCGGCTTGCATGACGAGCATTACTGGAAATCACACCTGGAAGAATATCTAAGGTGGTACAACGAAGGTTGGATTGGCCAATAATTCAAAAATATTTCATAGAACAAAGAGGTTAGGTATGAAAACGCCAACATTTGAGAAGTTCATGATTTTGGATAAGGATGAAATTGAACCGCTCTATCAAACACTTCAGGATATGGAGCTTGTTGAGGATTCGCTTGAGAGCTGGATGGAAGGGTGGTCTGATCTGCGCAAACTGGTGGATGAAAGATATGCCAGATTGTCGCTTGCTACCGAACTGGATACAACAGATGAAAAAGCCGAAAAGGATTATCATGACTTTTTGGAAAACATCTACCCGGCTACACAGGCCGCTGACCAGGAACTGAAAGAAAAACTTTTGAACAGTGGCTTTGAGCCAACCGGCATGGAATTGATCTTGAAAAAGATGCGTACAGAAGCAGACTTGTTCTGTAAAGAGAATCTGCCCCTGATGACCAGGGAAAGTAAATTGGGCACCCAGTACAGCAAGATCCTGGGAGCACAGACCATTAATTGGGAAGGGGAGGAACTGACTCTGACCCAGGTTAGATCGAAAATGCAAACCCCGGACCGAAATGAGCGCAGGAAACTCTGGGAGTTGATGTCACAAAGCCAACTCAAAGATCGGGATGAGATCAATCAACTGTGGGAAAAGTTTATGGGAATCCGGGCAGAGCTGGCTTCCAATGCGGGATACCCGGATTACAGATCATTCCGCTGGCAGCAGCGGCTCAGGTTGGATTACACTCCGGAGGACAGCAAGGAGTTTGTCGAAGCAATCAAGGAAGTAGCTGTTCCAGCTGCAACCCGAGTCTACGAGAGATACAAAACTCGCTTGAATATCGATCAAGTGCGCCCCTGGGATTTATTGAACAACCAGACCACCTTTAGCTTACCGGCTATTAAAGCTTTTGACACCGAAGAGGAGTTCATCTCCAGGGTTGGGGATATCTTCAACAAGCTTGACCCGGTCCTGGGTGGGTATTATCAGACCATGCGAGAGAATAACCTGTTTGATCTTGTGAACCGTAAAGGCAAAGGTCCGGGCGGTTTTTGCACATCGTTTGCCACCGTAGGACATCCATTTATCTTTATGAATGCGGCTGGTCGGAGTTCGGATGTGCGAGTTCTGTTCCACGAGAGCGGGCACGCGTTCCATGTTTTTGAACGAGTCAATTTGCGCTATCATCATCAGTGGAGGCCCGGTTTAGAGTTTGCCGAAGTAGCCTCTACGGCAATGGAACTGCTTGCAGAACCATACCTGGCGAAAGATAAAGGCGGTTTTATGACCACTGAGGATGCAGTCAGAACCCGCTTGCAGAACCTGGAAGAGAAATTGCTCTTCTGGCCCTATATGGCCGTGGTGGTTGCTTTCCAGCATTGGGTCTATGAGAATCACGCTGAAGGAAAGATCCCTTCTGCATGTGATGCCAAATGGACTGAACTGGTTGATGAATTTATGCCAGGGATTGACTGGGAAGGCTTTGATGATGTGAAGATGACTGGATGGCATCGCAAACTTCATATTCACCAGGTGCCGTTCTATTATATTGAATATGGTTTGGCATCATTGGGCGCATTCCAGATCATGCAAAAAGCTCGTCTGGATCAGGCCAAAGCAATCGAAGATTACCGGCATGCTCTCGCCTTGGGTGGAACAGTCTCCTTGCCAGAGCTGTACAGCGCCTCAGGAGCTAATTTGTCCTTTGATGCCCAAACGTTGGGTGAAGTTGTGGATTTGATCGAAGAGAGTTTAGCTGACCTGGAATCAAAGCTGGCTTGATGGAATACTGAAAGAAATGGAGAGGATTTGGCGTGTCATTTGTCAGTACCTGATCCCCCCCCTCTCCGTTATAATTAAAATCTGGAACTATCTCCACAAAAAGGGAAATTATGGCGAAGAAACTGAAGATTGTTATCCCAATGGCTGGTTATGGAAAACGGCTGCGCCCCCATACCTGGAGCAGGCCAAAGCAATTATTGACCCTGGCAGGAAAATCTGTAATCGAACACGTTCTTGATACTTTCTCGTCGCTGCCAGAGGATGTCAAAATCGAATTCGTTTTCATTGTCGGTTACCTGGGAGACAAGATCAAAACCTATATGTCCGAAGAACATCCGGACATTACGGTGCATTTCGTGGTTCAGGACGAAATGAAGGGTCAATCTCATGCCATTTACCTGGCCAAGGACTATATAGATGGTCCCATGATCATGGTCTTTGCCGATACGCTGATTGAAACTGATCTGGGTTTTCTTGTGGAAGAGAAATCTGATATTGTCGCCTGGGTCAAGCCTGTCCCGGATCCACGGCGGTTTGGCGTCGCTGAGGTTGGAAAAGATAACCTGGTCACCAGGCTCATCGAAAAACCAAAAGCTATGGACAATAATCTTGCGCTGGTTGGTTTTTATTATTTTAAGAAGGGCCAGGACCTGATCAGTGCGATAGAAAAGCAGATCGAACAGCAGGTGCAATTGAAAGGGGAATTCTTTCTGGCGGATGCTATCAATATCATGCTTGAGGATAAGAAAAACAGAATGCGGACGGAGAAAGTGCAAGTCTGGCTGGACGCAGGCACTTTTGATGCCATGTTAAGTACCAATCGCTATCTGCTTGAACACGGACATGATAATTCTGAAAAGGCAGCTCAACGGATCGGAGTTCATGTCATCCCGCCGGTCTTCATCCATCCGGAAGCAGAAGTCGAATCTTCTGTGATAGGCCCGCATACTACAGTAGATGCTGGCTGCAAGGTCGTAAGCAGTGTTGTCCATAACTCAATCATTGAAAAAGGATCTCAGGTTGTGGATGTGCTCTTGAATGGATCCCTGATCGGACAGAATACAATCGTCAAGGGAGGATCCATCTCAATTAACGTCGGTGATAATACTGAAATCGAAATCTGAAAGTTCATTGCAGGACCGAGGAGTCCCATGCCACGAGACTTTATTGCCAAAAGAGTAGCAGAACTCAAACCATCAGGGATCAGGAAATTCTTTGACATCGTCGCAACCATGGATGATGTGATCTCACTGGGAATCGGAGAGCCGGATTTCACAACGCCGAAACCCATCCTGGAGGCTGGTATTGAAGCGCTCCGGCAGGGAGAGACGCACTATACGTCCAACGCAGGGATTTTCGAGCTGAGAGAAGCCGTAGCGGATATGCTGGAAGAGAAGTATAAAGTCCAGTATAACCCGGTAGACGAAGTTGTGATTTCGGTCGGAGTATCCGAGGCTCTTTACCTGGCTTTAACAGCTGTAATAGATCCTGGGGAAGAGATCATCATTCCAACGCCCTGTTTTGTCTCCTATCAGGCAGAAGTCCTGCTGGCCGGGGGTGTGCCGATTGAAGTCCCAGGCGTCTTCGAAAATGGTTTTCAACCTGAACCGGAGTTGATTGAAAAAGCCATCACGCCCAAAACCAAAGCCATTTTCATTGGCTTTCCCAATAATCCGACCGGCGCGGTTGCCACCAGGGAAAACTTGCTGGCGATCAGCAAAATTGCAGAAAAGCATGATCTCTTAGTGATTTCAGATGAGATCTACGACAGCCTGGTGTATGGTGTTGAACATGTCTGTTTTGCGTCGCTTCCGGGCATGAAAGAGCGCACCATCACCCTGGGGGGATTTTCAAAGAGTTATGCCATGACAGGCTGGCGAGTAGGTTATGCCGCTGCCCCGGCCAATATTCTGGGAGGGCTGGTACGAATCCATCAATATACGGTGATGTCTGCGCCCTCAGTTTCCCAGCTTGCAGCGCTGGCAGCTATTAATAAAGGTGCGGATGCTGCAGAAGAGATGCGGTTGAAATATGACCGCCGCAGGAACTTGATCGTCTCCGGTTTGAATGAGATAGGACTGGAAACCTTCTTACCCCAGGGAGCTTTTTACGCTTTCCCAAAGATCAGCGGCACAGGAATGAATGATGAAGAGTTTGCTCAACAGTTGCTTGAGGAAGAAAAGGTGGCTGTTGTGCCCGGGTCTGCATTTGGCGCGGGAGGCGAGGGATTTGTGCGCTGCTCCTACGCAACCAACTTTGAAAAGATCGAACAAGCCCTGGAGAGGATATCCAATTTTGTTGAAAGGTGCAGATGATCCATCAGGTTCTACGTAATATAGAAACCGCTCGCCTGTTGACGAGCGGTTTTATTGTGTGAGTAAACTGAGACTAAATTGGTGATTTCCTTTTGGAAAATCATGGCTATGTCCTTTTCTTCAGTCAATTTGATTTTCCAAGGACCCATCTGGCCAATAGCGCCAACCCATAGATCAGCAGTAATAGCCCGGGGGTCATGATGGCTTTGATCTCCTGGGGAGCATTCTGACGCAGGCCGCTGAAGGTGAATATCAATACAATACTGACCCATAATAGAGTAATGATAAGATCAAAAGCAGTGAGGGCCATTCGTTTGGAAGTCAACCGTTCTGTGATGGCTGCAGCTGACGGCGCCATAGTTATATTCGGGTGTTTCATTGTATAGGTGATGGCATCCTCGGGGCATACGTCAGAGCATTTAAAACAGACAATACATGAGGTGCTTCGCACCTCCCCAAAATTTCCTAGTTCACCGGCTACGTCGATCTCCATATCGCACACTCTATTGCATCTGCCGCACCCTGAACAGTCTTCTGAGGTCAGGCGGAATCTGGTTGGGCTAAACTTGCTGAAAATCTTTAGGAGAGCGCCAATGGGACAGAGGTGTCGGCACCAGGCCCGTCGGCCAAAAACAAACATCAGGACCGGTCCATAAAGCACCAGGGTGAACAGGATTGATATGCCAGTCTGCTGCCCTCCCCAGGGTTCAACGAAAGCCGGGTCGAATTTGAAAATCCCGGGGATACCGTCCAGCCAGTTTACAATCCAGGATGAGTACATCTTCAATCCCAGGCTAACGAAAGGAATCAGGCCAAGATATAGAAGTGTCTGACGGGGGATTTTGAGTCTGAATCGATCTCCTACTCCCCAGGAGACTAAATCCTGGTATCCGCCAAACCAACAGAACCAACCACAAAATGCCCTTCCTAAAAACAGGGCAGAGATAAATACCACTATCCAGAAGATCACGCCGGCATTAATAACACCCCTTGAAAGGCCTGCAAAGAATGCCTCGATCCCAATACTGCCAACTTGATGAATCCCCATCTCATACCAGGTGTAAACATGAACAGTTACCAGCACCATGAGTAAAACTCTACTAAATGTACGCCATTTTTGCATTGTCATTGCTGAGTCCTCCTTGAGAGTTTTGGGTTTCCATCTGAATAGTTGTCCATTTTTCCCTGATTAGAATTGATCAGGACCTCTTAAGTCAGTATTGCCAAAAAATTTGGAGAAATGATGGAGAAGGGGTGCAGTAATCTGGGAAAATGTACAGCTAGTTCTTATATCTCCCCCGATGTAGAAAAAGAAAAAACCGTTCTTAATCGAAGAACGGTTTTTTGATTTATGTCCGGAATCTTGTGCTCAGATCAGTGGATGGTCATTTGTTCCCTACATACCTCTTCACTTAATGACCACATCGCTCAAGTCATCCTCTGCTTCAGGATAAGACATATTCAGGTTTTTTAGCTTTTCAATGATGATCGAAGAGATCACCAGGTTGCGGTACCATTTTCGGTTTGCCGGGATCACATACCAGGGAGCGAACTCAGTGCTGGTCCTTTCCATAGCCACCTCAAATGCTTCCGTATACTGATCCCACAATTTGCGTTCTTCCAGGTCGCCAAGGCTGAATTTCCAATTCTTGTGCGGCTCATCCAACCGGGCTTGCAATCTCTCTTTTTGCTCATCTTTATCAATGTGCAAATAGAACTTCAGGATCGTAGTTCCTTCATCCGCTAAAGTTTTCTCAAAAGCCTTGATGTGTTCATAGCGTTTGGACCAAACCTCTTCCGAAACCAGGTTGTGAACCCGGACCACAAGCACGTCCTCATAATGGCTGCGGTTGAAAATGGTGATTTCGCCTTTACCGGGTGTGTGTTTATGGATCCTCCACAAATAATCATGGGCCAGTTCTTGTTTTGTGGGTGTTTTGAAGCTGGCGACTTTAACTCCCTGGGGGTTTACGCCCTCAAAGACATGACGAATGGTGCCGTCCTTGCCGCCCGTATCCATAGCCTGGAGCACGATCAGAACCTTGTGTTTCCCTTCGGCATATAGCAGTTCCTGCAGTGTTTCCAGCTCGCTGTTCAACTGTTTCAGGTGTTCCTTGCCGACCTTCTTCCCCATTGGGAAAACACTTTTTTCATTTGGGTCCCATTGGCTGAAAGCCACCTTTTTTCCGGGTATTACACGATATCGCTCCATACGATCTCCTGATTGAGGATCACACAATTTCCATGTGAGATGATCCTGTTATTAACTGCTTACGTGCAGTACAAAAACATACCCCTCTCCCGAGATTGTGGCACCTTCCTCGACAGGGAATTCCAATTCTACTGTATGAGTACCTTCCCAGGGATACTCTCCATAAAATCCTTCAGAAGTTACCACTACCAATTGGGATCCGGACATTTCTACTGTCAAGAATAGCTGTCCGGTGGCGCCATCGTCAGCACACTCACCGTCTACTATAAAGTCCAGGTTCATTGTGACTTCATAAGTTCCCCATTCTTCTGTTAATATTTCACTGTAATCAGCTCTTCCGCTGCCTTGAATGAAATAAGGCGCTTCAGCGCTAGTAACGCCGATTGAGATATTTCCTACGGTAAATGGTTCCAGGCCTACGGCCTCCGCTGGACCGACCAAAACCTGAACCTCGAGTTCGCCTGCAAACCCCGCACATTTCGATGGCGTTTCTGTTTGCGTGGGAGGTACAACCTGTACTACTTTTGTTGGTGTGGGCGTTGCAGTGGGATCTTCGGCGACTGCAATTTCGCCATTGCATGATGCTAATAATATCGATGTTATGAGGAGTATTATTGCACTGACTGATGTAATGGTCTTCTTGCTCGTCATTTTTCCCTCTCCTTTCTGGATGTCTCTCGCATAGGTTTATTATAATGATTATTCTTCATTTTTTTCTTATAAATAATTCATAGAATGACCGGCGGGTCTACTTCCACGATCCACTCCGGGGAAGGAAGGTGATCCCGCACCAACTTTAGGGGATTGGGTCCCTTGATGAGGATCTGCCAGCGCCATTCGCCCCGGATCTTGCTGAAATAGGCCGGGGTTGGTCCGACCAGCCTTGTGGATCGATAACCTTCTTGTTCGATCCAGCTCTTCAGGGAAGCTGCATACACGCTTGCTTTCTTCTCTGCGGTTTTGGGATTCCTGTCCCGGATCTCAAGGCGGATGATCTTCAGGAATGGAGGGTAGCCCAATTCCCTGCGGTTCTCCAGTTCTTGCCTGTAAAAATCCTCATAATCATGGCCTGAAGCGGCCTGTATAATGTAGTGTTCTGGGTCGAACGTCTGTAAAATGACTTCTCCGCCCAGAGGACTGCGCCCGGCTCTTCCCGCCACCTGGGTCAAAACCTGGAAGGTCCTTTCTGCTGCCCGGAAATCAGGCAGATTCAATCCGCTGTCCGCAAGCACGACTCCCACCAGGGTCACCAGGGGAAGATCGAGGCCTTTGGCCAGCATTTGCGTTCCGATGATGACATCGGCCTGATGAGAGGAGAATTTTTCCATGATTTCCCAATGGGCGCCCTTTTTACGGGTTGTATCCCTGTCCCATCGCAGGGTGCGAACATTTGGAAGGAGTTCTTTGAGAGCCGACTCTACTTGCTGGGTGCCTGTTCCTAAATGGCGGATGCGCTGGGATCCACATTTGGGACAGGTATGGGGGATGTTCCGGCGATATCCGCATAAGTGGCAGCGAAGTTCTTTTTCTGCGAAATGGGCAGTGAGTGAAGTCTCACAGCGAGGACATCGCAGGGCATATCCGCAGTCGCGGCAGAAAATATAGGTTGAGCTGCCGCGCCGGTTCAGGAAGAGAATGGCCTGCTGTTTCTTATCCAGTGTGGAAGCTAACTTTTCCTGTAATTCGCGGCTGAAAATGGACCGGTTTCCAGCTTTCAACTCAGTTCTCATGTCAATAATGTTCGCTGATGGCAGATCCGCCACCAGTAAGTTATCGTCAAGATCTTGATAGCGGGAACTTGAAGGGCCGGATCCGGCCTGGTTCAATTGCACCTGGATGGATTCTCTGTGTGCCAGAATGCGCTCGGGCAGAGCCAGATAATTCCACTTTCCGCGCTCAGCCTGGTAGCGGCTGGTAACGTCTGGTGTTGCAGATCCCAATATGCAAACAGACCCAGAGATTGCAGAAAGGGTGATGGCGGTGCGCAGTGCGTGATAATGGGGAGACATATCTCCCTGATAATAAGAATCGTCATGACACTCGTCCACGACGATTAAACCCAGGTCTGGAAAAGGAGTGAAGATTGCGCTGCGAGGACCTATAACGATATCCAGGGCGCCATGCCTGGCCAGGCGCCAGGTGTCGTAGCGCTCCCCTGGAGAGAGTTCTGAGTGCAGAACACCAATCCGGTCAGGGAAACGGCTCATAAAGCGGGTCACCGTCTGGGGAGTTAAAGCGATCTCGGGCACCATGACAATGGCTTTTTTGCCAGCTGCGATAGTTTCCTCGACAGCCCGTAGATAGATCTCTGTTTTTCCGGAACCGGTGACACCGTGAAGAAGAAAAGGTTTGGCGCTTCCGTTTTGAAAACCTTCAAGGATCGAATCCCAAACACCCTGCTGGGCTGGTGTCAGATCAGGAGCCTCTTGAGGTGTGATATCCAATCCTGACAATGGATCTCTTAACACAGGAACCTCGATGATCTTGGCCAGTTCCTTTTTTATCAGGACCTTGAGATCATTCAGATTAGCACCGGCTTGTTCATATATGACCGAAAGAGGAACGGGATCGGGCTCTTTCATGATCAGCTCTAAAGCAGCTTGCCTGCGCGCTAATGCTTCCGGATAACCTTTCTTGGCCAGGGTATCCATTTGCTCCCGGGCCGATTCTTGATCGGTGATGAATTCAAGCTGGCGTTCGTATTTTGGTCTAACGCTGGGATCCGCCAGTGTAGAATGGCTCTTGATGATACCCCTGCGAGTCAACCCCCCGGCAGTTCTTCTCCAGTTCTTATGAGGAAGGGCCCGGTCAATCTGGCGGCCGCGAAGAGATCCGCGCTTAATAAGTAAATCTAATAGTCGGGTTTGGGAAGGAGTAGGTTCCGACAGCAGAGCTTGCCCCTCCTTGATCAGTCCTTCACTGGTTGGTGAAAGGCAGTATTGGGTGTCCGCCTGGACACTCAGTCCTGCTGGAACCATGGCCAGGAGGGTGAGGCCTAGAGGGGAAAGGGTTTCCCTGGATATGTGATGTGCCAGTTCGATCTGGTTCGACGTTACAACGGGGGTAAGATCGAGTATCTTCTGGATGGCTTTGGTTTGGGTTACTTCGGGTTTTTCAGGAAAATCAACAATAACTCCCTGGACCGACTGTCTCCCAAAAGGCACTTCCACGAGCTGGCCTAACCTGAAATCGTCTTTTGTGGTCTCCGGAAGATGGTAATCGAAGATGCCCTGTACATGGGGAACATTAACTGCGATACGGGCATAATTCAGGGTTGTCTGGGTTTTAGATGGCATGGTTGAGTGTTTTTCTATTTGCGAGTTATGACAGCAGAAGTGTAACCGACAACACTGGAATTGTCGCCAGTGATATCACCTGAATGGGCATAATTCAAGATTTGAACTTCAGCGCTGCCTCCTGCTTTGACTGCCCAGATCACTGCTGCCAGAGCACCTAATCCGCAGGCGGATCCGGTTTTTTTCTGATGGGCCCGGTAAAGTTGTTCTGGGTCCAGCGCCTGGATCCCATCGATAATGGTCTGGTCTAGCTTCTGGGCCTCTTCGGCGGTTTGAAAATGAGATAGGTCTGTGCTGGCTACCAATAATGTGCTGTGGGAGGAAATCAGCCCGGACAGGATCTCACCCAGGGCTCGCATCAGCTGAGGATCCTGGCGGCGGAGCATAAGGGGAAGCAATCTGAATTCGCTCTGAAGTGCACGTTGTAAGAAGGGTAATATGATTTCAATCGCGTGTTCACTATCGTTGCGGATCTCACTTAACTCAAATCCTGTTTTCTCGTGGAGAGACCTGTTTACAAGTTCTACGCTTTCCCGGTCAATTGAAATTTCTCCCAGAGGTGTCTCGTAGGCCTGGTGACCACTGGTGAGGATAGCGTCTGGATGATACTGGTGAAAGGGTGACAGGATCACAACCAGTTCGGGATTCAGGTTCGAGATAGATCTAAATGCATACCCCGCGACTGGTCCGGAGTAAATATGGCCCGCATGCGGAGATACTAGAGCAAGGATCTTTCCCTGGATCTCTGGGATCTGGGCTGCCTGGATGTAGCTATCGACAGAATCCGCAAGCTCTTTGGGATGGGCGGGATACCATCGGCCAACCAGGGGTGATGGCCTGCAATTGATCATGTTCTTCATAACTTGATTTTGATTGTAGCATACACAAATTGGAAAGAACTATTTTACTGATTTCCGGGATTGTATGCTGGATACATAAAAAACAAGATATTTCACTAATTATCTTACATAACTGTAATTTCTTGGGGCATTTTTATTGATTTACAGCATTTATACTATTTCTCATGCATCAGAGCTTCTTGATGGATCATGAAATTTTGCATTGAAAAAATATACTGGACTAGAACAGGATAATATGGAAAAGACCTATAACATTCTATATTTTTATAAGGAAAGCGCTGAGCAAATACGGTTGCTTGACTATATCAAAAGTGATGATCTGCCCTGGAGTTTAATGGGTGCAGGATCCTTGAGTGAAGCTCAGAAGGTCCTCGAATCGAACCTGGTAGATCTGGTCCTTATCAATTCGGATGTTGGAGATCCCACCTCGGCAGAGTTAGTGAAAAGCATTGAAAACAATCCCTGGATCGTTTTATCCCGGAAGGATGATGATAAGGGAGCGGTCCAGGCGTTTAAATCCGGTGCGTCAGATTGTATAACGATGAATTCGTCATCTGATTATCTCAATGAATTATCAGCTTCAATAACCAGGTCGTTAACCCAAAAGGAAAGAGAAAAAGAATCCAGGGAATATCAGAAAAACCTGGAAAAGATCGTGGCTGAGAGAACCCATGTTTTGCTTGAGTCCAATCAGCGCTTGACAGAAGAAACCCTCCAAAGAGCTCAAGCATTAAGGGAATTGAAAGAAAGTCGGGAAATCTATCGAAAATTCTTCCACACTTCCCGGGATGCAGTTTTCATCATTAAGGAGGACGGCCGCTGGATAGATATGAATCAATCCACGCTTGCCCTTTTCGGCTATCAAGATCAGGATCAAATTTGGAATGATAGCTTTTTGGATCTGTATTGGTCTGCAGAAGACCAGGCCAGTTTTAACGAAAAGGTAAAAAAGGAAGGATCATTAAAGAATTTCCCCATGAAATTCAGGAAAAAGGATGGCAGCAAGATCGATTCCCTGGTTTCTGCAACGCCTTATGAGATTGATGGCAAAGTGGTTGGATTTCAAGGTCTCATTCAAGATATATCAGAGCTTGTCAGGGCTGAAGATGAAAAGAAAGAAACCCTGAGGCAGCAGCAGATCATTGACGATCTGGCTGTAATGATAGGAACAAGCCTTGATGTTGAGCAAATTTACCAAAATATCGCTGAGCATGTCAGTCAATTATTCAATCTTGATTGCCTGAATATATTTAAATTGGAGGCCGGGTCAAACCACGTTACCATGGAATATATGCTGGCTGGAAAGAATGGGCGATCCAGGTGCGAGAATAACCAATCCAGGTTGGACTTGCTTCCCTCCGCCGTGACAGAAGAATTGCTGAACAGCAAGACCTCCCTTAAAGTAGATGATATCAGTGATTTTTTGGGAGGAACCCAACAAGAGCAGGGCGAATGTTCCAGCTTGATCGCTCCCATAGTCGTAGAAGACCGTGTTATTGGTATTATTCAGGTTCTAAACTACCAATCAGGTTTCTTCTCTGAAGCCGATCTGGCTTTGCTGACAAGGGTTACTAATGTGGTCGCCATCGGCCTGAAGAAAACCTATCTGTTCCAGGAATCACAGTCTCTGGTGAATAAATTGTCCAGCCTGCAGCGGATGGAGCAAGCCGTATTAGAGAATCTGTCAATCGGCACAACGCTGGATGCATTAATGGATGACCTGGTAAAGGAACTTAATGTCGATGCAGCGGACATTCTTTATTATCATCCAAAACTAAAAACACTGAAATTTATCACCCAGACAGGCTTTAAGCAAAATATTCTACAGCACACAGATCTTGAAATCGGAGAGGGATTGGCTGGTTTGGCATGTGAATCACAGAAAATGGTCAAGGTTCTTGACCTCGATCATACGGAGCACAACATCATCCGATCCCTGGAATTTTCAACCGAAAAATTCACGTCATATTTCAGCGTTCCATTACTTGCAAAATCCCGTTTGGTTGGCGTTCTGGAAATTTTCCAGCGGGAGAAATTTGAGCCGGACCAGGAATGGATGGATCTTCTGGAAATGATCGGAGGGCTGGCCGCTCTGGCGATTGATCATCAGAATTTGTATAAGGATTTGACCCGCTCCAGGGCAAATATCAGCAGCGCATTTGATGCCATCATTGAAGGCTGGGCCCAGGCACTTGAACTTCGCGGTATAGAGGCCAGGGGACATTGGCGGCGGGTTGAGGAGCT
>Ga0180436_10001638_pt1 | contig 21701 bp, 15 predicted proteins | sample SS_ome_2_FD_132434 | JGI IMG/M metagenome (GOLD analysis project Ga0180436, IMG submission 132434) | Hypersaline lake sediment archaeal communities from the Salton Sea, California, USA - SS_3_S_2 metaG | ecosystem: Environmental > Aquatic > Non-marine Saline and Alkaline > Hypersaline >... | reverse complement strand
TTTTTTCTTATCTTTTTTCTTGTCTTTCGTCTCTTTTGTGTTCTCTTCCTTCTTTTTGGTCGATGAAAACCAGACGTTATTCTCCACGCCTGTTTTTTGTTTTCTTTTTTCCATAGCCTTAGAAAAAAACGTTTTAATTTTTAAGATAAGTTTATTCATAAAATTGCTTTCGTATGTTTTATAAAGCTTATATATATTATAACAAATATAATACTCTAAGTACGTAAATTTAAATTGTAAAAATTGGGAACGTCTTTCTATACCTTAAGCTCGGATGTTTTAAACTTGCTTCCGTGCGAAGGGTAAATATACTCGCATCCACTTTCCTTTATCTCCTTAAACGTCTCGATAAGTTTTTCTTTGTCGCTGTAGATCGGCGGAAAATGGTCATCTGTAACATTAAAAACGGTATCTCCGCATATACAAATTTCCGGAGTAAAAACGCATATGCTTCCCGGCGTATGTCCCGGCAGCGGAAGAATATATCCTTCAAATCCGAAATCCGAAAGAGATGTCCTGCTGTCGAGTTCTATAATCTCAGACTTTGCAGGTCCGAATACCTCTCTGTTTTTTGTTGAGAGATTCATATCCTTCGCAAGCTCATCAAAACTCGCTGACTGCGGTATCAAAACACTCGTTTTTCCTTTCTTGAGAAAAGGTGCTTCGTATGAATGACAAATGATCGGCGCATTCGTTTCTTTTGAAATCACTCCTAAGCCCCCGGCGTGGTCATAATGAGCGTGCGTAATTATGATGTACTTTAAATTGAGTTTGAGCTCATCGATTTTTTCTAATATTTTCTCTCCGTCACCATCTACTCCTGTGTCGATTAGAATACAGTCATCCTTCTTACGCAGCAGAAAAACTGCTACATTTTCTAATTTTATAGTTTCTATTTTCAAAGTATAATACTCCCTATATAATGTTTTCTTATTTCTACCAGAGTTTATGAACGTCTTTTCTTAATTGCTCATCATAAACCTTCTTCACATGTGCCATTGCTTCATCTGAAAGATTTTCCATGTCTGAGGTCGCTGTGTTCTGTGAAACCTGCTCGGGTGTTTTACCTCCGGGGATTATACAGCTTACAGCATCATGCATCAAAATCCATTTGAGAGCAAACTGTGCCATGCTCATGCCGGAAGGTAAAATTTTCATAAGCTCATGTACGGCTTTAATTCCGGTTTCATAATCAACTCCGGAAAATGTTTCCCCTTTGTCGAAAGCTTCACCGTTTCTGTTAAAAGCTCTGTGATCATCTTCTTCAAATTTCGTAGCTTTGGTCATCTTGCCAGTCAAAAGTCCACTTGCCAAAGGAACTCTAACTACAATCCCTACATCCTTTTTCTTTGCAAGCTCAAAGAATTTATCCGCAGGTTTATGTCTGAACATATTGAATATTATCTGAACAGTCGTAACATTATCATACTCTACAGCACGTATCGCTTCGTCCACTTTTTCGACACTGACGCCCAAGTTTGCAACCTTGCCGGATTTCACCAAGCTGTTTAGGTCGTCAAAGAATTTTTCATTCTCATATGTCTCTGTTGGAGGACAGTGCATTTGTAACAAATCGATTTTTTCAACATCCAGATTCTTAAGGCTTCTCTCCACAAATCCCGTGATGTTTTTGATATTATATCCTTCGTTTGTATGAGGATCCAACCTTCTTCCCGCTTTTGTTGCGATATATATCCTGTCCTTCTTGCTCTTCGCGAGTTTTCCTACCAACCTTTCGCTTCTTCCGTCTCCGTAAACATCGGCAGTATCGAAGAAATTTACTCCGCTTTCAAACGCTTTTTCGAGCGCCTTCATGCTTGTTTCATCATCAACAGTTCCCCAAGTTCCACCAATCGCCCATGCTCCGAATGACACTTCAGAAATCTCAAATCCTGTTTTTCCAAGTTTTCTATATTTCATTTTTTCTCCTCACTTTACTATGCATTTTTCTTTGTATAGTTTAAAAGTCCGCCTTGAACGATAACTTCCTTTAATCTTTCGGAAGCTTCCAGCAATACTTCGAACTCGAACCCTTTTGTTTTGTTTTCCAAAATGAAGCTCTTTTCCCCGAGTACTTTATCAATCGAATCAGAGATAACGATTTCATCTTCTAAATCTATTCTGTCATAATCCGCTTCGTTTTTAAATACAAGCGGTAATATACCAGAGTTTATCAAGTTCGCCATATGGATTCTTGCAAACGATTTTGCCACAACTCCTTTTATTCCAAGATAAAGCGGAACCAACGCTGCATGTTCTCTTGAAGACCCTTGGCCGTAGTTATGTCCTGCAACCAAGAACCCGCCGCCCGCTTCCTTCGCTCTTCTCGGGAAGCTCTCATCGACAGGAGCCAGGCAGTAATCCGATAGGTGCGGAATATTCGAACGATAGGGAAGGAGCTTTGCGTTTGAAGGCATAATATGATCCGTTGTGATATTGTCCTCCATCTTCAAAAGAACTTTTCCTTTGGTCGTTTGCTTCAGCTCTTCGTTTAATGGGAAAGGCTTAATATTAGGTCCCCGAACAACTTCAACCTTCTCGCCTTCACCTGCAGGAGCTACAATCAGATTGTCGTTTATATAAAATTCTTCCGGTTGACTGATACTTGTAATATCATCCAAGTCGAGTCCTGCATTCGTCGGATCTGTTAGATATCCTTTTACCGCAGAGACCGCTGCAACCTCAGGACTCACCAAATACACATCTGCGGATTTTGTTCCGCTCCGCCCGAAAAAGTTTCTGTTGAATGTACGCAAGGATACAGCATCCGATTTCGGCGATTGTCCCATACCGATACACGGACCGCATGCGGATTCCATTATCCTCGCTCCGGCTGCAATCATATCTGCCAAAGCACCATTTGATGCAAGCATATTTAGAACTTGTTTTGATCCTGGCGAAATAGTGAGACTCACATTTTCCGCTATTGTCTTTCCTTTTAAAATCTTCGCAGTTTTCATCATATCCAAATAAGATGAATTTGTGCAGGAGCCAATACACACCTGGTCTATATCTATTTTACCAATCTCGCTTACTTTCTTCACGTTATCAGGGCTGTGAGGCATCGCCGCTAATGGATCAAGGGATGATAAGTCTACAGTTATTTTCTCATCATACTCAGCATCACTGTCAGGCATCAATGGAACAAAATCTTGCTCTCTTCCTTGTGCTTTCAAAAATTCTTCTGTCGTTCCGTCTGAAGGAAAAATTGAAGTTGTCGCTCCAAGCTCAGCCCCCATATTCGTTATCGTTGCTCTTTCGGGAACGCTGAGTGTCTTTACGCCTTCGCCTGTGTATTCGACGATTTTTGAAACGCCTCCTTTTACCGTGAGTTCGCGTAAAACTTCCAAAATAATATCCTTTGCCGAAACTCCGGGTTTGAGTGCACCCTTCAGCTCAACGTTGATAACTTTCGGCATCGGTATATAGTATGCTCCTCCTGCCATAGCAACAGCAACATCCAAACCGCCTGCACCGATTGCAAGCATACCGATTCCTCCTCCTGTCGGCGTGTGACTGTCAGACCCGAGCAAAGTCGCTCCAGGTTTTCCAAAACGCTCCAAATTAACTTGGTGACAGATTCCATTGCCGGGTTTTGAAAAGTATATTCCGTGCTTTTTTGCTACGCTGCCGATATATTTATGGTCGTCCGCATTTTCAAATCCTGACTGAATCGTATTGTGGTCGATATATGCTAAGCTCTTTTTTGTCTTAACTTTATCAACACCCATAGCCTCAAATTGTAAGTATGCCATTGTTCCCGTTGAGTCTTGAGTCAAGGTGTAGTCGATTTTTAATCCTATCTCTTCTCCTGCGACCATCTCACCACTCATCAAATGTTCTTTTATGATTTTCTTTGCTAATGGAAATCCCATCTTCTTTTCTCTCCTTATATAAAAATTAATTTTTTCAATTTTCTTACCGCCTTTGATTCTATCTAAAAAGTACAAAAATATCAAGTCTATACGAAACAACAATAATTCTATAAAAAGAGGTTTGCCTGAAAAAAAACAATTCAAAAAAGTCCCCTCTTCGTATATAATGATTTAGTTATATTGATTATGAAAAATACTAAGGAGAAATATAAATGAAACTTGGAGTAATCGGATTGCCTAATGTCGGTAAATCCACACTTTTTAATGCACTAACCAAAGCAGGTGCACAAAGCGAAAATTATCCTTTCTGTACTATTGAGCCTAATGTCGGTGTTGTTCCTGTACCGGATAAAAGACTAGATAAGCTCGACGAAATGTACAACCCGAAAAAATATACCCCTGCTACTATTGAATTTGTCGATATTGCCGGGCTTGTAAAAGGCGCAAGCAAGGGTGAGGGGCTTGGCAATAAATTTTTATCGCACATCCGTGAAGTAGATGCCACTGTTCACGTTGTGAGATGTTTTGAAGACGAGAATATCACCCATGTCGATGGGAATATTGACCCGACGAGAGATTTGGAAACGATAAATCTCGAGCTAATATTTGCAGACCTTGATACGGTTGAAAAAAGGCTTGATAAGGCGAGGAAGATGCAAAAAACGGGAGAGAAGAAATATAAGATAGAGGAAAAGGTTTTTTCAAAAATCAAGGACGGCTTGGAGTCGAACATCCCTGCAAGAAACATAGAACTTAGCAAAGAGGAAAAGGCTGTTATGAGAGATCTTTTTCTGCTCACTGCAAAACCTGTGATATATGCCGCAAACGTATCCGAAGAGGATGTCGGAAAACCTGAAGAAGAGATACCTCTCGTAAAAAACTTAAAAGTACTGGCAGCGAAGGAAGGTGCAGAGGTCTTGGTCGTCTCCGCAAAAGTCGAAGAAGAGCTTAACCAGCTTACTGATGATGAAAGGGAAATATTCCTAAGTGAGCTGGGTTTGGAAAGCGGGGGATTGGAGCGGCTTATTCGAAAGAGCTATAAACTGCTTGGACTTATAAGCTACCTCACTGCAGGGGAAAAGGAAGTCCGTGCATGGACTATCGAAAAAGGGACAAAAGCACCTCAGGCAGCGGGCAAAATCCATACTGACTTTGAGAGAGGGTTTATTAAAGCGGAAGTCATATCTTTTGATGAACTTATCGCTTCAGGTGATATGCAAAAAGCAAAAGAAGCCGGTCTTGTACGTCAAGAAGGAAAAGAATATACGATTTGTGATGGTGATGTTGTATTGTTTAAGTTTAATGTATAAATATATTGTAATCTTTTTGGCTTGCTCAAAATACCTTCAGACAAACTTTTACTAGGCCTATTCGACAGAAAAGAATAAAATCCATCTTTTTTCTACATCTGTTGATAAATTGTGGATAACTTTATAAATCTGTGTATATCCTGTGACTAAACTGTTTTTTCCTTGTGCATATCCTGTGACTAAAAAATTACTTGTTAATTACTTCAAAAAACACTTTACACTATATATTGTGTTAGATATAATAGTTTACACACAATTTATGCAATTCTTTATATACAATCAACAAAGAGATAGATATTATATAGGTCAGAAAGAAGGGGTTTTTCATGCTAAAGACAATAATAAAAAGAGACGGACGTTTAGAGAGGTTTGAACAGGAAAAAATCACCAAAGCGATTTTTAAAGCAGCAAAAGCTTGCGGCGGCGATGATTTTGAGAAATCCAAAGAGCTATCTGACAATGTTGTGGATATATTGAGGCTTGAATTCAAAGATCAATCACCAGAGGTTGAAAAAATTCAAGACGTTGTTGAACGTGTTTTGATAAAAAACGGGCATGCAAAAACAGCTAAAGCATATATCCTTTACCGTGAAAAGAGAAAAGAATCACGAGAAATAAATGCGCTTATAGGTGCAACAATCGATATGTTCGGAAACTATCTTTCGGAAACGGATTGGAATGTTAAGGAGAATGCAAACACACATAAGAGCGTAAACGGACTGAACAACTATGTCCGAGAAGCTTTCACAAAGAAATACTGGCTCTATGAAATATATCCGAGTGAAGTGCGTGAAGCACACGAAAAAGGTGATTGTCATATTCACGACCTTGGCTTTTTTGGACCGTACTGTGCTGGGTGGGATTTATATCAACTTCTGCAAAACGGGTTCGGCGGAATCCCGGGTAAGGTTGAAAGCAGACCAGCGAAACATCTTCGTGCTTTCTTGGGACAAGTTGTAAACTCAACTTTCACAACCCAGGGTGAAGCGGCAGGCGCGCAGGCTTGGTCCAGTTTTGATACTTACTGTGCACCTTTTATCAGGTATGATAATATGTCTTATGCTCAAGTGAAGCAATCCCTGCAGGAGTTCATATTCAATATGAATGTGCCGACAAGAGTGGGGTTTCAGTGCCCCTTCTCGAATCTCACTTTTGACATAAAACCTCCTAAGACATTGAAGGACAGACCGGTTATGCTCGGAGGTGAACTGCGCGAAGAGACATATGGAGATTTCCAAGCGGAAATGGATATGATTAACGAAGCATTCTGTGAGGTTATGCTTGAGGGAGATGCCAAAGGAAGAGTTTTCACTTTCCCGATTCCAACAATAAACATAACCAAGGATTTCGATTGGGACTGCCCTGTAGTGAATAAATTTATGGAGATCACCTGTAAATACGGAATCCCTTATTTCGCAAACTATGTTAATTCAGACTTAAGTCCGGAGGATGCGGTATCCATGTGCTGCCGTCTAAGACTTGATGTCTCAGAATTGCGAAAGCGCGGAGGCGGGCTTTTCGGGTCCAACCCGTTGACCGGTTCTATAGGTGTTTTCACGATTAACCTGCCAAGGATAGGTTATAAATCCGAGACAAAAGAGGAGTTTTTCGCAAGGCTTCGGGACGTTGCCGAGATTGGAAAAACCTCCCTAGAAATAAAGAGAAAAATTATTGAAGGGCAGACCGAAAAAGGTTTATATCCTTATTCATCCGTATACCTAAAGGATGTAAAAAAACGCACGGGCAAGTATTGGAGCAATCATTTCCATACTATTGGTCTTGTGGGTATGCATGAAGCGCTATTGAACTTTATGGGCAAGGGAATCGAGACTAAAGAAGGTCAGGAGTTCGGTCTCGAAATAATGAACTGCCTAAGAGAGATAATGGTTGACTTCCAAGCAGAAACCGGTCACCAATATAATCTCGAAGCGACACCGGCGGAAGGTACTAGCTATCGTCTTGCTAAGCTTGATCTTGATAGATATCGAGATATTATAACATCTGGCAAGGATGTTCCTTACTACACAAATTCATCACAGCTTCCCGTGGAATATACAGATGATATTATGGAGGTTGTCGATTTACAGGACGAGCTGCAGTGCCTATACACCGGCGGAACAGTCCAGCATCTATATTTGGGTGAGAGAATCGAAGATATTGAAACAGCTAAATCTTTGATAAAGAAAATATTTACGAATTATAAGATGCCTTATATCTCATTAACCCCGACATTCAGCGTTTGTGCAAACCACGGATATATTGCAGGTGAGCACTTCAGATGTCCTGAATGCGGTACGGATACAGAGATATGGTCCAGAGTAGTCGGGTACTTACGCCCTGTACAGAATTATAACAAAGGCAAGAAAGAAGAGTATTTTCAAAGAACAAAACTCGTTGTTCCTGAGAAAAGCACGAGCGTCAGGTAGATGAAAATTGTAGGTCTCCAGAAAAATTCTTTTGTAGATTATCCTTCTAAGATTGCAGCTGTCCTTTTTTTGGCCGGCTGCAATTTTGATTGCTGGTATTGTCATAACCAGCAGGTATGTATGGACAAAACTGGTGTTGAGTATTTTCCCGATGATATCTTGGCTTTCTTAAAGCAACGAAAAAAACTTTTGGACGGTGTCGTGATCTCCGGGGGAGAGCCTTTATTAAACGAAGGTCTGCTGCAATTCCTGAAAAGAATCAAATCCCTTGATTATCTAATCAAAATCGATACAAACGGAACAAGTCCTCATAACCTAAAGGAGCTGGTCTATTCAGGTGTGGTTGATTATATCGCGATGGATATCAAAGCTACTTATGAAAAATATGAGCAGATCACAATGACTGATGTCGATTTAGAAGCGATTGAGCAGAGCATCGAATTCATTATGGGCAGCGGAGTTGATTATGAGTTTCGAACAACTATAATCCCACAGCTCTCAAAGAATGACTTGGTGGAGATGGCAAAATACATTAAGGGAGCAAGGCTTTATGCCTTGCAGCAATATAGAAAGCCAAAGTATTTAAACGGCAATATTCAACCTCTTCCTTATAAGAAAAAGTTCTTCGAAGAGACTAAAGAAGAGATATCAAAAATAGTCGAAAATGTTATTTTGCGAGGACTTTAGAATTTTAACAATATTAAAGCTCTTTTGATTTTTCAAAAGAGCTTTATTTTCTATCTGGGGCAAAAGGTTTCACATTCGCATTTCATGTTTTTTTCTCCAGGAGCAAGTATATTTACATCACTCGCTATACACCCGAAGCTCTTATTATACATGCATTTCGCTGCCATACACGCAATCAATGGAGATTCGTCACTAAAATCTGCTGCATATTCTTCATTGAAATCACTGTCCCATAACGTCGGTGACTTCATATGCACTTTTGGCTGTTTTTTTGATTCACCTTGACTTTCCGCGTATGTATTACAAAATACGTCCTTGCCCCTCCTTCCTCTGCCGCTCTCATTCACTTGTATAACGTGTGCATTACAGTTTTCCTCAATGTTATGAACACATTCACACGCACTGCATTTCAGTTGCATAAACTCTTCCTCTTTTTTTTTATTTGATTTTGTCTGCTCAACTTTTTGATTCAAAACTCGCACACATGCTCTGCTTCGCTGTTTTGGCATTATTTAAAAACCCATCCGAGCACACCTCAATCATAGAAAGACAGCACTTGTTTCCTTCTTCATAATGATTGCAGCTATTAACAGAACAGCTAATCGTTTGTCGTCCTGATTTATCCATACTTTCCCTCCTGTTCTTTTTGATATATTTATATTCTTTGTTTATTTTGTTCGTTTTATTTAGAATAAATCGTTTAAAATTTGTCTGCTTTCCCTTTCAAAGAATTGTTATTAATGATAAAATCTATAATGAAGTCTGTTTGAAAGGTTGTTTAATCGAATGTCAGTCTCCTATGTCTTCGGACGAAGCGGAAGTGGAAAAACCGAATATGTATTCACAGAAATAAAAAAACTCTTGAATGAAAATTCCCTTGAAAAGATTTTTGTTATCGTTCCGGAACAAGCGACTTTTAGAATGGAGCGTGAGATTATTGAAAAATGCTCTCTTGAAGGACTTTTCAATCTTTCGGTTTTGAGTTTTGACCGGCTCGTATATGTTATACTCTCCGCTTTGGGAGGAAGAACTCATACGCCTCTCGATTTTATCGGTAAGGCGATGATTGCAAGAACGGTCTTGGATGAAAACAAAGAAAAGCTGAAAGTGTTTAGAAAATCAGCATCGAAGCCGGGTTTTGAAATAAAAATTGCTGAGCAGCTTTCTGAGCTCAAGAGACAAGACGTAACGACCGATGACCTTCTTTCTGCAAGTGAGATGGATATTGACGAAATCACCAAGGAAAAAATCGACGATATCTCGATTCTCTATAACGGATATCAGGATTATATTTCCGAAAAGCATCTCGATAATGAAGATCTAATAAACCAAGCTATTCAAATGGCGGAGGAGTCTGATTTCTTTTCCGGCGCCCATGTTTTTATCGATGGCTTTGATCTTTTGACAAACCAAGTTCTTAGACTGCTTTCTGTTTTGCTGAAAAATAGTAAGAATACAATTCTGACCTTCAAAATGTATTGTCCCAGTGATAATGATAAGCGAGTTTTTGATCCGGAATTAAAACTGATGAATATGGTCGACCGGGTCCTGGAGGATTTGGGGATTACCCCTAATAGAATTGATCTGTTTCCAGAATCCCGCGAAAATACAAAATATAAATCAAATGAGATATACCATCTTCAAAAGAATCTATTCGCATACCCTTTCTATGTTTTTAACGAACCTCCAAAGGATATTCTTTTAAGCTCTTTTGACAATAAAGTAAACGAAGTGAAAAATGTATGTGCAAAGATTATCTCTTTTTTAAACGAAGGTTACAGATTTAGAGATATGGCATTATGTGTAGGCGATATTTCACTTTATCGTACGATAATAAAATCAATATTTGATGAAAACGAAATACCCTTTTTTATGGATGCAAAAAGAAAACTTATGCAAACTTCTTTTGCAGAATTTTTGGTGAGCCTTCTAGATTTTTTAGAGCATAAGGATATCGAAGATTTTATAATACATATGAAATCAGGCTTCTTGGATATCGAGGAATATGAGCTCAATCTTTTCGAAAACCATATTAAACGATACAGAACAAAGGGTTATATGCTTTCAAAGGAACTCTATAGAGCTTCCGAAAATATTGAAGAGACAAGAAAGATATTATCTTCTCCTGTTTTTGAACTTCTTTCAAAGAACAAAAAGGCAAAAACAGCCGAACAATATGGCAAGAATGTATTAGAGTATTTAAGGGAAACAAAAGTCGATGAAAATATCGAAGCTTTTTCTCTTCTCTTGGAGGAGAGAGGGGAGCTTGATGATGCTCTGGTGTATTCTCAAGTTTTTGAAAAGATTATAGAAATTATAAATCAGTCGTGTCTTACTTTCCACGGAAGTAATATACCGTTTTCCTCTTTTGTATCAGCGGTAAAGGCCGGTATGGAAGCAGCAGAGATTGCGATTATCCCACCCTCTACAGACGATATTCTTGTCGGTGATTTCGGGCGAACAGTTTTTCCGGAATCGAGAGCTCTCTTCATCCTGGGTTTAAACGACGGGCAAATACCAACTTCTCCGGATACATCCTCTATTTTAACTGATATTGAAAAAATCAAACTCGAGAAACATGGCTTAAAGGCGGGATATCGTGACAGATTTTTCGAAGAAAGAATGAAAATATATACAATATTCTCAAACCCGAGCGAAAAGCTGTTTTTGAGTTTTTCAAACAGCGGGAAGAAAGGCTCAGAAAAACCATCTGTTCTCGTAGGCAGAATTCAAAAGATTTTTTCCCGTATAAAGCTTGAGTCTGAAAGCACTAAGGACAGAGTTCTTCCTTCACTTGCGAAAAGTGCAGTGTACCGAGACATGTGTATCTCTTTGAATAAAAGATTGGAAGGGCTTGATATCGCAAAAGAATGGAGAGATGTTTTTGGATGGTTTGAGACGGATAAAGATTGGCGGAAGAGAACCGAAAAGTTCAAGACAAGATTGTTGGATGAAGAAAAGGAACAAAGAATCTCAAATCAAACAGCAAAAAGCCTTTATTCTCCTTTGAGAGTCAGCGTTTCCAGAGTCGAAAGATATTATAACTGTCCGTTTCTATTCTTTATGGATTACGGTATTATGCCGAGAAAAGAAGAGGAGTTTGAAGAAACTCCTCTGGATATGGGGACCTTCCTCCATGACTGCTTACATCAGTTCGTTCTGCGGCTAAAAAAACAAAACAAAAGATGGTCTTCGGTTTCTGATGAGGAAATTTCCTCTTTAGTCGATACGATAACTTCCGAATTAAAGATAACGCATAATAACGGAATATTCAGGGAGCACGGGAACTTCTCGTTTGTGTTTGAAAGATTAAAGCTTGAATTTCTCTCTGCTACAAAGGTAATTCGTGATCAACTCTTCGGAACAGAGGTCGATGTCTATGCGAGTGAATTGGAGATTAGGGATGAGTCTTTTTTAAACCTCAGGCTTTCGGATGGAAGCGAAGTTTCTCTTGTTTGTAAAGCGGATAGACTGGATTATGTAAACTTTGATGACGTTCGAATTATACGCATAGTCGATTACAAGTCTTCTACAAAAACCGTATCGCTTAAAGACATATATTATGGACTAAATCTTCAACTCCTAGTCTATCTTAAAATTATAGTTGAATATTTTAGGTCGCGGGGTGAAACTGTTGTGATAGGCGGTGCTTACTATATGGATTTAAGTCTCCCGCAGGCTGAAGATAATACAAAAAAGAATATCCTAAAACTCAGAAAAATGGATGGATTTATTCCGAATGATGCACAAATAAACAACACGCTTTCGTTATCTGAAGATAGAGGGTTCGTTGCCATGAAGGGTTCTGTGAATAAAGATGGCAGTATGAGCAAAAAGAAAGTAAGCTTTACGCCTGCGCAGTTCGATATTCTTTTCAAATATTGTGAAAAACAGATTGTTAATGCGATGGAAGAAATCATAGATGGAAACATAACACCAAAGCCGTATTTGCAGGCACAAAGGTCCCCATGTGAAAATTGTGACTATAACTGTATTTGCGGTTTTGACAAGGATATCGATGAGTATAGAATTATTAGGGATGTTACAAAAAAAGATTTGGGGCTAGAGGAATGAGCCATATGCATGAATTCACAACAAAACAAAGAAGAGCAATAGGAAACACTGGAAATATTCTTGTCTCTGCTGCTGCCGGAAGCGGAAAGACTCGTGTCTTGACAGAAAGAATTTGTAATATCCTTTCTTCGGGAAAAGCTGGCATAGACGAAATCTTGGTGCTTACCTTCACGGATGCTGCTGCAGCTGAGATGAAAAGCAGGATCTACCTTCGTCTATTCGACATGTCCATTAGCGCAAAAGACGAAAGTCTCGGCATAATAGCGGAGCAGGTCACTAAGGCTGATATATCGACAATCCATAGTTTCTGTCAAAAGATTGTACGAGAAAAGTATTTCGCTCTCGGGATATCCCCTTCGTTCAGAGTCGGGTCTGAGAAAGAGTGCAATAGTCTTCTCAAAAAGTCACTCTCGGAGCTTTTGGAACAAAAGATTCTTGAAAAAGACTCTGATATTATAAATCTCTATTCAAAATATGGAAAGAGAAATGTTAAAGACCTAACCGATATCGTGCTGAACCTTTACAGTGAACTCATTGTACATCCCGAGCCGGAAGAGTACAGAAACAATATTCTAAAAAACTATAGCGATGATAAGTATAAGAGTAATTTAGAGTCAATTCTAAAAAGAGATGTTGAGTTGAGCATTAGATATTCTGCCGAAATTCTCTCCTCACTTGTTTCTTTGAGCAGAAAACTCGAAATGTCGAAAGCAGAATCTCTGTTGACTGAATATTTATGCGAGCTCGAAAACCACGAAAATATTTTTCAGACAAAACCGTATGAAGAATATAAAAGCCTTTCCTTCATGAAAAGCACATTCCGTATTGAAAAAATCGATGAGGAAGTGAAAGGCGTTTTTAGTACAAACAAAGAATATATAAAAAGAGTTATAGACAAAACAAAGGACATTAAAGCTTTGATGAACTTTGATGATGAGTTTGCTTCGGAACTTGAAATCGTGAAGAACGATAGTTCTATTCTGTTGTCTCTCGCCTTTGAATTGGGTAAGCGATATCAAGAGAAGAAAACGCGTCTGAATATACTCGATTTTAACGATCTTGAGCATTTCGCCTATCGTATTTTAAAAACGGGAGACAATGCCAGGAGCTTCGAATATAAATACATATTTATCGATGAATACCAAGACACCAATCCGATTCAGGAGGCGATAATTACAAAAATAAAAAAAGAAGATAATCTGTTTATGGTAGGAGACATTAAGCAAAGTGTATATGCATTCCGCCATGCAGAGCCCGGCATTTTCCTCAAAAAACAGAATGTATATAATGAGTTCCAAGAGGAAAAAATGGGTAGCCAAGATGAGCTTATACGGATGAATGAAAACTTCCGCAGTTCTCCTGTTGTCGTTGACGCAATCAATGAATTGATGAGCTGTCTTTTAACTCCCGACTTTGGAAGTATAGATTATAAAAATAAAGAAAGCCTCGTTCACCGTTCAATTCTAAGTGGCGGGAAAGTCGGCATATCTATTATTGATATGGATAAAAAAATCTATGGTGCAACGGATACCGGTGATCGGCTTACTTCAAAAGAAGCAGAAGCTTTTGCTGTAGCTAACAATATTCATGAGATTTTGGGACAAGATTTTTTGCATAGAGAAAGCGGATTAACTAAGAAAATTGATTATTCCGATATCGTGATTTTGTTACGAGAAATACGACAAACTGGTCCGGTCTATAAACGTGTTTTTGAGTCTTGCGGAATCCCTGTGGATTGCGAGATAAAATCGCAGGGCACACCCATACCCGAAACAGATATTTTCGCGAATCTCTTAAAAGTGATATTGAACCCCACAGATGATATCGCCTTATTAAGTGTTATGAAGTATGAATATTTCGGGTTTTCAGCGGACGATCTTACCGCGATACGTGCGAAGACTTTGGATAGAAAAATCAGCTTCTACGAATGTACTCGTATATATTCAGAGCAGGAAAACGACTTTCTCTCTGATAAAATAGATTCATTTTATGATGAACTAAAAGTGCTTCGTCAAAAGTCAAAGACCTTACCAAAAGAGGAGTTTTTGGATCACTGTATGAGCAAGCTCTGTTTTGAAGAGTTTTTTGGATCCCGTCCAAAAAGAAGTCTAAAAGCAGATATCCTTCGCGGATATGTTGCTTCTCTTGTTTCCGAAACACCTGAAACAGCAGGACTAAGCAGGATCGTCGAATTCATCAATTCCTTGCGAAAGAGCGGAGATTCTTTGGATATCCAGGCAAACATCAAAAGCGAGAATTCAGTTCGTATAATGACAATACATAAATCTAAGGGGCTCGAATTTCCTGTTGTTTTCGTATCGGGTTTGGATAAAGGATTTATGCGTGAGAACAAATCTGCTTGTGTTATTGATAAAGACATGGGGCTTGGTTTTAAGCTTTTTAATCCAATGGAGAACTTTCGAAAAACGGGACTAATATATCAAGGAATCCTAGAAAAGAAAAAAATTAAAAGCCTCGAGGAGGAAATCCGCATACTATACGTTGCTATGACAAGAGCAGAAAACCGTCTGTATTTCGTAGGGACAAGAAGCAGCCTAAAAAAGTCTATTGAAAGATGGCTCATGAAGGGACCTGCCAGCAGATATTTTGCAAGCAGTTTTATGGACTTGATTATGCCGATTATTATCAACAGAGCTAACTTCGCCGAGGGCTTTACCATTTCAAGGTTCCTTCCTCCTGTTATAAGTGATTTCGATAGCATAGACGTTATATTGAAGCCGAAGGAAAATTTTAAAGGCAGGAGTGAGTTGGACCGAAAAAGTGTTTTTGAGGGATTCTTAAGCACTCCGAAGAAGGAAATCAGCCTAGGCTATAAGTACCCATTCGCACCTTCACTTTTAATACCCTCTAAGAAAAGCGTTTCTTCTTTGAACGAAAACGAGAAAAAAGAACAGGCAAAACGTAAGCAGGTTGAAATATCCGACCTTGTTGACAGCTCTTTGAATGCAGCAGAGCGCGGAACAGCATTTCATGTATTTATGCAGCATGTAGATTTTTCTATTCAGGATGAAAGCGAAGTTAAGAAACAAATAGCATCTCTTTTGAAGAAGAATATTATAACATACGAGGAAGCAAAAACACTCGATACAGGCAAAATCCTAAATGTTTTGAGCTCAGATATTATAAAAAGAGCATCGAAGGCAGAAACTCTATATCGAGAGAAAAACTTCACTTTAAAAGCGAAATCCGAAGATATCGGGCTTGCATCAGGTGAATCTGTTCTGATACAAGGTACTATAGATTTATGTTTCCTGGAGGAAGACGGTTTCGTTGTTGTGGATTATAAGACTGACAGGGGAAATAGAGAGACAATCGAATCAAGAAAAGAAGCATATAAAAAGCAGGTGGAAACCTATGCAAAAGCAATAGAAAAAATCACAAGAAAGCCCGTAAAGGAGAAATATTTATACTTTCTAAACAGCAGCTTATATAAAGTTTAGAAAATCTTGGTTTATAGAATTCGAAATAATCGAAAATTCCAAGTTTTTCATCATTTTTTCTTTAGTTTATCTCACATTCTTACATTATTCGCTATTGAACAGGTACCCAAGATATGGTACAATCTAATATACTAATAACAAAATATAGTAATTTCGACAAGTTTTGCGCATTCTTCAATATTCGACAAGTTTCGCAAAATAAATAAATTATAGAGAGAGGTGTGTTTAAAGTTGGCAGAAAAATTGAAATTACTTATCGTTGAGGACAACCCCACATTAGCAGAAAGCATCCAGTCTTACTTTGAACGGAAGGAGAACATCGAAATACTAGGCATTGCTGAAAACGGCTCCATAGGTGCTGAGATGATTAAAGCCGGTGAGCCTGATGTCGTTTTAATGGATATCATCATGCCTCAGTCTGACGGCTTTTCACTTCTGGAGAGAATCGGTACAAGTGAGTTTGAGAAGAAGCCGCAAGTTATCGCTCTTTCCGCTCTAGGAAACGAAAATATCGTTCGCCAAGCGTGTGACCTTGGAGCCAGGTATTATATGATTAAGCCTTTTGATATGGAAACACTGTACAAGCGTGTTTTGGATCTGTTCAGTATGCGCAATATCAAAGTTGCTCATACTCCGGCACCAGTAAGAAGCAAGTCATTGGACGAAAAAATCACAAGTATATTCCTTACAGTAGGTATACCTGCACACATAAAGGGATATCAATTCCTGCGCGAAGCTATTAAGCTCGTCGTGAAAGAACCGGAGACTATAAACAGCATAACTAAAAGACTCTATCCCGGAATTGCATCCGTTTTTGATACTTCAGCATCAAAAGTTGAACGAGCGATTAGACATGCTATAGAAGTTGCTTGGACACGAGGAAAAATAGAAAATATCAACGGTATCTTTGGATATAATATCTACACCAAGAACGATAAACCCACAAATGGTGAATTTATCGCTCTGGTTGCGGATAAACTTATCATGGAGGAGAGCGCATAGAAGTTACTTATGTAAACTAAAATTGATATATTCTAGCCGTTGTGGATTGTGTGGATAACTTATGCGAAAACAGAACCATAATCTTTGCTTTTTACCCAATTTGGGGATTGTTCTGTGGATAACTTTAGTCAGTTTTAATCTTATGTCAAGTCAATTGCCGTTTTGCACAGGTTATCCACAGGTTTACAATAATATTACAGCTTTTTGCTTGATAAAATCCAAAGCATATAAATTATTTCAATAGGGGATACTATTATTATCACTCTATTTTTTTAAGGAAATTTATATATGAAAACATACTCATTGGATGAGATTAAAGAGGACATAAAAGGTAAACAAGGACAAAATATCCACCTTCAAGCATTTTGCGGACGGCGCGGAAAACTCGTTTGCGACGGCGTGGTTGATGGAGTATATCCGGATATTTTCACTGTTAAAGTTTTTAACGATGGATATGAGAGGAAATATTGCTATACTTACGCAGAAGTGCTCACCAATAACGTCGAGATCTCTCCGCTGGTCTAATTCTTCTTTCCGATATCAACAACAGTTCCCGTTTCAGGATCCAAAAACATGATCCAATAGCCCTTTGCTATTGGCATTTCAGATATATAATACTTGTTAAAACCTTCAAGCCAAGACGGGGGAGAGATTGAGTATTCTCCCGGAACACCTATAGCCTTATATTTCAACTCACCGTTTGAATATATTTTACCGGAAATATAATGCCAAAAACCACTCTTGCCCTGATATTCAGTCTTTATCCATTTCGAATTTGGGAAGGTTCTTCTGAAGGGATTGATTGCCTTTTCTTCCTTTTCTCTTTCAGGTTGATTTTCTCTTTTACCTTCTTTCTGTGCTTCTGTATTGTTCATCTTTGAAAACAATGCTGATGCCTGCTGGAAGCTTTTAAGCATATCCGACATATCTCCGCCTTGGGGTTTTGATTCTTTTTTATTTGCTCCATGTGTTGGTGGGTTTGTTCTTGTGCGTTTTTGCTGCGTCTGAGATTCCTTCTTTGTCTTCTTGTTTTTCGTTGTCCTTTCGAATCTATACTTCTCGAATGCTATATTTACAGTATCTCTTTTTTCTTTTTCAATGTATTTTAAGCTAACCGTATTTCCGTTTTCATAAGAGATCAGTATCATATCTGTTCTTAAAATATCATCCACGGAAACTTTTATTCCTACATCTTCTTTTGCTTCTCTTTTAAATACTTTTCTCCCATCCTGCGTTAGACCTAAAAGATATAAATTATCGTTCTTCCGCTCTCTTTTATCAAATCCAATATTCATTTTGATAAATTCATCTCGTCTCTCTGCTTTGATAACAGCTTTTTTTTGACTGTCCTCAGTACTTTTTAAAATATAATAGTGCCTATAATATTTATCCATCTTTAAATCCTCAACATAATACTCTCTTAGTAGGATATATATTATTTTCGGACAAAAAAAATAACAAAAAATCCGACCCTTGAAGCAAGAGCCGGACCGAATAATTAATATTAAATTCTATTTGTTTTTGAGATTAAACCAAGCATCAAGTCCCGGATAGATAGCTGTTGTACCCAGCTCTTCTTCGATTCTCAACAATTGATTGTATTTCGCAACACGGTCAGAACGAGAAGGAGCACCGGTCTTGATTTGACCTGCATTCATCGCAACAACCAAGTCTGCAATAGTGGTATCTTCCGTTTCACCAGAACGATGAGAAACAACGGCGGTATATCCTGCACGGTTTGCCATCTCTATAGAATCCAGAGTCTCTGTCAAAGTACCGATTTGATTTACTTTTATAAGGATTGAATTCGCAACTCCAAGGTCGATACCTTTGCTCAATCTTTCAGTGTTTGTAACAAACAGATCGTCACCAACAAGCTGTATTTTTTCGCCCAAACGGTCAGTCATTATCTTCCAACCTTCCCAGTCTTCCTCGGCCAATCCGTCTTCGATTGAGATAATCGGATATTTGTCACATAGTTCTGCCCAGAATTCTACCATCTCTTCACGGGTAAAGAATTTATCGGTTTTCCAGAAGTAATATCCGTCCTTGCCGATTTTTTTAGCTTCTTCATACATCTCAGTTGAAGCAGGATCCATAGCGATTCTAAAATCGTCGCCGCTCTTATATCCAGCAACACCAATAGCTTCTACGATAACCTGCAAAGCTTCTTCATCCGACTTCAAGTCCGGAGCAAATCCACCTTCATCACCAACAGCAGTTGAATATCCTTTGTCCTTCAAAACTTTTTTCAAGTTATGAAATACTTCTGCACACATTCTCAAAGCCTCTGACCAAGATTTTGCACCAACTGGCATAATCATGAACTCCTGGCATGATACTGAGTTGTCCGCATGCTTTCCGCCGTTTATGATATTCATCATCGGAACCGGCAATGACTTTGCGTTTACTCCGCCGATATACTGATAAAGCGGTAAACCGCAGATCTCTGCTGCCGCTTTTGCCACAGCCAAAGATACTCCAAGCATAGCGTTTGCCCCGAGCTTTGCCTTATTATCTGTTCCATCCAATTGAATCATCAGCGAATCGATACCCACTTGATCGGTAGCGTCCATACCGATAATCTCTTTTGCAATGATCTCGTTTACATTCTCAACAGCTTTGGTTACACCTTTACCCATGTACTCGTTTCCGCCATCGCGCAATTCCACCGCTTCGAAAGCTCCTGTTGAAGCTCCTGAAGGAACAGCAGCACGTCCCAAGACTCCGCATTCCAAAACAACATCCACCTCTACAGTAGGATTGCCTCTTGAATCAATTATCTGTCTTCCAATAACTTCGATAATAGTAGTCATTTAAAATAATCTCCTTTTAATATCTTAATAATTTATAACAAACAGTTTTTAAGCTGATGTTTTCTCTTCGCACTATTATATACCATAAATATCTGATAAAATCAAACAAACCTAAATCTTATCAAAAAGACTTTTTAGATATTTCCTTTCATAACCTCCGCCAAGATTTTTATACCTTCTTCTATTTTTTGCTCAGATACCATAGAAAAATTCAACCTCATCGTGTTTTCGTTCCCGCCTTGTGCAAAAAAGTGCGTCCCGGGGACGAAAGCTACCTTCTTCTCCACAGCTTTCTTAAACAAGTCCAGTGTATTCGTTCCCTCAGGCAAGGTAATCCATATAAAGAGTCCTCCGTCACAAGGCGAAATTTTTATATTTTTCGGGAACTCTTTTTCGATAAGCGAAAGCATAAGTTCTTTTTTCCCTTTATATTTCTCAGTTATCTCCGCAATATGCCCTTTGAGCTCGCCGGATTTCAAATATTCATAAACCATAACCTGCGCTAAGTTTGTCGTATGAACATCCATTCCTTGTTTGCAGAGTTCGAATTTTGATATTATCTCAGCACCTCCGATTGCAGCTCCAACTCTTATACCCGGGGAGATAATCTTTGAAAAAGAAACGAGCCGTACTACAGTATTATCAGTATCAAAACTTTTAAGAGTGCTGACTTTCTTTCCCGAAAATCTCAAATCACCGTAAGGATCGTCCTCCAGAATTTTTACTCCGTGTTTTGAGCATATTTGTACCAGCTTCTCTCTTCTCTCCTCTATAAGAGTAACCCCGGAAGGATTTTGAAAAGTTGGAATCACATATAGAAACTTAGGATTATGTTTCTTGATTTTCTTCTCAAGATCATCAAGCAGGATTCCCTCTTCGTCGGTATCAACAGCAACAAGATTTGCTTGATATGTTTTAAATGTTTGGATCGCACCTATAAAAGTCGGAGATTCCACAAGAATGACATCGCCTTTGTCTACAAAAGTCTTTGACATAAGCTCCAATCCCTGTGAAGAGCCGGAGGTTATGATAATATTGTTTGGTCCCGCTTCGATACCTTGGCTTTTTGCGATATCGAGAATTTCTTCCATCAAAGGCATATATCCTTTTGTCGGCCCGTATTGCAAAATCGATTCTCCTTTTTCAAGAAGAACTCTTTTCGCAATCTCGGCGAGTTTTTCTTTCGGGAAACTGTCCGGTGAAGGGTTGCCCCCTGCAAAGGATATAATGTTAGGGTTTGCTAGCAGTTTAAATATCTCGCGTATAGCAGAGCCGCTCACACCCTCAAAACGTTCGGCAAAATTGTTCATGGTTATCTCCTCATCTTTTTCCATTAAACCTATAGTAGTACACTAAAAAACTTTTTACAATGGCTTTTATAAAAAAAGGACAGTTCTGATTTAAGAACTGCCCTTTTTATTTAACGTTTGTTATGTTGTTTGAAGCTCACCTAATTGATCAGGTGTAACAATAGCCCCTTTAGCTGCTTTGAGTTTTTCTAAGCGAGCTTTTTTGGTAGCTTGTGTTTCAAAGTAAATGTCTGGGACATTTACTTCTTTTTTGTAAGCTTCAACTTGCATATCAATTCTATCAATAAGTTTATCTACATAAAGTGAGAATTGCTTATCATAAAGCTCTTTGGAATATCCTTTATCTGGCATAAATTCATCAAAAATGCCTTTGATTTCTTCAAATGTCGGGATAATTCCGAGAGCTGTTTTGATTCCAGTGACTTCACCTTTTGCCAAACGTGCAAGCCATGTTAACCATGTGCGTACATCACGTTTTTCACCGATGAGTTTATTTGAATCTCCACCACGAGCTTCTTCTGTAAGGAAGTAATTCAAAGATGCTAAAACAGGCTTTGTTGTGATCTTTGGATTTGTGAAGAATTTAAATTGACCATCCATATAATCACCCAATGCACCTAAGAAAAAAGGAGCATTTGCCCAAGGAGATCTTTTGATATCGCCTTTAGCGCCAACTTCTGTTGCTGTTGTTTGAGATGCAATATCAGCACCGAATGTTACACCTTCTTCAGGAGTCAAAC
>Ga0180436_10001637_pt1 | contig 21738 bp, 15 predicted proteins | sample SS_ome_2_FD_132434 | JGI IMG/M metagenome (GOLD analysis project Ga0180436, IMG submission 132434) | Hypersaline lake sediment archaeal communities from the Salton Sea, California, USA - SS_3_S_2 metaG | ecosystem: Environmental > Aquatic > Non-marine Saline and Alkaline > Hypersaline >... | reverse complement strand
TGATGCTGAACGTGCGCATCGCCACCCCACCGCCGGGGGCCGGACCGAAGGTGCCGCCGGGGATCATGTCGAGCTACATCTTCAACCTCAAACCCGGTGACGAGGTGACGATTGCCGGTCCGTTTGGCGAGTTCTTCGCCCGCGATACCGACAAGGAGATGGTGTTCATCGGTGGCGGCGCGGGCATGGCCCCGATGCGCTCGCACATCTTCGACCAGCTCAAACGGCTCAACTCCAAGCGCAAGATGAGCTTCTGGTATGGCGCAAGGTCGAAACGCGAGATGTTCTTCACCGAGGATTTCGACACGCTCGCGGCCGAGCATGACAATTTCACCTGGCATGTTGCCCTGTCGGAACCGCAGCCCGAAGATGACTGGCAGGGCGACACCGGCTTCATTCACCAGGTGCTCTACGAGAACTACCTCAAGGATCACCCTGCGCCCGAAGAATGCGAATACTACCTCTGCGGCCCGCCGCTGATGAACAGCTCGGTGATCGCGATGCTTCTCGATCTCGGCGTCGAACGCGACGACATCCTGCTCGACGATTTCGGCGGGTGACGGTCATGCACAACCATGGATCGACACAATGACCTCGACCTTCCTCGCAGCCTTCGTCGTCTTCCTGCTCGCTGTCGTCGCCATGTCGCTTGGCGTGATGCTGCAGGGCAAACGGATTACCGGTAGCTGCGGCGGGATGAGTGCCATCGACGGCGTCGACCGATGCGTCGCCTGTGGCCGCTGTGCGGGTGATGGCCAACGAGAGCAATGCAAGCGCAGGCAGCCATAGCTGACGCGATGGCGCACGTTTCAGAGATCTGACGGGTTTACATTTGACGCCGGTCTGAGAGGGTGGTGCGACATTTTCGCGCATGACCGGGCAATTTCATGACCGATTTTCTGCTTCTGGCCTTCACCTTCCTGATCGCCGGTGTGCTCGCGGTTCCAATCGCGTCGCGCCTCGGTCTCGGCTCCGTACTGGGCTATTTGATCGCTGGCATCGTGATCAGTCCGATCCTCGCCGTCCTGCATGTCGACGTGGTCTCGATTCAGCACTTCGCGGAATTCGGCGTAGTGATGATGCTCTTCCTCGTCGGGCTCGAACTCGAACCGAAGCTCCTCTGGTCGATGCGTGCCAAGCTGCTGGGGTTGGGCGGCGGGCAGGTGGCGCTCACGACCGGTGCTGTCATGGCGGTCGCGTTGGCGCTCGGGCAGGTCTGGACCGTGGCGCTCGCGATCGGCCTCGTCATGGCGCTCTCGTCGACGGCAATCGTGCTGCAGACCCTGAGCGAAAAAGGCCTGATGAAAAGCGATGGCGGCCAGTCGAGCTTCTCAGTTCTGCTGTTTCAGGACATCGCCGTGATCCCGATGCTGGCCCTGATCCCGTTGCTGGCCATGCCGGACCTTGCAGATGCAATGTCCCACGCCGCGCATGGCGACCACGACGACCACGGCGGCGCATCGCTCAGCCTTGTCGACGGGCTCCCGGGGTGGGGCGTCGCGCTGGTGACGTTTGCCGCAATCGCCGCGGTGATCGGTGTCGGCTCCTACCTGACTGGGCCGATCTTCCGCTTCATCGCAGGCGCGCGGTTGCGCGAACTGTTCGTGGCGACCGCGCTGATGATCGTGATCGGGATCGCGCTGCTGATGTCGCTGGTTGGCTTGTCGCCGGCACTTGGCACCTTCCTCGCCGGGGTCGTGCTCGCCAACAGCGAATACCGGCACGAACTCGAGGCCGACATCGACCCGTTCAAGGGCCTTCTGCTGGGGCTCTTCTTCATGACGGTCGGGGCCGGGATCAACTTCACGCTGCTGTTCGACAATCTCGGGACCATCATGGCCCTGACGCTGGGGCTGATCGCGGTCAAGAGCGCCGTGCTCTACCTGTTGACCGTGATCTTCAAGCTTGAGGGCACGGATCGCTGGCTGTTCACGTTCGGCCTGGCGCAGGCCGGCGAATTCGGGTTCGTGCTGCTGTCGTTCACCGTAGCGAATGCGGTCATTCCCGCTGATCTCGCCGACCGGCTGCTGCTGATCGTTGCGCTTTCGATGCTGCTCACACCGGCGCTGTTCATCGCGTATGACCGCCTGATCGCCCCGCGCTTCGCTGGCACCGACGACCGCGAGATGGACGAGATCGCCGAGACCAGCGAGATCGTCATTGCGGGCCATGGCCGGGTTGGCGGCATCGTCAGCCGTATTCTGCGCAGCTGCGGCATGTCGCCCACGGTGATCGACTTCAGCTCGAAACAGTTGGAGATGCTGAAGGTCTTCGACGTGCAGGCCTATTTCGGAGATGCGACTCGCCCCGACCTTTTGCACGCGGCAGGGCTCGCCGAGGCCAAGCTGTTCGTCATCGCGATCGATGGCAAAGAACAGACGACCGAGTTGGTGAAATACGTAACCCAGCATTACCCGGACGTACACGTCATTGCCCGGGCAGTGGATCGCAATCACGTCTATGATCTGTGGCATGCTGGATGCCGCGACATCATCCGGGAGACATACGACAGCTCGTTGCGGATGGGCCGTTCGGCCATCGAGGCGCTTGGCTATTCCAACGATCAGGCGCAAAGGATCGTCGACACGTTCAACGAGTTGGATCGGCGCGTTATGGTCATTGCAGCCGAACACTACGATCCCGCTATCCCGGCGCTCGAAAACGAGGCCTACCTGAATTCGATCCGGGAAACCCGAGGCGACTGGGAGGCCGAACTAACCGCGCGCCTTGGCGCGATCCTGGCGGAGAAGAAGGCTTGAGCCGTCCTCGTCCGCCAAGCCAGTGGCGCGGTTGCACCGTGGCCGGGGAGCAGGCGTAATCCCTCACTGCGAGCTTGACGCAGCACATCACCGCGATGCTCGGGGTCGATGAGCTTGTCGCCGCCGTCGGCTTCGCCGGCACAAACCTGTTCAGGACCATCTCTGTCAGCATCGGGATGAGGATTGCGAGCGGCACTCTCGCCGCCCTGGTGTCGCTGGTTTTTGGCCGAACGGCTGATGCGAAACGCCTAGCGCGAGCGGGAGCCCGGCATGGCCCGCCCGGCATTCTCCGGCCATCGCGGCGCTTTCACCGGTCTGCACCATCGCCGGTAGCACACGTCCGCGCGGGTGGGCTGCGACCGGTGGCAACATGGACCGATTGCGCGCGATGCCGTATCATCGCGTTGGAGCCGGCTCAGGAAGTTGCTGCGCAGGCAATGCTTGCCGGGCCGGTTCCGACGCGGGAGGAGGCGGCAATGCGCACCTTTCTTTTGGCCCGGTTCTCCGCGATCCTGATCTCGATCGGCCTCGCCGGACCCGGCTTGGCACAAGACGCGGGGTTGGGGGTGATCCTCGACGTGAACCGCCTGATCGCAACCGGCGATCTCGACGGTGCCGAGAGACAGCTGGAGACGGCCTTTCTCACTGCCAACGATCTCAGAACGGATGACCGGATCAGCCTGCTGGACAGGCTGGCCGATGTACAGTCCCGCGCCGGCAAGCTGGATGACCTTGGCGACACGCTGTGGAACAAGGCGGCGCTGATCGCCCGCGAGAACGGCCCCGACGCGCCCGAACTTGCGCCGGTCTACGCCGCGGCCGGGGATGCCTATCTCGAGGCCGGTCTGTTCGACCAGGCAGTCGCGGCCTACGAGGCCGCCCTGCGCCTCGATCAGGTTTACCTGGAATGCGACAGCCCCGCTCTGGCCCAGTCATACGCCGCTGTTGCGCGGGCATTGGCGGGGGCGGGCAAAGCGGAGGCCGCGCAAGAGGCGCGCGTCCTGGCGCAGTCGCCGGAGGACCGCTGCGCCAAGCCGAACGGCGGGCGTGGCCTCGTTGCCGCCGACGAGGGAGAGGGTGGCTTCGCCAGTGTCGATGTATTCTACGGCACCGACCGCAAACCAACCGGCGCGTTGCGCCCAAACGCCTTCTACGGGCGCGAGCGAGGCCCCGTTGACTACGGCCGCGCAACGGTGACGATCCCGCGCACGCACAAGCCAGGCCAGGTCGAATCCCCATCGCTCCTGAAATTCGAGTGGCGTGAGAATCCAGCCTTGCACGTGGTGCTGACCGACATCGCCCGCATGGATGAGCAAACCTTTTTCCACACCGTGGCCGGCACGCTCGATGGCTCCGGGTCGGACGAGGTTTTCGTGTTTGTCCATGGCTTCAACACCACGTTCTCCGAAGCCGCCAAACGCACCGCCCAGATCGCCTACGATCTCAACTTCGAAGGTGTCCCGCTGTTCTACGCCTGGCCGTCGCGGGGCAGCACCGGCGGCTATCTCGCCGATGCCGCCACGGTGCAGGTCAGTGCGCGCCATCTCGTGGGGTTCCTCGAAGACGTCGTTGGCCGGGCTGGTGCCGACCGGATACATCTCATGGCGCATTCCATGGGCAGCCGCGCGCTCACCGAGGCGCTCGAACTCTATGCCGCGCGCCATCCTGGCGCGCGCGCGGTGTTCCAGCAGGTGATCTTCGCGGCACCGGATGTCGATGCCGATCTCTTCGCCTTGCAGGTCACCGCCATGCGCCAGCTTGCCGAGAGGGTCACGCTCTATGCGTCGAGCGCCGATCTTGCACTCTCTACCTCGCGGCGGCTCCACGGTGACGCGCCGCGCGCCGGGCAGGGCGGCCCAGACCTCGTCGTTGCCGAGAGCTTCGACACGGTCGATATGACCACGCTCGGGGACGACATGCTCAAACACACTTACTTCGCCTCCGATTCCTCGGCCCTGGCCGATATTCTTTGGCTGTTCTGGCGCAATCCGCCGCCCGACACGCGCTGTGGCATGCAGGAGCAGGCGGTGGCCGACGGGGTTTTCTGGGTCTACCGCAGCGACGACTGCGACGAGCGGTTGATCCTGCCGGCGATCACGCTGGCGCGGCGATTTGGTTCGGCCGCCATCGACGAAATCCGCCAGATGGTCTCCGAGGTTCAGACGAGTGCTGAGGCGGCCGCGCCGGGGACTCTGTCGGACCTGCAGGCCCTGCAGGGCATGCTGCACCGCATCCTGAACTGACGGCGTGCACCTACTTCATCTCGGTGCTGAGCAGGTAGCCGGCGGCCGCCCGGGCATCCGAGCGGGAATCGACCACTTCGATGCGGTATTGCCCGGGCGCGCTGATCGGTACGTCGCCAAAGACGGGCGCCCCTTTCCGTGACGGCATGAACCAGCCGGTAATGTCGCGGCCCGCTTCGTTCCAGACCCGGAACGCGAGGTCGAGCTCGGGGTCAACCTCGTCGATCTCCACGTTCAACATGCCGGCCCGCGCGAGATCGAGCAGATACCAGTCCGTGTCGCCGCGCGGCAGTATGTAACCGCGATGGGGCTGACCGAGGGCGAGGGGCTTGGCGTCGCCGAAGCTGTTGTTCGGCTCCAGCGGGTCCGGCGTCGCGCGGAAGGCCGTCTTGAGTACGGCATGTTCGATCGCCCGGGCGTCGTCGCGCCCGTCAACGATCTCGAGGAAATAGGTGCCGGCGGCAGGCAGATCGACGAAGCCTTCGGTCACGCCACCCATCCGGTAGGGTGCGACCCAGTTCTTGATCACGGTTCGGTTGGCGTCGTACACCCGGTAGTGCAGGTCGAGATTCTCCGGGCTCGGATCGATGACTGCGGTGAGTTCCCCGGCCGTGTCGACGGTGATGCGGAACCGGTCATGGTCGCCCCGCGGCAGGATGTTGAACAGGATTTCGCCGCCCGGGGTGAGCGGGCGCGCATCGGCGAAGCTGTCGTTGGGTTCGAACTGGTCGGGCTGCTCGACGAACACCATCGAGAGGTCGAACGAGACCGCGCTCGACGCGTCGTCGCGGCCATCCTTGACCTGCACGAAATACCGCCCCGGTTTGGGCAGATCGGCAAAGCCGACCGTGTCGCCCCCAGGCCTTGGCGGGCCGACCCAATCGGTCGTCACGTCCTTCTCTGCGTTCCAGACACGGAAGTAGACGTCGAGGTTGTCCGGCACCGATGTGATCGACACCGACAATTCGCCGGGATGGGTGACGTCGAGCGCGATCCAGTCGACGTCGCCACGCGGGAACACCGCGATCCGGTGCGTTTTGCTGGCGGGCTGGAGAGATGCTGTTCCGAAGCTGTTGTTCGGCTCCATCACGTCGTCGATCGGTTGGAAATCCAACGCCAGGTCGAACGGGTTGACGGAGCTTGCGTCATCGCGGCTGTCCTTGATCTCGAGGTAGTATTGCCCGGGCGCGGCGATCTCGGCGTCGAGCAGGGTTTCGCCGCCAATACGGGCAGGCTGGGCCCAATTGCGGATGACGTCGCCATTGAAGTTGTTAACCCGCATCGCGATGTCGAGGTTCTCCGGCACGTTCGTCGCCTCGGCGGTGAAAAGGCCGGGACTATCGACCCAGAAGGTCAGCCAGTCGATGTCGCCGCGCGGGAAGATCGTCGGGGTCAGGTTGATTGCCCTGTTAACCGGCGCCGCCGTGGCAATCGACGGGTTGGGTTCCAAGGGATCGTCGGCCGGACGGAAATCGATGGCCACGTCGAACGCCGTTTCGCTGGCAGCATCATCGCGCCCGTCCTTGATTTCGATCCAGTACCGGCCCGGACCCGGCAGGGCAAACGCGCCGTCGAGCGGTGCGCCCACGCCGGTCGGCCCCTGCCAGTTGGCGGTCACGGCATGATCGGCGTTGTGAATCCGAGCGTGAAGGTCCAGTTCTTCTGGCGGTTCGTCGATGGTGACGGTCAGCTCCCCCGCGACAGGCACGTCGACGCGATACCATGCGGATTGACCTCGCGCGACGATCCAGGTTTTCACCAGCGCGGCGAGCGGCAACGGCCGTGCGCCCTCGAAACCCGACGCCGGCTCGTCGTCGAGGATTGAAACCGGCGGGTCCGAGGCCCAGCCGCTCGGCTCGGGCACGACGAGGCCCTTGAACCACGACGGCGGTTTGATCGGTCGGTCGCCGAACAACTTGGTCGATGTCGAACGCCCATTCGGTGGTGCCTGCGCGGCTTCGGCCACACGGATTGGCTCGGCGGCCGGCTGGTCGGGCTCCACGGCATCCGCAGGCTCAGGCGCCGAGGCAACGGAAAAGGCCGGCGCATACCCGGGGGGCAGAGGATTGAGATAGACCTCGTCGATCAGACGCACGAGCAATTCCGGCCTCTGCACGCCGTCGGTCTGTGCGATCACGCGCCCCGCCACCCGCCTTAGCATCAGGCCGACCTCGACGCCCACGGCGTCGATCTCTTCGAGCAGTGCTTGGGTGTATGGGCTGTGCCCGCCTTCACCATCGTCGGCAACCCGGCCTGCGGCGGCCGCATAGGCGATAATCGCGCCCTTCCCGCTGAGAGGGATGATGCCGAGGCCCCGCGACACGCTCGCGGACCTTGTGCCGCTCTCCAGCATGTCGGGGAAGGGGTTGTCGCGGCAGGCATCGAGGATGATCAGCGAAACCTCGGCCCGCTTTTCCATCTCGCGCACGACCCAGCCGGCGTCGATCGCGGTGAAGCGCAGCGATTCTTCGCTGTTCACGTCCACATCGGTCGGCAGAAGGAAACTGTCGGCCCCGACCTGGACCCCGTGGCCGGCGAAATAGAAAACGGCGAGATCGGCCCGCTGGATCTGGCGGTTGAACTGCGAGAAGGTTCCGATCGTCTCGGCGCCGGTGGCGTCGAGCAAGACCATGGTCTCGAACCCGAGCCCTTCCAGTTTCTCGGCAATGGCCCGGGCGTCGTTGGACGGGTTTGCAAGCGAGGCGGCGCCCTCGTAGGCGCCGTTGCCAACGATCAGCGCAAAGCGGCCCTCCGCGAGTGCCGACGCGGCAGTCAACAACGCCCCCAGAAGCGCGAGCCCAAGCAGGTAAACCGCCCTGCGCATTCGAGTCTCCTTTCAGAGATGCTCGATTGCCATTTTATCACTTCTGTTGGCCTCCGGCCATCGCCCGGATGGTCGCGGTGCGCGCAGCCAGCGTCGTCGGGCTGCAGCATCGCAGAGAGTGGTCCGGTTAGCACCGCTCAACGTAAGCGCTGGGTGGCGAGCAACGCCAGCAAGGCGATGCCCAGACCGCGCTGAGCACCGCCCTCGGCATCGCGCTCTTCGTGATCTACGCGCTGCTCGCGCTGGTGTTCCGCTCCTATGCGCAGCCCGTCGTGGTGATGTTTGCTATCCCGCTCGGCCTCGTTGCTGCGATCACCGGGCACTACATCATCGGCATTCCGCTCACCATCCTGTCGATCTTCGGCATCATCGGGCTCGCCGGTGTGGTGATCAACAATTCGCTCGTGATGGTCGACGTCTACAACGAGAAGATCCGGGCCGGCACGCCGGTGCAGGAGGCCGTCGTCGAGGGCACCAAGGACCGGTTCCGCCCGATCCTGCTGACCTCGCTCACCACCTTTCTTGGGGTATATCCGCTCACGATGGAGAGCTCGCTGCAAGCCCAGTTCCTGATCCCGCTTGCGGTGTCGATCGGCTAAGGGGTTCTGCTCGGGATGTTCCTCATCGTGCTCGCGGTGCCGTCGCTGTTTTTGGTCGCGCACTACGCCGCCGCCACCCTCCGGGCCGTTGCGACGGTGATCACCGGCGATCCCGGCGCGACTGCGCGATCGGAGCCCGACGCGGCCAACGAAGACCGCGAGCCGATCTACGATCAGCAAGCCCGTCTGCTCGCGGCGGAATGATCACGCGGCCTTCAGGCGCTTGAGCAAAAGGTCTCTCAGCACCGGCCGGCTTCTGCGCCGGAGCAGGTTCAGGGCGGGCACGTCGCAGAGTTTGCCGACAAGGTCGATGGCGGCGTCGGTGTTGGAGGCCGGCCCACAAACCAGCTCCGGCTTGCGCCCGAACGCGTGTTCGACGCCCATGACCGCATAGGGGTCGGAGGCGCAGAGCACGAGGACGCGGACATTGTCCGCGATCATCTCCATCGCGATCGAGCCATTGTAGGGTTCAAGTGGCGACGCGCCGGCCTCGGCCACCACCACGTCGGCCCCGGCATGGGAAATCATCGACAGAAGCGTCGTGAGGTCTGCGCGAAACTCCTCGGGTGGGCAAACGGTCGACGGCAGGCCGACATCGACGAAGTCGAACACGCTGACCGCGCCGGCATCGCGCCAGCTCAGCATGTCGCGATAGCGCGCGGCGCCGGTGAGTTTGGCCCCGACTACCTTGAACCCGAGCTGAGTGAGTTCGTGCACGATAACCCGGCCGGATGCAGTCTTGCCCGACGACATCGACGTGCCGATCAGTAACACCACCGGGATGTCGAGTGGTTTGCTCGGAACCTCTGGCACGAAGTCCATCATCTTCACCTTCTGCCCGCGCATCACGTGGCCGACGTATTTGAGGTCCATCAGCGGCGGCAGGAGCGGTGAAACCGATGTCATCTTGCCGAACAATCCCGCCCCCGTGAGCGCGTGCATGGCGCCATCGTCGCCCACGTCGCGCCATGAACCCACGCCTTCGAGCGTGGCCGCCCGGGTGCCGAGCGCGCCGACCACGAGGTCGCTGTCGAACACCATGCACATCCGGCCCGACGGACGCTCGATCTGGTAGAGCGGCCCCGGCCGTCCGCGGACTTCGCACAGCACGTAGTCGCCGGCACCCCACTGGTCGCGCGGCAGGGCTTCGACGTTGAAATCATGGGATTCGATGTCGGAGATCCGGGTGACGGTGGTGAAGAACGGTTTTTTCATGACTGATCCCCCCTTGGCTCCAACGCCGGTGCCGCCAGAAGCAGGGTGAGCAGCGCCGTGCGTTGCAGGGTTTCGTCGACATAGAGGAACTCGTGCGGTGCGTGGGCGCCGTCGCCGACTGGCCCGAGCCCGTCGAGCGTGGCGGTGTAGAGGCTCGTGGTGTTGCCGTCGGAGCCCCCACCGGCGAGGCCCTCGTCGAGGTCGAGCCCGATGGACTGCGAAAGCGTCTGCGCCAGCGTCCAGAGCTGGCGATTGCGCGGCGTCGGCTCCAGCGCCGGTCGCCCGATCCCGCCTTCGATGTCGAGGCTTGTCCCGGGCACCGAGGGCTGCAACCCATGGATCGCCGCCGTCACTTGCTCGGCGTCCTCGTTGGTGCGGACCCGCACGTCGATCACCGCACGGCTTTCGGGCGCGACCACGTTCGGGCGCAGCCCGCCGTCGATCGTGCCGACATTGACCGTGACGCCCCGCTCGGGGTCGTTCAGGGCAAACAGCGCCTGGACGACGTGCGACAATTCGAGGATCGCGCTTGCGCCCTTGTCGGGATCAAGCCCGGCATGTGCCGCCTGGCCTTTGACCGTGACGGAGAAACGGCCCACCCCCTTTCGTGCGGTTTTGAGCTTCCCGTCGCGCCCAAGCGAGGGTTCAAGCACGAAAGCGCGTGAGGCGCAGCGGGCGAGCCTGCGAATATGGTGGGTCGATTCCCGGCTGCCGATCTCTTCATCGGAATTGGCGAGGATCACCGGTGTCACCTCCGGGGTCACGCCGAAGTACGCCAGAGTTTCGAGCGCAAAGATGATCTGTGTGATCCCGCCTTTCATGTCGTAGACGCCGGGGCCGCGCACCACGTTGCCATCAACTTCGAACGGCATCTTCGCGAGCGTGCCCAGCGGCCAGACGGTATCGTAGTGTCCGATCAAAAGCTGGACCGGCGCCGACTTTGGCCTGTCGTTCGGGCGGGCATAGAGGTTGCCGCCATTCTGACGCCCCGAGAGCGGCCATGTGAAGAACCCCGTGTCGTTCAAGCGGTCGGCGATCACTTGTCGCGGACCAGACTGGGTTTCTGGGCTCAACGACGGCGATTCCAGCTCGGTGAGTTCGCGGAGGAACTGGATGAACTCGGGTTTCCGGGATTGAAGGTAGGCTGAGATGTCCTGGCCGGACATTGTGGCCTTGATGCGGGAGGATGTCGGCGCCGCGGTCATTTCTTCATGCCCTCCGGCATCGGGAACGCCAACGAAGTGCGCACCGTCGCAAACCGGCCCGGGCTGAGATAGGCGAGCAGGGGGGCTTCCCCGATCAGGTCCTGATCGTCGCGCTCCTCGGCCCTGAGGTAGGCCGGATCGATCTGCGCCGCCACGATCCGGCCCACGATCAAGCTGTTGACGCCGAAGCCATCGACGAACCGGTCGAGTTCGCATTCGAGGTAGAGATAGCCGTCCGTCACCACCGGGCAATCGACCGTCGCCGACCGGTAGCTGTGGACCAACCCGAGCACCGGCTTGCTGTCGTCATCGCAGCGGGGCGAAGCGGTGAGGCTGGTTTCGATCAACCCTTCTGGCTTGGTGTAGGTCACCGTGAAGACGCCGTCGCGCTTGATGTTCTGGTAGGTCGCGTGGCGCGGCGTGCAGACGAAGCCGATGTAGTTCTGCCAGCCCATCGGCGTCACCATGTGTTTCGGGGCGAGATCGTCGCCGCCGTCGGCCTCGCGGGTGCCGACGATCACCAGAGGCGCCACGAAAAAGAATTGATCCCAGATCGGTCGGCTCACGTCCAACGTGTTCAGTGGCGGTCGCTGATCGGGGGTGGGTCCGGTGCCAGTGCCCATGGATGCGTCCTCCCTTCGCGCCCCACGCGGGCTGCGACGGGACGCATTTCGCTGTCGTCATCCTAGCGGGAAAGGCCCAAGTGAGCGTTGATTCACCTCAATTGGCGCGACCGGGGTCGGTCATGCGGTTTGGCGCATTGTCCCGCAAGCAAGGTCACGCAACGTCAACGTCTCATATGTTCAGTGCATATTGAACGTTGCGAACGGATCGCCTAGATGCGGCCGCATGACCGATCCAACCGAAGAATTCATCGAACACCTGGGCCTGATGACCCAGGCCGAGGGTGCGCCGAAGATTGCCGGCCAGATCCTTGGCTACCTCATCGTCGAGGGCGAGCCGCGCACGCTCACCCAGATGACCGAGGCTCTGAAGATCTCCAAAGCCTCGGCGAGCACGAATGCACGGCTGCTGGAATTGCGCGGGCTGGCGCGGCGGGTCTCGCCGGTGGGTCAACGTCAGGATGCCTACGAGGCAATCGAGCCGCCCAACCTGGCGGTGATCCGGGCACTGGGCGAACGCTTCCGCGCCAATGCCGACAAGATGTCCCAGATCGGCGCCGAATTTCCGCCGATGCATGCCGCGGCACAGGGGCGGGTCGAGAAGTTCGCCCAGTTCTACCGCAAGACTGCAGATTTCCTCGACGATTGGTGCGCTACCCTGAGCGACGCCGCCGAGACCGAACAGAAAGAAGAGATATGACCAGGCACGACGCCAAACCCGACTGGGCGATGAGCAAACGCGAACAGGCGGCGGCCGAGCGTGCGGCCGAGGGCCTGCCGCCGAAGAAACGCCGGCGCTGGCCCTGGTTTGTGGCGTTGCTTGTCGCTCTCGGGGCTGTGGGGGCGTGGTTGGTTGAAAGTGGCACGTTGGACAGGTTGCGGGCAGAACGGCAAGCATCACAAGCCGAAGCGGTGGCCGAGGCCGAAGCCCGTGCCGCCCGGGCGGCGGTGATCCAGCTCGCGCCGTTCGAAGTGGTCGAGGTCGCCCCTGGCACCTTGCGCGAGACCCTCAAGATCACCGGCTCGCTTGCGCCGGTGCGCCAGGTTCTGCTGTCGTCCGAGGTTTCGGCCCGCATTGACGATGTGCTGGTGCGCGCGGGCGATGCGGTCAAGGCCGACGATCTCCTCGTCGAGTTCGACGGCGAGGCGCTCGAGGCGCAGCTTGAACAGGCAAGGGCGAATGCAGAGGCCACCCGCGTGCAGCTCGAACAAGCCCGCACCGATTTCGAACGCACCCAAAGCCTTGTCGATCGCGGCCTCCAGGCCACCAACACGCTCGACCGCGCCCGATCCACGCTCGACCAGCTTTCGGCCTCGCTTGCAGCACAGGATACGGGCGTTGCCAATGCCGAGCGGGCGCGGGACCGGGCTCGCGTCACTGCACCGTTTGACGGTGTCGTGTCGGATCGCGCGGTCAACCCCGGCCAGTTCGCCGGGACCGGCACGCCGCTGGTCACGCTCGTGGATCTCTCCGCGCTTGAAGTGGAGGCGACGGCGCCTGTGGCTTTCGCCCCGGACCTCGCGCCGGGTTTGGAAGTGGATTTCCGGGTCGAAGGTTTCGGAGACCGCGTGTTCAAGGGCCAGGTCGAGCGGCTCGCACCCGTTGCCATCGCCGGAAGCCGGATGCTGCCGGTCTACGTCTCGCTCAGCAACCCGTCGGGGGAACTGCGCGGCGGCATGTTCGCCTCCGGGATCATCGTGCTCGAAGCCCGTGCCGACGCGCTGGGCCTGCCGGTTGGGGCGATCCGGAATGATGCCGATGGCGCGCATGTGCTGGTGATCGACGACGACACGGCCGAGCGTCGCGCCGTCGAACTTGGCCGGACCTGGGACGCTGGCGCGATCGTCGAGATTTCCGACGGGTTGTCACCCGGGGATCTCGTCGTCGCCGAACCGTTGCCCGAACTGCGGCCGGGCGACACCGTCACGATCCGGGGGACGGGCCAATGATCCTCACCCGTATCTCCGTCGCCCAGCCAGTCTTTGCCACCATGGTGATGATCGCCATGGTGGTGATCGGCGCGTTCTCCTACATGCGCCTGCCGATCGAGCAATTGCCGGACATCGACTTCCCCGTGGTTGCCGTGGTGACCTCCTACCCGGGGGCCACGCCGGAGGCGGTCGAGAGCGACATCATCGAGCCCATCGAGGACACGGTGGCCACGCTGGCGGGCATCGACTCGATCGAGTCGGTGGCGCGGACAGGGTCCTCACTCGTTCTCATTATCTTCGACCTCGAGGTGAATTCATCGGACGCGGCGCAGGAGGTGCGTGACAAGATCGCCCAGATCGAGGCGCTCCTGCCCGACAATGCCGAAGACCCGATGATCCTGCGTTTCGATCCCGGTGAATTGCCGGTGATGTCGGTTGGCATCAGTTCCGACCGGCTCGACGTTGGCCAACTCACCACGCTCACCGAAGAGGTGATCGCCAAGCGCCTCGCCAACATCAAGGGCGTGGGCCGTGCGTCCGTGGTGGGCGGGCGTCCGCGCGAGGTGCATATCGACATCGACCCCGACCGCCTCACCGCCCTGTCCGTGGGCGTCGCAGAGGTCATGGGCGCGGTGGCGGCCGAGAACCAGGACCTGCCGGCTGGGTCGATCACCACGGAAGGGGCCACCACCTCGGTGCAGGTTGAAGGCCGGCTCGAGACGATCCGCGATTTCGAAGACATCATCGTCACGCGCCGCGCGGGGCAGCCGATCCGTTTGGGCGACATCGCTCTGGTCGAAGACAGGCTCGCGGACTCCACCTCGCTCGCCATGCTCAACGGCGCAGCTGCGCTGGCGGTCGACATCGTGAAAACCCAAGGCGCCAACACGGTTTCGGTCGCCGAAGCGGTTGTCGAGGAAATCGAGGCGATGCAGGAAGACGACGCGTTTTCCGACATCAAGATCGAGATCCTGCGCGACAACGCCAAGCCGGTAATCGACAGCTTCCACTCGGTCCAGAGCATGATCATCGAAGGCGCGATTCTCGCCACCTTCATCGTCTTCCTGTTCCTCAACTCCTGGCGGTCGACGGTGATCACCGGCCTCACCCTGCCGATCTCGATCATCGGCACGATGACGGCGATCTATTTCCTCGGCTTCACCCTCAACATGATGAGCCTGATGGCGCTGTCGCTGGCGGTGGGCATCCTGATCGATGACGCCATCGTGGTGCGCGAGAACATCATGCGGCACCTGCATATGGGCAAGAGCCACAAGCAGGCCGCGCTCGAGGGCACCAACGAGATCGGCCTCGCGGTGCTGGCGACCACCTTCTCGATCGTCGCGGTATTCCTGCCGGTGGCCTTCATGGAGGGCATCCTGGGGCGGTTCTTCCTGCAGTTCGGCGTGACCGTCTCCGTCGCCGTGCTGATCTCGCTGTTCGTCGCCTTCACGCTCGACCCGATGATGTCGTCGGTCTGGTATGACCCCGCGGCCAACCCGAACGCGAAACGCGGGCCCCTGGGCCGCGCGGTGGCGCGGTTCGACCGTTTCTTCCTCTGGCTCGGTGAGCGCTACGGCGGCCTCCTCAAGCGAGCCCTGAAGTTCCGCAAGACGACGATCCTGATCGCCTTCCTCGCTTTCGTCGGCGGCATCGGCATCTTCGCCAAGGTCGGCGCCGAATTCGTGCCGCCCGCCGACACCGGCGAGTTCCAGGTCGACATGTCGCTCCCCGTGGGCAGTTCGCTCGACCGAACCGCGCGCAAGATCGAGCAGGTCGACGCGCTGCTCCGCGCCGAGTTTCCCGAGGTCATCGGCACCTACGCCACGGTCAACTCCGGCACCACGTCGGGCGACAACAACGCCACGATCATCGCGCTCCTGACCCCGTCCGAAGAGCGCGACCGCACCCCGATCGAGTTGACCGGCCTCGCAAGGCAGGCGCTGCAATCCATCGCCGGGGCCGACTTCATCGTCGGCGCTTCGAACGGTATGGGCCCGGCCTCACAGCCGATCGAGCTCCGGCTCTTTGGCCCCGATCTCGACGTGCTCGAACACCTCGCCGCGGAACTCAAGGCCAAGCTCGAAGCCGTGCCGGGGCTGGTCGACGTCTCGACCACGCTGGACGACCCGCAGCCCACGCTCGGCATCCGCATCGACCGCGACGCGGCCTCCGATCTCGGCGTCTCGCTCCAGCTCGTGGGCGACACGCTGAAGCCGATGCTCGGCGGCCAGACCGTCTCGGAATGGACCTCGCCGCAGGGCGACAGCCTCAACGTGGTGCTTCGCTTGCCGGAAAGCGCGCGCTCCGATGCCTCGGTGCTTGGCGCCCTCCCGATCGCGCAGACCACGGGCGGCGTGATCCGGCTCGACCAGGTCGCGGCGATCGTGCCGTCCGAGGGCCCGGGCGAGATCAATCGCGAAGATCGTGACCGCTCGGTGCGTATCGGTGCGAGCCTCGACGGCGTCAAGCTCGGCGACGTGAACCCTGACCTCCAGGCGGCGATGGACAGCCTCGATCTGCCGCTCGGCTACCGCGTCGGCACCGGCGGCGAAACCGAGCAGATGGCGGATTCGATGATGGCCGCCGCCGCGGCGCTGGCGCTTGCGGTGATCTTCATCTACCTCGTGCTCGCCTCGCAGTTCGGCTCCTTCCTGCAACCCTTCGCGATCATGTCATCGCTGCCGCTGGCGCTGATCGGCGTGGCGCTGGGCCTGCTTGCCTTCGGCAGTACGCTCAACATCTATTCGATCATCGGGTTCATCATGCTGATGGGTCTCGTGACGAAGAACGCGATCCTGCTTGTCGACAACGCCAACCAGCGCGTGGGCGAGGGGGAAAACCTCTACGACGCCCTCGTGCATGCCGGTCGCACGCGCTTCCGCCCGATCGTGATGACGACGCTGGCGATGATCTTCGGCATGCTGCCTCTGGCGCTCAACCTGCACGGCGGCTCGGGCCAGAACACTTCGATGGCCCACGCGGTGATCGGTGGCCTGATCTCCTCGTCGCTGCTCACCCTCGTGGTGGTCCCGGTGCTGTTGACCTACACCGAAGCCCTGGGTCAGCGCATGGCGCGGTTCTTCCCCGCGCCGCCTGATCAGCCGAGCGCGCCGGCCGAATAGCGCGGGGCGGGCTGGCGCAGCACCTCGGCGGCGGCCCGGACCGCCCCATAGGCCGTGGCGATGGCAAGTCCTGCGCCGCTGCGCTCGCGCACCCAGTCCTGTCCCGAGATGATCGCGCCCGCCGAAAACAGGCGTGGGCTCGCGGGCTGGCCATTGGCGCCGAGTGGGCGGAACCCCTCGTCGACATCCACGCCGAAGCGATTGATCGCGTGGCCGCGCGGGTCGAAGTAGGTGGCCCGGTACCAGTCGTCCCGGCTCGCGGGCTGGCGTACGGGGAGATCGAGCAGGGTTTCCCAGACGTGCTGCCGGTCGGAGGCGAGTCCGCCCGACAGGAACCGGCCGGTGGCGAGCAGCACCGAGGCCGCGTCGATCTCGATGTCTTCCATGGGTCCGTGCAGGGTGAGCCGCGCACCGTCGGTGCCGAGGTCAACCTTGGCGACCTTGAGTTGCGGCTCCAACCGGATGCCATGTGCGGGCAGGGCCTGTTCGAACATCTCCCGCAGGCGAATGCCGGGCACGGCCGGGGGCATCGTCGGGATCTCGAACAAGGTGGCGCCGATCCGTTCTTCCAGATCGGCCCGCACCGCGTCGGGCGCACGCATGCCAAGAATTGCCGGCAAGCCGACATGGGTTGCCTCGCCGAGCAGCGGGCGCAGCAGCTCTGCAAAAGCCTCACGCGTCGCCCGGGTCTCGAGCGACCTGGCCATGACCTCCGGAAACACCTGGCGGCCGTCCAAGCCGGGGAAGGCCAGCTTGGCGGTCCGGAGGCCGGGCCATTCTGCGGCCAGGTTGGTCTGGAATTCCTGCGCGCTGAAGCCCTGAAGGCCCTCGATGTCGACAATCAGCGTTGGTGCGCCGGCTTCCTTCGCCTCGATGCCGGGCTGCATCGTTTCCGGCACCGAGAGGGTCGGCTTGGTCACCCCGTAAGGCAGGAGTGCCTTCACGTTGCGCGCGCCAACCGGCGTGTAGCCGATGCCCCCGGTGTTCAGGGCGGCGATGAACTCGGACAGCGCCGTGCGGATGTCATCGTTGGCGAGGCGCGCGAACGGGTGGCCCGGGGCTAAGGTGCGCAGCGCGTCGAGCCCGGCCCAGGGATCGTCGAGGAGTGCGCCCTCGCGGGCTCCCAGGAGGTCAAGGTAGCCGGTGGTGTAGGCAATGGCGCCGGAGTGGCCGACCTGGGTGACGTCGAGCCCCCGGGCATGGGCAAACAGGCTGGCTGCGAAGCCGGCGATCCCGGTGCCGACAACGGCGAATTCGGTTTCGATTTTTCGGGACGTGCGTTTCATGATGTGCCGTCCTTTTCCTTTCCTGGTGTCATGTCGAGCCCCGCGAGGCCGACGTGCAGGATCTCGGCGAGTTCGGTCTGAGGCAGTTGCGCGCCCCAGAGCACCGGGCGCACCCCGCGATAGCGTTCGGTGATGAAGTCGCGCATCTGGGCGAGTCCGTCGGGACCGTCGTAGATGCCGGCATCGTAGAGATGCGACGTCACCCGCATGGCGCAGAATGCGCCCTGGCAGGCGCCCTTGCCGATCCGGCTGCGCAGGGCAATGGCCTTGAGGCTCATATGATCCTCCGCGCCGGGCGCGTCGGCGACGATACTGTCGACCACCGACCGCGCCACCATCTCGCACTCGCAGAGCACGGTGTCGGTTGCGTCGGCCCGCTCGTGCCAGTCGCGCGCGGCCGCACCCGGTTCGGTCCAGCGCAGCGCGTCGCCGCTCGGCAGAGGCTCGGTGGCGGTGCGGCAGGGGGCGGTGTTGCCGAGCCGGGCGGCGACGAGGTCGACCGTCTTCTCGGCCATCAGCCGAAAAGTTGTGAGTTTGCCCCCCGTGATCGTGGCAAAGTTCGAAATTCCCTCGCTCTCATGATCGAAAAGTGCAAACCCGCGGCTGGCTTTGCGCCCGTCCGCCTCGGCGCCCTTTTCCATGAGCAGCGGCCGCACGCCGCAGAAGGCCCGCACGAACCGGGTATCGGACAGCACCGGCACCATGTCCGCGCCCTCGCTCAGGATCCGGTCGACCTCCTCGTTGGTGGGGTGAATGTCGTCGGGGTCGGACACCGTGACGGAGGAAGTGCCGAGCAGCGACACCGTCCCTCCCGGCACCAGGATATCGCCGTCCCCGGGCGGGCGGAGGCGGTTGATCACGCCATTGCCGATCCGGGTGTTGGAGATGATCAGCGTGCCCTTGGAATAGACCAGCTGCACGTCGTCGCAGCCGGCCATCCGGGCAACCCGTTCGGCCCAGGCCCCCGTCGCACTGACAACTTGTTTCGCATGGATCTCAACCGCTTCGCCGCTGCGCATGTCGCGGCAGCGCGTCGTCTTGATCGCGCCGTTATCGATCTCGAACCCCTCGACCTCGATATGCGGCAGGTAGGCATTGTTGCCCAGGTTCAGCGCGTGGCCGACGTTTTCCAGCAGTAGCCGGAACGGGTCAATCGACGCGTCGGGAACCGCGTAGGCGGCGATCACGCTGTCGGGCAGGGCGGGTTCGCGTTTGCGCGCCTGCGCGGGCGTCAGTTCCTCGCAGGGGATGCCCGCCGCGGCACAATGATCGGGGAAGGCGCGGGCATAATCCGGGTCGTCGCCCTCCACCGCCACGAACACCCCGCCGCAATCGTCGATGCACTGAGGTGCGAGGCGCTTCAGCAGTTCGCTCTCGCGCCGGCATTCGGCGGCCGTCTCGGCATCGCTCGCCACGTAGCGTCCGCCACTGTGCAGGAGCCCGTGGTTGCCGCCCGAGGCCCCGGCAGCAAGGTCGCGCCGGTCGATCAGGATGCAGGGGATTCCGCGCAACGCGAGGTCGCGCATCACACCGGCACCGGTCGCCCCGCCGCCGATGACCAACACATCGGTTTCATATCTGCGTGCCATCACGTTTCCTCCGGCAGGTTCACGTCCTGCAATTCGGGCCCGAGATACTTGCGCTCATCCGGCCCGAGAATGCCGAGCGCGAGGCAGATCAGCGACCACAGGTGCGCCACCCGGTAGCCGCCAGCGTAGTGGTGGCCGATATCGTCGATCTGGCTGTGGCAGTTGTGGCAGGGGGTGAGCACGTAGTCCGCTTCGGTCGCCGCGATCTGGTCAAACTTGCGCTTGCCATAGGCGCGGCGTTCTTCGTTCATGCCGGCCTGCAAAAAGCCGCCGCCGCCGCCACAGCAGTAGTTCGCCGAGCGGTTGGGCTGCATGTCGATGAAGTTTTCTTCGCCGACCACCTTCTTGACCACATAGCGCAGATCTTCGGCGGTGGTGTCGCCGAGCGATTTGCGGATCAGCTGGCACGGGTCCTGCACGGTGAACTTGAGGCCCATGGTGTTCCAGTCGGAGTTGACCGGCAACTTGCCCTCGCGAATCCACTTCGCGTAGTAGCTCACCATGCTGTCGGCTTCGAAATTCGCTTCGAGCCCGAACCTCTCGATCCCGGCCCAGAGCGTGTAGAACGAGTGGCCGCACTCGGTGTTGACCCAGACCTTCGGTTCCAACTCGTTGATCGCGTCGACACGGGTTTTCACCATGTCGTGCCAGGCTTCATCGTCGCCGGTGAACATGCAGAAGTTCTCCGCCGCCCAGCCTTTCGACGTATAGGTCCAATCAGCTCCGACGTAGTCGAAGATCTTCCACATCGGCGCCATTTCCTCCGGCTCGACGGCGGGTTCGCGCGAGTTCTGGTTGACCACGAACATCGCGCCCTTCTTGTCGACCGGCGCCTCGATATGGGCAAAACGCGGCTGCGCTTCGCGCAGTTCTTCCACGGTTTCCTCGACGATCTCGACAAAATCCTCCGACCGCACGCCCATCGCGCTGGTGCTTTCGTCCATCTGCTGCGCCTGGCAGGACCGCACGATGCCCTTGGGTTTGTCTTCCGTCGGCCAGCCTCCACGGGCCAGCCCCACGAGCTGCGAGACGTCGATCCCCATCGGGCAGATGTAGCCGCAGCGTTTGCACTGGGTGCAGGCCCAGACCCAGGGCGTTGTGGCGAGTTCCTCGTTCATCCCGAGCATCGCCATGTTGATGAAGCGGCGCGGGTCCATCCCGTAGAGCCCGGCAGCAGGGCAGCCGGACGCGCAGAGCCCGCAGCCGACGCAGGCATCGAAACTGGCGCCGGGTGGCAGCAGGTCTTTGGCCTCGGAGAGGAAGTCGATCGTCGGGGTGGGAGAAGCGGCGGTCATTTTATACCTCGTTGCCATTCTCAAGTTCTGTCTCCGGGCACCCCTCCCTGTCGCTATCTCAGCCTGAGCGTCGTCTCCGGGTCGAAGAAGAACGCATTGGCCGGGTCGAAGTCGACACGGACCGTGGTGCCCTCGGTAATCGGGTCGTCGCCCTTTATCTCCACGACGATGCGCTCGCCCGTCGGGGTGCTCAGATAGTCGTAGGCGACGCCGCCAAGCCGTTCGCGGATATCCACCGTGATCGGCGAATCTTCGTGATGAACGCCCAGTTCCTGTGGGCGCAATCCTACAATGATATCGCTGCCCGTCGCAGGCAGGGTAACACTGGTTTCGATGTCCTCTCCGCCGAGCGCCGGAACCGAGACCTTGCCGGCGCCCGAAACCTTCCCCCGCAGGAAGTTCATGCTGGGCGAGCCGATGAAGCCGGCGACGAAGATGTTGCCTGGATCCTGGTAGAGATCCATCGGCGTGCCGATCTGTTCGATCCGTCCGTCGCGAAGCACCACGATCTTGTCGGCGAGCGTCATCGCCTCGACCTGGTCGTGGGTGACATAGATCATCGTCGCGCCGATTTCCTTGTGCAGCCGCGAGATCTCGACCCGCATCTCGACGCGCAATTCCGCATCGAGGTTGGAGAGGGGTTCGTCGAACAGGAACACTTCCGGGCCGCGGGTGATTGCCCGGCCAATTGCCACGCGCTGGCGCTGGCCGCCGGAGAGTGCCTTGGGCTTGCGCTTGAGATAGGGTTCGAGCTGGAGGATCCCGGCGGCGCGGGCCACCTTCTCGCGGATCTCCTCTTTCGGGTGCCCCGTCATCTTCAACCCGAAGCCCATGTTTTCCTCGACCGTCATGTGCGGGTAGAGCGCGTAGGTCTGAAACACCATCGCCACGCCGCGCTCGGCCGGATCGGCGCGGGTCACGTCGCGGCCGCCGATCCTGATCACGCCTTCGGTGGTTTCCTCCAGCCCCGCGATCATCCGCAGGAGGGTGGACTTGCCGCAGCCCGACGGGCCGACAAAGACGCAGAACTCACCATCGTCGAT
>Ga0180436_10001634_pt1 | contig 21743 bp, 16 predicted proteins | sample SS_ome_2_FD_132434 | JGI IMG/M metagenome (GOLD analysis project Ga0180436, IMG submission 132434) | Hypersaline lake sediment archaeal communities from the Salton Sea, California, USA - SS_3_S_2 metaG | ecosystem: Environmental > Aquatic > Non-marine Saline and Alkaline > Hypersaline >... | reverse complement strand
CGGAAGCCGCCGCGGCCGACGCGAGCCAGGCCGAACCCGCCGCCACGCCGGCGGACGCCGCGGCCACCTCCTCAGCCGTCCCCGCGGCCGCGACCGAAGCGGCCAAGACCGAGCCCGCCAAGGCCGAGCCCGCCAAGGCCGAGGAAGCGCCGGTGGATCCGGAGAACGCGATCGATGCCGCCGAGGCCGCCGCGCTGCTCACCGCCGCCTTCCGCAGCGGCAAGCGCCCGCAGCGTCCTGCGGACGCGGCGCCCGAGACCCCGGCCGCGCCGGTCGACGCGGCGGAAGAGCCCGCCGACGCCGATGATGCCGAGGCGACGGCCGAGGACATGCACGACGACGAGGACGAGCACGCCTGAGCGGGCGGTCGCCTGCGCTCCACCCTCGATCCAGCTCACGCGAAGCGGGTGACCCCCCCAGCCGGGGGTCGCCCGCTCTCCTTACGTCGCACGGGCCGGACCCGGCCGCACACAGCCGGGTGATCGGCCCCGATCCTCACATCCTCCGAAGCCGCGAGATCCGGTCGTCGATCGGCGGGTGCGTCGCCAGCCACGAGAGCGCGTTGAGCTTGGCGACGGGGTTGGTGAAGTACATGTGCTGCACGCCCTCGCTCACCTTCATCGCCGGCCCACGGTAGTCGCGCAGCTTCGTCAGGGCGCTCGCCAGGCCGTCCGGGTTGCGGGTGATGTACGCGCCGGTCGCGTCCGCCAGGTACTCGCGTCGACGGCTGACGGCCAGCCGCACGAGCGTCGCCAGGATCGGCGCCAGGATGAGCAGGACGATGAGCAGCACCATGGCGATGGCCTGGCCGCGGCCGCCACCGCCGGACGACGACCGCCGCGAGCGCCCACCGAAGCGCATGCCACGCAGGATGACGTCGCGCAGCAAGACGATCGCGCCGACGGTCGCCGCCAGCATGGACGCGAAGCGGATGTCGTAGTTCTTGACGTGCGCCATCTCGTGCGCCACGACGCCCTCCAGCTCCTGCCGATCGAGGATCGACATCAGGCCCGTCGTGACCGCGATGGTCCCGTGGCGCGGATCGCGGCCGGTCGCGAAGGCGTTGGGCGCGGGGTTGTCGATGACGACCACCTTCGGCGTGGGCACGCCCGCGCCGATCGCGACGGCCTCGGTGACGTTCACCAGGTAGCGGTGCTCGTCCTTGGTGGCGGGCCGCGCGCCGGACACGGCCAACGCCATCTTGTCGGAGAACCAGTACGCCGCCAGGCTCTGGCCGATCGCCAGCGCGGCGGCGATGATGACGAAGGTCCAGGCGGCCCCAGGCTCGAACGCCAAGGCCACCAGGTAGCCGATGCCGCCCAACAGCAGCACCATGAAGCCCGCCAACAGCCACGACGCCCGACGGTTCGCCGCCTGCCAGTCCAGCAGGCTGATCCGACGCCCGCTGAGCGGGTCGGTGATCGCGTCCGGGATGCGGGGCCGATCGGCCGGGGCGGTGGTCACGCGACCTCCACCACGCGACGATCAGGCCGGCGTGGCGCCGAAGGAGACCTCCGGCAGCTCCTTGTCGGCCTCGGGGACCTCGAGGTAGACGTGCTTGGTCTTCCCCATCGGGCCGGCGAAGAAGTTGCCCGGGATCGTCGTGATGACGGTGTTGAACTGCAACACGGCGTCGTTGTAGAACTGCCGCGCGTAGGCGATCTTGTTCTCGATGCCCGACAGCTCCTCCTGCAGCATCATGAAGTTCTGGTTGGCCTTCAGCTCGGGGTAGGCCTCGGCGATGGCGAACAGCCGGCCCAGGGCGGCGGTCATCATGTTCGCGGCCTCCGCGGACTGGTCGACGTTGCCGGCCTGCGTCATGGCGGCGCGCGCCTGGGCCACGCGGTCGAAGACCTCCTTCTCGTGGGACGCGTACCCCTTGACCGTCTCGACGAGGTTGGGCACCAGGTCGGAGCGGCGCTTCAACTGCACGTCGATCTGGCTCCAGGCGTTCTGGTAGCGGTTCTCGAGCGTGATGATGCGGTTGTAGACGTTGATGCCCCACAGGACCAGGGCGGCCAGGACGGCGAGAACGATGAGCGTGGACACGACGCAACCACCTCCCGCGTCAGTCTAGCGCGACGCACCGCTACGCACGCGTCTGGATCACGCCGCCGCCCAGCAGCCGATCGCCGTCGTACGCCACCGCCGACTGGCCCACCGCCACGGCGAACTGCGGATCGTCGAAGCGCAACGCGAAGCGCTCCTCGTCGAGGACCTCGAGCGTCGCCGGCTCCGGCGCCTGGCGGTAACGCACCTGGGCGTGCACCCGCGTCGGCAGGTCGCCGGGATCGAGCAGCCAGTTGGCGCGCGTGGCCGTGAGCGCCGACCAGCTGCAGGCCTCCCGCGGCCCGACCACCACGGTGTTGGTCTCCGCGTCGAGCGCGATCACGAAGCGCGGCAGGTGCGACTTCCACAGGCCGAGGCCGCGCTTCTGGCCGATCGTGTAGAAGGCCACGCCGCGGTGCTCGCCGACGACGGCGCCACCCTGCGACACGTCCACGACCGGCCCCGGCCGCTCGGCGAGCCGTTCGGCGAGGTGCTCGCGGACGCTGCCCGCCACGAAGCACAGGCCGTTCGACGACGGCTTCCAGGCGACCGACAAGCCGCGCGCCACCGCCTGCGCCCGCACCTCGGCCTTCGTCATGCCGCCGAGGGGGAACAGCAGGTAGGGCAGCAGCCAGCGCGGCAGCGCCCACAGGAAGTAGGTCTGGTCCTTGTCGTCGTCGAGCCCGCGATGGAGCTCCACGCCGCGTTCGCCATCGATCCGGCGCACGAAGTGGCCGGTGGCCATGAACTCGCAACCCAGCTTGCGCGCTCGCTCCACGAACGCCCCGAACTTGATCTCGCGGTTGCACCAGACGCACGGGTTCGGCGTCTCCCCGCGCTGGTAGGCGGGCACGAACGGATCGATCACCACCCGCTCGAAGTCGTCGCGGGCATCGACCAGGTAGAACGGCACCTCGAGCCGGTCGGCGATGCGCCGGGCATCGAAGGCGGCGTCCGGACTGCAGCAGACGTCGAACGCGCCAGCCGGTCGGTCGTCCGGCCAGAAACGCAGCATCGAGCCGACGACGTCGAAACCCTGCTCGGCGAGCAACGCCGTCGCCAGCGACGAATCCACGCCGCCCGACATGGCCGCCAGGACCTTCGGGCGGCGGAGCGACGCGTCCCCAGGATCGGGCGCGAGCGTGGGGTCGAGGCCGGCGGCGTTCACGGGACGCCAGTCTACCCAGGCGACCGGGCTACACTTGCTCTCGGAGGTACGTCGTGAAAGCGCTGCGCATCGCCCAGGTGATCGTCCTCGTCCTCTTGGCGATCTACGCCCTGCTCTTCCACAACGCCAATCCCGGCGCGGTCCAGTTGCCGTTCCTCGGGCAGGTACCTCCCTCGGTCCTGGTCGTTTCCGTCGCGGTCCTGGCCTGGCTCCTCGCCTGGCTGCCCGCGCGCGTGCGCATCTGGAGCCTGGAGCGCAAGCTCGCGGCGGCGCAGGCCGAGCGCGACAGCCTGAGCACGGACCTCGCGAACGCGCGCCGGGCCGAGCCGAGCGACCCGATCATCCCCGACCGCGCCTCGGGTGGTCTGCGACCGGGCGACGACCCGACCGACTACCTGTGAACCCGGCGGCGGACCCGCCGCCCTCCACGGACCCCGCCGCGGGCGGGCCGCGCGTGCCGCCGCGTTGGCGCGTACGCCCACCCGCGCCGCCGGCCGCGGTCGCGCGGCTGTCCGCGGCCCTGCGCGTGCACCCGCAGCTCGCCGCGGTCCTGTGGGCCCGCGGCCTGCGCGACGATGCCGCCGAGCATCTCGATCCGGCCCTGACCCCGAGCCCCATCCCGGACCTGCCCGCCGCCGCCGACCGCCTCATCGACGCGATCGAGCGCGGGCGCCGCATCCGCATCCACGGCGACTACGACGCCGACGGCATCTGCGGCACCGCGGTGCTCACGCTCGGACTGCGCGCCCTCGGCGCCCGGGTGACGCCGTTCATCCCGAACCGCATCCTCGACGGCTACGGCATCCACCCCGAGCGCGTGGCGGAGCACGCGGCCGCGAGCGACGTGCTCGTCACCGTGGACTGCGGCATCAGCAACCTCGCGGAGATCGCGGCACTGCAGGCGGCCGGCGTCGAGGTCATCGTCAGCGACCACCACACGCCGGGCGAGCGCCAGCCCGACGCGCTCGTCGTCCACCCGAAGCGCTCGCCGCGGGCGCGCCACGGGCTACCGGAGCTCACCGGCGCCGGCGTCGCGTACCACCTCCTGTGGGCGGTGCACCGGCGCCTCGGCCTGCCCGACCCGGTCGAGTACGCGGACCTCGCCACCATCGGCACGATCGCCGACGTGGCGCCCCTGCTGGGCGAGAACCGGGCGCTGGTGCGGCTGGGGCTCGAACGCCTCGCCGACTCGGCCTGGCCGGGCGTGCGGGCCACGCTGGCGCTGGCGCGCCTGCGGAAGGCGCCCACGGCCCGGGACGTGGCGTTCGGCCTCGCGCCCCGCCTCAACGCCGCCGGCCGCCTGGGCGAGGCGGACCTGGCGCTCGAGCTGCTCAGCGTGGCCGACGAGAAGCGCGCGCTCGAGATCGCGGCGCGGCTCGACGAGCACAATCGCGAGCGACGCCGCATCCAGGACGCCATGCTGCAGAGCGCGCTGCCGATGGTCGACCCCGAGGCGCCGGCGATCGTCCTCGCCGACGACGCCTGGCATCCCGGCGTCATGGGCCTCGTCGCCAGCGCGCTGGTCGAGCGCTACTACCGCCCCGTCTTCATCGTCGCGGACGGCAAGGGCAGCGTCCGATCCACCCCCGGGATCAGCGCCGTCGGCGGGCTCGCCGCCGCATCGGCGCACCTGCGTCGCTGGGGCGGCCACGAGGCGGCGGCCGGCTTCGCGCTCGACATGGGGCACTTCGAGGCCTTCCGCGAGCGCATCCAGGCCTACGCGGCCGCGCACGCCACCCCCGTGCCGACCGCGGTCGCCGATGCGCTCCTCCCGCTCGCGGCCATCGACGCCGACCTGTTCGCCGCCACCCACGACCTCGAGCCGTACGGCGAAGGGCACGCCGCGCCGAGCTTCCTCATCCGCGCGCCGCTCGCCGCCAGCCGCGCCGTGGGCGCCGACGGCGCCCACCTGCAGCTGCGCCTGGGCCGCAACGGCACCGGCGAGACGAAGGGCATCGCGTTCCGCCTCGGGTCGCTGGCCACGACGCTGACCCCCGGCGAACCGGTCGACGTCGTCGCGGAACTCAGCGAGAATGAGTGGAACGGCCGCACCAGCATCGAGTTCCAGGCGCGGGCGCTGCGCGCCGCCGGCGACTTGGCCGTCGGCGACGAGCTCGCGCAGCTCGAGGGCGAGGCCCGGCGGTTGCGCCGCGGCCCCGCCGCGGAGGGCCGACCCGTGCGCATCGATGCGGCCGCCCCCGACCCGCTCGCCGAGCTGCGTGAGGCGCTCGCCGGCGGAGGGCCCGTGCGCGTCGACCTCGACGCCGCCGACGAGGCGGCGCTCGCGCGCGAGGCGGACGCGTGGCCGACCGTGTCGGACGTGCGCGCCGCGTGGGTCGCACGCACGCGCGGCCAGCGCCCGCCTCAGAGCCCGCCGCTGGCGGCCAGGACGGACGCCGTGCTGCACGAACTCGGCCTGATCGACGAGGTCGGCCGGGCCGTCACGGGCACCAAGGTGGAGCCGTACGCCTCGTCCCTGCTGCGGAGCGGCCTGGTCCGGCGCTACCTCCTGCAGACGCTGCTCGAGGCCTACCGGCGGCTCGACGACGTGGGTTTCGAGCGCGCCGTCGTGGCCCTGAGCGACCTGCCCGTGGACTGAGCACCGGGTCCGGCGGCGCGCGCGGCGCGGGAGGCCGTCATGTGCCGCCGGTTCCGGCATGCGAACGGCCCGGGTCTATGCTGGAGGCGAAGCGGCAGCGGGCTACCGGAGCTCGGAGGACGACATGCGGAGGCTCCTGGTCGTCTGGGCCTTGGCGCTCTTGGTGGGCGGCGCGCTGGCGCAGGGGGCGTTCCCGGTCACGCTGGTCACGCCCGACGGCAGTCACGTGCCGTTCGAGTTGGCCTCGCGCGTCGAGGCCGGTACCCAAGTGCCCACGGTGGTCTTCCAGTCGGGTGGCTCGAGTTCGGGTTGGGGGCGGGTGTTCGCCAGCGTCGGCGGCACCACCACACCGATTCCGGTCGACCTGCTCGCCCGGGTCGAGCTCGCCGCGGCGGGCGAGGTACCGGTCTGGCGTTACTCGCTGCGCGACGGGCGCGTGTTCGACGCGCCGACGGGCGGCGATCCACGCATCCGAATCCTCGGCACCAACCAGTTCGGGCTCAGCGAGGACCTGACCTCACACGCCGAGGCACCGTTGGCTCAGCCCTTCATCGGCATCGTCTTCGATCCCACGGCGCTGACCGACACCGTCTACCTGGCGAACGGCGACGTCCTCCACGGGTCGGCGAACGTCGGCATCCTCACCGTCGCCACCCCGTACGGGACGCTGACGATCGACCAGGCGGTACTCGAGCGCGTGATCATCGGCGGCAGCGCCGGCGCAGACCTGGTGCTCCTGCGCACCGGCGACCGCATCAGCGGCCTGGTGCGCGACGACATGCTGCAGGTCTCGCTCGAGGCGGGCGGCGGCGTGGCCGTGCCGTGGGGCGACGTCCGCAGCGTCACCTTCTTCATGCGCTGAAGGCGCGCGCCCGTCGGCTTCGCGGCCCCGATGGGCGCCTACCTCTCGCCGCGCGTTCGGGGGTCCTCGGCGCGATGAGGCCGTGGCATACTGCCGCATGCCCTTCGCCCCGGGGCGCCGCCCCGCCCCCACCCCAGCGGAGCACGACGCGGGCCGGCGTGCAGGAACGGGCCCCGGTGACGCCCTCGAGCGCGACCTGCGCGCCAGCCTGGCGGGCGAGGTGCGCTTCGACGCCGTCGCCCGCTCGCTCTACGCCACCGACGCCAGCCCCTACCGCATCGCCCCCCACGGGGTGGTCTTCCCCAGGGAAGCCGACGACGTGCGCGCGGTCCTCGAGGTCGCGCGGGCCCACGGCGTGCCCATCCTCATGCGCGGCGGCGGCACCTCGCTGGCGGGCCAGACGGTGGGCGAGGCGATCGTCGTCGACACCACGCGCCACCTGACGGGGGTCCTGGAGATCGACGCCGAGGAGCGCGTGGCGCGCGTCGAGCCGGGCGTCATCCGCGACCAGCTCAACGCCCGCCTCGCGCCGCACGGCCTGCAGTTCACGCCCGACGTCAGTACCAGCGACCGCGCGGCCATCGGGGGCATGGTCGCGAACGACAGCGCCGGCACCCGCTCGCTCAAGTACGGCAAGACCGTCGACCAGGTGATCGCCATGACCGTCCTGCTGGCCGACGGCCGCGTCACCGAGCTGCGCGCCATGGGCGGCGTGGAGCTCGAACGCAGGCGCCGGTCCGCCGGCGTCGAGGGCCAGGCCTACCGCACCGTCCACCGCATCGTCCACGAGCTCGAGGACGAGATCCGCGCGCGCACGCCCAAGGTCATGCGGCGCGTGGCGGGCTACCACCTCGACGAGCTGCTGCCAGGGCGCCCCTTCAACCTCGCCAAGCTCGTGTGCGGCAGCGAGGGGACGCTGGCGGCGATCCTCGACGTCACGCTGGCGCTCCACCCCGTGCCGCGCCGGCGGGTGCTGGCGCTGCTCCACTTCGACGACCTCGTCGCCGCGCTGGCGGCGGTCCCGGCGATCGTGGCACACGGGCCCAGCGCCGTCGAGCTCATCGACCGCGACATGTTCGAGCTGGCGGCCACGAACCCGGCGCTCGCACCCCACATCGGCTGGGTCCGCGGCGACCCGGCGGCGGTCCTCAGCGTGGAGTTCGACGGCGACGACGACGCCGCGCTCGACGCCCAGCTCGACGCGCTGGCGTCCGACGCGGCCGCCGGCGGGCGGGCGTACGCCACCGTCCTGGCGCGCGACGCCGCCGCCCAGCGCGAGGTCATCGAGTTCCGCAAGAAGGGGCTCGGCATCTACGCCACCGTCCCGGGCGCCGCCAAGCCGACGCCCTTCATCGAGGACGCCGCCATCCCCATCGAGCACCTGGCCGACTACGTGCCCCAGGTGCTCGAGGTCTGCCGCCGGCACGGCACCAAGGCCGTCCTCTACGGCCACGCGTCGGTGGGCGTGCTGCACGTGCGACCGCTGCTCGACCTCAAGAGCGCCGAGGGCCTCGCCGCCTACCGCGCCATCGCCGACGAGACCTTCGCGCTGGTGCAGCGCTACGGCGGCTCGTGGTCGGGCGAGCACGGCGACGGCCTCATCCGCAGCGAGAAGATCCGCGAGGCCTACGGCGACGCGCTGTACGGTGCCTTCGTCGAGGTCAAGCGGGCCTTCGACCCCGAGGGCGTGTGGAACCCGGGCAAGATCGTCGATGCGCCCGCGATGACCGAGCACCTGCGCTACGGCGTCGGCTACCCGTCCGTGCCGGTCCCCACCGTCTTCGACTTCGGCCCCGAGGGCTTGCTCGGCGCCGCCGAGGCCTGCACGGGGGTGGGCGCGTGCCGCAAGGAGGGCGTCGGGACGATGTGCCCCTCGTTCATGGCGACCCGCGACGAGACGCACAGCACCCGCGGGCGCGCCAACGCGCTGCGCGAGGCCATCGTGGGCGGGCTGCCCGGCGGCCTCACCTCGCGCGAGGTGCACGACGTTCTCGACCTCTGCCTGGAGTGCAAGGCCTGCAAGGCGGAGTGCCCCAGCCGCGTCGACGTCGGCAAGCTCAAGGCGGAGTTCCTGCAGGCGTACTACGACGCCCACGGCACCCCGTGGTCGGCCCGCGCGCTGGGCGGGGCGGCCAAGGTGGCGCCGCTCGCGCAGGCGTTCGCGCCGCTGGTGAACACGCTGCTGCCGCTGGCGCCGGTGCGCTGGCTCAGCGAGCGGACGATCGGCATCGACCGGCGGCGGACGCTGCCGAGGTACGCCGCGCGGCGCTTCGACCGTGCCTTCCGGGCGCGTGCGGCCCGGCCCGGGGCCGGCGGCGAGGCACCCCGCCCCGAGGCGGACGCCGCGCGCGGCGTCGCGCCGCCGACCGTGGCCCTCTTCGTCGACACCTGGAGCAACTTCCAGGACACCGCCCCCGCGCACGCCGCGGTGGCGGTGCTGGAGGCCGTCGGCGCGCGCGTCGAGCTGGTGCCCTACCGCTGCTGCGGGCGACCGCTCATCTCCAAGGGGCTGTTGCGCGAGGCGCGGGCGCAGGCCGCCGCCAACGTGGCGGCGCTCACGCCCTACGTCGAGCGTGGCGTCCCGATCCTGGGCCTCGAGCCCTCCTGCGTCTCCGCCTTCACGGACGACTACCCCTCGCTCGTCCCCGGTCCCGAGACGGACGCGCTGGCGCGCCACGTGCGCCCCCTCGAGGCCTGGCTGGCCAAGCGCTGGAGCGGCGGCGAGCTCGATCCTGCGACGGTGTTCGAGATGGGCGACGAGCCCGTGCTGCTGCACGGGCATTGCCAACAGAAGGCGGTCCTCGGCACGGCGGCCACGCGGGCCGTGCTCGGCTGGGTCTCGCGCGACGTGCGCGAGCTCGACGCCGGCTGTTGCGGCATGGCGGGCAGCTTCGGCTACACCCACCACGAGCTGTCCCTGGCCATCGGCGAGCAGCGGCTCTTCCCCGCCGTGCGCGGGCACGCCGGCGAGGTCGTCGCCAGCGGCTTCAGTTGCCGCCACCAGGTGATGGACGCCACCGGGCGGCGGCCCCGCCACGTCGCGGAGGCGCTGGCGGGCGCGCTGCGGCCGGGCGCCTGACGCGGCTCAGGCGCCCGGCCACGGGCCGCGCCGCTACGGCAGGTAGGTGACCGTCGCGTTCGTCAGCTCGCCCGCATGATCCGGACCCGCGCCCCAAGCATCGAACAGGATGACGCCGGTGCCGTTCTCGCTCATGTCGAAGCTGGCGCCGACGGCCGGGTACCGATCGTCCGTGTGGGACCCGTCGAAGACACCCACGAGGATGTCCTCGCTGGCTACGGCCCCGTACTCGACGACGACCTTGCCCGTGTCGTGCAAGGTCAGCGTGGCGGAGTTGCTCCAGGCCTCGGTGTCGTTGTCCTGCATCGCCTGATAGGCGACCTGGAAGCACGCGCCGGACTGCCGCCAGCGGAGCTGGTTGGCCCGCGTCTCGCCGGCGTACTCACCCGCGTCGAGGTCGCCCCAGAAGACGGCGATGCCCGGCGAGTCGACGTCCGTCGCCGCGATGTCGTAGTTCGGGGACCCCGCGCCGAACGTCAGGCCGCCGTTGGTGTTGACGTACACCCCGTCGTAATCGACCCCGTAGAAGGGGAACGAGAAGCCGGAGCCGAAGGGGACGAGCAGGGCATCGTCATCGACCTCGTCGAAGACCGAGGTGCCGTCGGACACGGGTGTCGGGAAGGCGTCGACGTACGCCCCGAACTGCCCACACTCGCCACTCGGTGGCGGCGGCGTCGTGGAACAACCCGCAACGAGCGCGACGAGCGCGAGTACGAGCAACCGTTTCGCCGTGGACGACCGAGCCATACCAACCTCCTCGGGCCGGCGCCGCGAGTCCGATCGGCCGTGGCCGCCTCGGGCGCGGGCCTGGCAGAACCGTAACGCCGATGAAGCCGCTTCGATCCCGAGTGTGGCCGACATCACGCGGCGCGCGGCGCCGGGCGCGTCACGCGGCGCGCAGCGCCAGGCGCCTGCGCCTCACATCTGGCGCGGCGCCTCGATCCCGAGCAGGGCCAACGCCCGCGCCAGCGTGTCGCGCACCTTCTCGACCAGCGCCAGCCGCGCCTCGCGCAGGCCGGGCTCGGCCCGCAGGACTGGGGTGTCCGGGCGCCCGTCGGGCCCGCGGTGGTTGTAGTAGCCGTTCCAGGCGGTCGCCAGGTCGAGCGCATACTGCGCGACCACGTGGGGCGCGTCCTCGTGGGCGGCGTTCCGCACGACCTCCGGGTAGCGGGCGATGAGTTGCGCGAGCTTGACCTCGAGGGGGCCGAGCGCGTCCCAGTCCGCGGCGTCGCCCGGACCGCCCTCCGTGGCGGCCCGCAGGATGCTGTCGGCCCGGGCGTGCGCGTACTGCACGTAGGGCGCGCTGTCGCCGGCGAGGCTCAACGCCTGTTCCCAACGGAAGTCGATCACGCGCCTGGCCTCGCTCTTGAGCATGGCGAAGCGCAGGGCGCCGACACCGACCGCGCGGGCCACCTCGTCGATGGCCGGCAGGTCGGGCTGCTTCTCGGCGACCACGGCTCGCGCGCGCCGCACGGCCTCCTCGAGCACGGCGTCGATCGCCAGCGTCACGCCCTTGCGGCCGCTCATGGCCTGCCCCTCGAGGGTGACGACCTCGTAGGCCAGGTGGTGGAGCATGGCCTCGCCGTCGCCGCCGCCATCGGCAGCGACGGCGGCGCCCTCGGCCGAGCGCGTCAGCTCCAGCGCGGCGCGCACGATGGCCTGCGGGTGCGACTGGCGCACGTCGATGACGTTGACGGCCTGCTGGGCGTGCCCGAAGTCGTGGCCCTCGACCTCCGGGGCGCCGTCGGGGTGGGTCGTCCACAGCGCGTGGCCGGAGGGCTGGTCGGCGAACGGGCGGTAGCTCATCCCGGCCAGCCGGCCGATCTTCCACAGGTGGTAGCCGATGTCCTTGGCCACGTACATGGCGGCGCCCCCGGAGCGCACGAGCACGACCTGCGGCTCCTCCAGGCCCGGTAGGAACTCGGAGACGTCCATGACCAGCGCGCCGGCGTACTTGCCCTCCGTCGGCCGCGTGACGGTCGGCAGCCGCTCGAGCACCTCGAGGCCGCGCTGCAGGAACCCCGCGGCGACGACGTCGGACTCCCACACGAGCAGGTCGTACTCGGCCCCCAACGCGTGGTAGGTCGCCAGCTGCGCCCGCACGATGCGCTCGACCTCGTGGCGCAGCTCGCCGTGCTCGAGCCGGTGCATGACCTCGCTCACGCCGCGTTCGATGGTCTCGGGGTCGTGCGCCTTGGCCTCGCCCAGGCGCACGTAGAGCCGTCCCAGCCAGTGGTCGTACTTCTCGTCCGCGGGCGGCGCCTCGCCGAAGTAGCCCACGGCGAAGAGGCTCTCCGCGGCCTGGCGGCCGGTGTCGTCGATGTAGTTCTGCACCTCGACGCGGTGGCCGGCGGCGCGCTCGATGCGGGCCACGGCGTCGCCCAGGACGATGTTGCGCAGGTGGCCGACGTGGGCCTCCTTGTTGGGGTTGACGCTGGTGTGCTCGACGACGACCTTGCGGCCGGTGGGTGGCAGGTCGAGGGGCGCGGTCACCACCGCCCGCACGAACGCCCCGGGGTCGACGTAGGCGTTGAGGTAGGGGCCGACGGCCTCCACGCGGGCGACGCCCTCGGGCGGGACGACGGCGGCGGCGAGCTCGGCCGCGATCTGCGCGGGGTTGCGGCGGAGCGTCTTGGCCAGGCCGAAGGCGATGGGGCTGCCGTAGTCGCCGGGCTTGTCGTCGGGGACCCGCAGGACGGGGACCTCGAGGGCGTCGGCGTCGGCGGGATGCGGCAGCAGGCGCCGGACGGCGTCGCGCAACGCGTTCTGAAGGGCGGGGAGCAGGTCGGCCATGACCCGCAGAGGCTACCACCGGGGCCCACGCCACGGTGCCCAAGGACGCCGGGTGTAGACTGCCGTCACGTCGCGCACGACGCGACCGCCGTGCCGCCATCAGGTACATTGACAACAGTAGACTCAGGTTCTTGGAATCTGAGCGCTCAAGCAAGGCTCGCCACGAACGCCGATCCTCGCCGCTGCCGGCGGCCCCCACCGCACGGTGCGAGACCCGCCGGAGGACGGCACATCCCGCCGCCGACCCCGAAGGAGCCGCACATGGCCGACGACGCCCACATCCCCGCCGCGTTCGACCGCCCGGTGCCCGTGTGCCCGGTGCGCGGCTCGGTGCTCTTCCCCACCATGGTCATGCCCATCGACGCCGGTCGCCCGGTCTCGATCCGCGCCATCAACGCCGCGCTCGACCGCGACCGCACGATCGTCATCGTCAGCCAGCGCGACCGCGAGGTGGAGGAGCCCGCGCCCAAGGACCTCTACGACGTGGGCACCGCGTGCCACATCATGCGCATGAAGAAGAACCCCGACGGCAGCATCCAGATGCTGGTGCGCGCCGTCAGCCGCGTGCGCATCGAGCAGTACGCTTCCGAGGCCGGCGTCATCGAGGCCGAGGTCGAGACCCTCGAGGTGGACGTCGGCGACCCGGTCCTGCTGGAGGCCGCCTTCCGCGAGCTCAAGGAGAAGTTCGGCGACCTCGTCGAGCACGGCGGCCGCGGCCTGCAGGCCGAGGTGGCGCAGTTCGTGCTCAACCTCGAGGACCCGGGGCAGTTCGCCGACTACGTCGCCTACCACCTCGACTTCAAGGTGGGCGACAAGCAGGCGGTCCTGGAGGCCCCCACGGTCGCCGAGCGCCTCAAGAAGACGCTGGTCTTGCTCGACACCGAGCTCGAGCTGCAGGAGACGCAGCGCCGGCTGCAGCGGGAGGTCAAGGACGAGATCGACCGCAACCAGCGCGAGTACTTCCTGCGCGAGCAGATCAAGGCGCTGCAGAAGGAGCTGTCGGGCTCCGACGACGAGGAGGACGAGGTCGAGGCCTTCCGCGAGAAGCTCGAGGCGCTGGAGCTGCCCGAGGCCGTGATGAAGGAGGCCAACCGCGAGCTCAACCGCATGTCGCGGATGCACCCCGACTCCGCCGAGGCGTCGGTCATCCGCACCTACCTGACCACGCTCACCGAACTCCCCTGGAACGTCCGCAGCGAGGACAAGCTCGACGTCGAGGTCGCCGCCGAGGTCCTCGAGGAGGACCACTACGGCCTCGAAAAGGTCAAGGACCGCGTGCTGGAGTACCTGGCGGTGCGCAAGCTGAAGAGCGAGCGCGCGGCCAGCGGCGAGCTCGACCCGTCGGAGATCCACAAGGGCCCCATCCTGCTCTTCGCGGGCCCGCCCGGGGTCGGCAAGACCTCGATCGCCAAGTCGATCGCCCGGGCCCTCGGCCGCGAGTACGTCCGCATCAGCCTCGGCGGCGCGCGCGACGAGTCCGACATCCGCGGCCACCGGCGCACCTACATCGGCAGCATGCCCGGCCGCATCATCCAGGGCATCCGCCAGGCCGGCACCAAGAACCCGGTCTTCCTGCTCGACGAGGTCGACAAGCTCGGCGTCTCGTTCCAGGGTGACCCCAGTTCGGCCCTGCTCGAGGTGCTCGACCCGGCGCAGAACAACACCTTCGTGGACCACTACCTCGGCGTGCCGTTCGACCTCTCCGAGGTGCTCTTCATCGCCACCGCGAACTACGCGCAGCAGATCCCCGACGCGCTCTACGACCGCATGGAGCCGATCGAGTTCTCCAGCTACGTCGAACTCGAGAAGATGGAGATCGCCAAGCGCTACCTGCTGCCGCGGCAGCTGCCCGAGAACGGGCTCAAGCCGAACCAGTTCGCCATCACCGACGGCGCGCTGTCGCGCGTCATCTCCGCCTACACGCGGGAGGCCGGCGTGCGCCAGCTCGAGCGCACGATCGGCACGCTGGTGCGCAAGGCGGCCCGCAGGATCGCCGACGGCGACGCCAAGCGCGTGCGTCTCACCGAGCGCTCCCTCGAGGGCTACCTGGGCGCGGAGCGCTTCGCGCCCGAGTCGGAGGCGGAGGACGACCTGGTGGGCGTGGCCACCGGGATGTACTACACGCCCGTGGGCGGCGACATCCTGTTCGTCGAGACCAGCGTCACCCAGGGCAAGTCGGGCTTCGTGCTGACGGGCCAGCTCGGCGACGTCATGAAGGAGTCGGCCCGCGCGGCGCTGACCTACGCCAAGGCGAACGCCGAGCGCTTCGGCATCTCGCGCGCGCTGCTCGACGACGCCGAGATCCACATCCACGTCCCCTCCGGCGGCACGCCCAAGGAGGGACCGAGCGCGGGCATCGCGCTGGCGACGTCGCTCATCAGCGCCCTGACCGGCGTGCCCGTGCGGCGCGACGTGGCCATGACCGGCGAGGTGACCCTGCGCGGCCGCGTCCTGCCGATCGGCGGCCTGCGCGAGAAGATCCTCGGCGCCAAACGCGCCGGCATCAAGCATGTCCTCTACCCGGCCAAGAACCAGGCGGACATGAAGGACATCGCGGCGCCGATGAAGAAGTCGCTCGCGCTGCACGAGGTCGACGACCTCGACCAGGTGCTGGACCACGCGCTCGTGGGCGGGCTCGCGGCCCTCGAGCGCAAGGTGGCGGGGGGCAAGCGCGCCTCGCGGCGCGGCAAGGCGCCCGCCGCGGCCCAGGCCTGACGGCGACGGGGGTGCGCGGCCGGAACCCGCGCGGTACCCTGGGGGCATGCGCACCCCCCTGATCGCCGGCAACTGGAAGATGTTCACGACGGCCTCCGAGGCCACCACCTGGGCGCGGGCCCTGCTCGAGGACCTCGCCAGTGACCCGGTCCGCGGCGTCGACCTGGCCCTGCACGTCCCCTTCACCCACCTCGCGCCGCTGGCGCCGATCCTGCGCGACACGGCCGTGGCCCTCGGGGCCCAGGACGTCTCGGCCCACGCCGAGGGCGCGCACACCGGCGAGGTGTCCGCCGCCATGCTCGCGGACGTCGGGACCCAGGCGGTCGTCGTCGGGCACTCCGAGCGCCGCGCGGACCACGGCGAGAGCGACGCCCTGGTGCAGGCCAAGGCGGCCGCGGTCATGGCGGCCGGCATGGTGCCGGTCGTGTGCGTCGGCGAGCAGGAGGCGGAGCGCGCCGCCGGGCGGCACGAGGACGTCGTCGTCGGGCAACTGCGCGGCTCGCTCGCCGGGCTGGAACTGAGCAAGGCCGACCGGCTGGTCGTCGCCTACGAGCCGGTGTGGGCCATCGGCACCGGCCGCACGGCCACCGCCGCCGACGCCCAGGCGATGTGCGCGCTCACGCGCCAGGTGCTGCACGAGCTCTTCGGCGAGACCGGCGGCGCGGTGCGGGTCCTCTACGGCGGCAGCGTCAAGCCCGGCAACGCCGCCGAACTGCTCGCCCAGCCCGACATCGACGGCGGCCTCGTGGGCGGGGCCAGCCTCGACCGCGCCTCGTACCTGGCGATCGCCCGCGCGGCCCGCGCCGCAGGGTGAGCGGCGACCCGACCGCGGGGGGCGCGCCGGCCCCCCTGCGGGAGGCCGTGGCGGCGCGTCTGACCGCGCTGCGGGCGCGGCTGCCGGAACTCGCCGCGGACGCCGTCCTGCTGACGGCCCCGGCCGACGTGCGCTGGGCCTCGGGCTTCACCACGCCGGCGGACGGCAGGGTCGTCGTCACCCCCGACGCCGCCGTCCTGGTCACCGATGACCGCTACACGGCCCAGGCGGCCGAGGAGTCCGCGATCGAGGTCCTGATCGCCGGCGGCCATCGGCAGCTCGACGCGATCCTCGAACGCGTCGCCGGCCTCCGCCTGGCGGTGCAGGCCGACCACGTGACGTGGAAGGCCGCGCGCGATCTCGAGGAGCGGCTCGGCGCCCCGCCCCTGGCGACCGAGGGCCTGACGCGTCCCCTGCGGCTCCTGAAGTCGCCGGACGAGATCGCTCGATTGCGCGAGGCCGCCCGCCTCACCGACGCGGCGTTCGCCCACGTGCTCGACGGCACGCTCCGGGCCGGCGTGCGCGAGGCAGACGTCGCCCTTGAGATCGAGCGCTTCGTCCGCCAGGGCGGCGGCGACGGGATGGCCTTCGACGTCATCGTCGCCGGCGGCCACCGCAGCGCCATGCCGCACGGCACCGCCAGCGACCGCGTGCTCCAGCGCGGCGACCTCGTCACGCTCGACTTCGGCGCGCGCGTCGACGGCTACCACGCCGACATGACGCGCGCCGTCGCGATCGGCCCGGTGGCCGAGCCGCTGCGCGGCTGGTACGACGCCGTCCTGGCGGCGCAGGAGGAGGCCGTCGCGGCGATCCGCCCGGGCCTCTCCGGCATCGAGGCCGACCGCGTCGCCCGCGATCGATTGGCCGAGGCCGGGATCGCGGAGCTCTTCGTCCACTCGCTGGGACACGGCGTCGGCCTGCAGATCCACGAGGGACCGTCGCTGTCGTCGCGCTCGACGGACGTGCTGGCGCCCGGCATGGTCGTCACCGTCGAACCGGGCGTCTACCGGCCCGGCGTCGGTGGCCTGCGCATCGAGGACCTCGTGCTCGTCACCGAGAGCGGACACGAGGTGCTCTCGCGCAGCCCCAAGGGGTACCTCGAACTCTGAGCCCGGGCCCGCGGCGGCGGCGCCGGGGGATCTCCGCCGCGCACCGCCGTCCCGGATGCCGTACGCTCGCGCCATGTGGGTGATCAAGTACGGCGGCAACGCCATGACGGACGCGCACGAGCGCGCCCGCGTGCTGGCCGACGTGCGCACGCTGCGCGCGGCGGACGGCCGCCCCGTGCTCGTTCACGGGGGCGGACCCTACATCGAGGCCGCGCTGGCGGCCGCGGGCGTCACCAGCCGCTTCGTGCGCGGCCTGCGCGTGACGACGCCCGAGGCGCTCGGCCCGGTCGAGCAGGCCCTCACGCTCCTGGGCAAGCGCCTGGCGGCGGAGCTCGGCGACGCGGTGGGGCTCACCGGCCGCGACGCGGGCCTGCTGGTGGCCGAGCGCTTCGACCCCGAGCTGGGGGAGGTGGGCCGCATGCGGCGGGTCCGGCGCGAACCGCTCGAGGCCCTGCTGAGCCACGGGCTCACGCCGGTCGTCGGCTGCCTGGCGGCGGACGAGGCCGGCGCGCCACTCAACGTCAACGCCGACGACGTCGCCGGGGCGCTGGCCGCCGCGCTCGGCGCGCCCTGCGTGTTCCTCACGAACGTCGCCGGCGTGCTGGACGATCCCGGCGACCCGGCGAGCCGCATCGCCCAACTCGCGGCGACCGAGGCCCGCGCGCGAATCGCCGACGGCCGCATCGCGGGCGGCATGATCCCCAAGGTCGAGGCCGCGCTGGCCGCCCTGCGCCAGGGCGCGCCCTCCGCCGTCATCGCCGACGGCCGCGCGCCCGGCGAACTGCCGCGCGTGCAGGTCGGCCAGGCGGGCACCAAGCTGGTGCCCTGAGCCCCCTACGGCGTTCAGATTCCCGTAAGGCCCTCCCGGCTATCTTCGCCGCACGGTGCCCGACCGTGGGCGCCGCTGGAGAGGAGCCCCAGATGCGCCACGTGCTGCGCGACCTGACGACCGACACCCTGCTGCGTGTGGTCGTGGGTCTCGAGGCCCGCATCATCGAGGGTGTCGCGAACGACGACGACATCGACACCTACGCCTGGGCGCAGTGGGAGATCGCGGATCGCTTCGCCGCGATGGCGGACGACGCCGCCAACGGCTCCGACGGCGGCCGCCGCTGAGCGCTGGTTGAGCGCGCCGACGGCGCCCGCGACGCCGCCGAACCCGTGGAACGGTGTGCGGCGTTCCACATAGGACCTCCGTCCTAGAGCCTCGCGCCTCGACTTCTGGTACACTCGCGGAGATGTCACGTCTCCGGCTCCTGCTACGTGCGTGCACCCTCGCGCTCGTCGTGCTGACGGGTCACGCTGCGGCGCAGGCGCCGACGGTGACGGTGCAGCCCGGGGACAGCCTGTGGTCGATCGCGCGCGCGCACGACACGACGATCGCCGACCTCATGGCGGCCAATGGGCTCGAGGGCGATCGCCTGCGCGTCGGGCAGGTCCTCACGCTGCCCGCCAGCGGCGACGCGCCGCCCGCGGCGGCCTTCGAGGCCGGCGTGCCCCTCGTCTACGTCGTGCAACCGGGCGACAGCCTGTGGTCGATCGCGCGCGCGCACGAGACCTCCCCCGCCGCGCTGATGGCGCTCAACGGCCTGGCCAGCGACACGATCCGGCCCGGCGCATCGCTCCGCCTGCCCGGCGCCAGGGTCGCCACGGCGGCCGCCACCGCGGCCGAGATGGCGGCGGCCGCTTCGGCGCCCGCCCCCGCCGCCGCGTCACCCGCGCCCGCCGCTGCGCCCTCGACCTACGTCGTCCGCAGCGGCGATTCGCTGTACGACATCGCGCGCAACCATGGCCTGACGGTCGACGCGCTGATCGCCTGGAACGAACTCGATGGCACGCTCATCCGTCCTGGGCAGGTCCTCAGCCTGCAGCGTGACGCCGACGCCCCGCCCGCCCCGCCGCTCGTCGTGCACGTTCGACCCGGGGACTCGCTGTGGTCGATCGCCCGCGCGCACGGCTCGACCGTCGACGCCCTCGCGACGGCCAACGGCCTGAGCGCCAGCTCGGTGCTGCGCGTGGGCCTCGCGCTCACCGTCCCGGGGCGCTTCGCGGCGATCGACGCCACGACCGGCGCGCCCTCCACCAACGTCGGTGGGGCCGCCGCCGAAGAGGTCCGCGTGATGCCCGGCGACAACCTCTGGAAGATCGCCCGGCAGCACAACACCACGATCGCGGCGATCATGTCGCTCAACGGCCTGACCAGCGACCGCCTGTCGGTCGGTGACGTGCTGCGCGTGCTGCCCGGACCCGACCTGGGCGTCGCCAGCGACACGGTGGGCAGTGCGGCGTTCGTGCCCCAGGGTGGCGACGGCATGGTCTGGCCGCTCGTCGGGCAGATCACCTCCCGCTTCGGTTGGCGCCGGCTCACCATCGGCGGCAGCAACATGCACAACGGGCTCGACATCGGCGGCCGGACGGGCGATCCCATCCGCGCCGCCACCAGCGGCGTCGTCACCTACTCCGGCTGGCGCGGCGGCTACGGCTACGTCGTCGTCGTCGAGAACGGCGACACCGAGTACTGGTACGGCCATGCGTCGGCGCTCCTCGCGGAGGTGGGCGACCGCGTCGCACCCGGCGACCTCATCGCGCGTGTCGGCTCCACCGGCATCTCCACCGGCCCTCACCTCCACTTCGAGATCCGCGTCGAGGGCACGCCGATCGACCCCCTACCCATCCTCGAAGCGCGCGCCGAGCGCTGACGCGCGCAGCCAACCGCCGTCCCCCATGCGCCTCGTCGTCGTCGGTGACATCCATGCGCAGGTCGACAAGCTGTGGCGCATTTTGCGCGAGGCCGACCTGGCCGACGACGCGCACCGACCCAGCGACCGCCTGAGCGACCCGGAACAGGACGTCCGCCTCGTCCTGCTGGGCGATTTGGTGCACGCCAAGAGCCGCGAGCGTTACGCCGACCTGACCGAGGTCCGCCGCTACGACGAGCACAACCCCCGCCACCTGCGCAAGGCCGAGGCCGCGCAGGAGGCCTTCCTGCGCGAGGTCATGGCCTTCCAGGCCGCGCTGCCGGCGGGTCGGATGGTCGTGCTCCTCGGCAACCACGACCACAACGCGATCGACGAGGAGCAGGGTCCGCTGCGGACCGACGATGTCAGCCACCTGGAGTGGAAGCCCGCCTACGGCGGCGAGCTGCCGGCCGACCTGCGCGCGTGGATCGGCAGCTGGCCGCGCGAGCTCGTCGTCGAGGGGTTGCACCTCGCCCACGTGGGCCCGCGGCCCGAGCACAACACCTACGACCACGGCTTCTACCTCGAGAACCGGCGCCGCTGGATCTACGAGGAGGTCGACGCGCTCGAGGGCACGCCCTACCGCCTGGGCATCTACGGGCACACGCCCGTCCGCGGCGGCGTCAACATCGCCAGCCAGGGGCGGGCGATCCTGCTGGACACCAACGGCCACGGCGAGGAGTACGTCTACCTCGAGGTCGAGATCGCCCCGCAGGGCTACCGCATCCGCATGCGCGGCCTGTTCTTCGACGAGCTCATCGCGCGGCCGCTGCCCGACGGCGAGACGCCCACCGACGTCTGAGCCGTCTCCGGTCCGACCTCAGCGCGACTCGCCGCGCTCGCCGTAGGCGGGCGTCAGCGCCACCCAGGTCTTGAAGGGCGCGAGGTCGACGACGGCGCCATCGTCGGCCACGAAGAACACCCCCGCCGCATCACGCAGCTCCCAGCGTCCGACCAGGGCGCGGCCGTTGAGGTAGAGCGTCGCGGGACCCCCGCGCAGCGCGACCGACAGCCGGCCCTCCGGATCGTTGGGGAAGGGCCGCGCCTCCACCGAACCGAGGAGGACCGCATCGACCAGGACCGCCTCGCCGGCCGCGTCGACGGCCGGAACGCCGTCGCGCAGCCAGCGGTACGCGTTCAGCCCCGGCTCGAAGCGGAAGCCCGTCACGTACCCGCCGCCGAAGCCGGCCAGCACCTCGCTCACCTCGTCGGTCTCGTCGGACGGGCGGTAGATCGTCCCGCTGACGGTGCGTCCGCGCGCCAGGTCCAATCGGTTGACCGCGGCGCGCAGGGCGTCGCCGGCGGAGTAGAGGTTGTACGGCGCGCGGCCGTCGCCGCGGCTGAACAGGTCGCCGCTGGAGTACGCGTTGAGCGTGCGCGCGGTGCCCGCCGCGATCGCCGCCAGGGCACCGGGCGAGCCGCCGTCGTGCACCAGCACGGCGTCGAGGCGATCGGCCAACTCGACGAAGTAGGCCCGCGCGCTGCGGACCGGTCCCACGCGCTCGGGATCCGTGCGGTCGAACACGAGCATGAGGCGCGTCAGCCCGGCCTCGACCGGCAGCTCGAACACCAGCGACGCCGGGCGGATCCCGCTGACCGGGACCCCGCCCACGTTGTCCACGAGCACGGCCAGCGGGCGCTCGAGCTGGCGGGCGAAGGGCTCGAAGGGCACCGCCCGCGCCCCCGGCGGCAACTCCTCCGGGTCCGTGCCGGCCGCCAGGCCGAGGGCGGGCGCCGGCGCGTCGAGCGCGCCCTCGGGCTGACCCGGGTTGGCCGCGTCGCCGCCCGCCGCCAGCTCCTCCTCACGCGGCGACGGG
>Ga0180436_10001631_pt1 | contig 21756 bp, 16 predicted proteins | sample SS_ome_2_FD_132434 | JGI IMG/M metagenome (GOLD analysis project Ga0180436, IMG submission 132434) | Hypersaline lake sediment archaeal communities from the Salton Sea, California, USA - SS_3_S_2 metaG | ecosystem: Environmental > Aquatic > Non-marine Saline and Alkaline > Hypersaline >... | reverse complement strand
GCTGGTTGTGTCGGTTCGATCCCGATCACCCGCTCCACTTCATCACCGGTTTTCTTTTTTTTAAGAGCGGTGATATATTTATTTATAAGGGCCATTAGCTCAGTCGGCTAGAGCACCTGACTCTTAATCAGGGTGTCCCGGGTTCGAATCCCTGATGGCCCACCAAATAAAAATAGCTGCCCAAAGGGTGGTTATTTTTATTTGAATGGAAGGGAGTCGAATCCTGAGGGGGCAGGTCAATAGGGAAGTACTGCAACCGTACTGCAACATATCAAATATGGTAATCTTAAATCAAACATAATCAAGTATTTGTGGGAAACAAGGATATATAATCAAACATAATGACATCATATAAGAGGCGTATGTATTTCTCTGCATAATACATTATTTTTTACTTTGCACTGAAGCGGTACTTCTGTCAAACACTAAAATGTTCAAAAAACTTTGTATTTAAAGTGTTTTTAGACCTTTTGCAGTTTTAATTAGGATTAATTGCTTCAATTCTCATAGCCAAAAAATCGAGAGTATCGCAACCGTATCGCAACGAGAGAATGTATTATAGTATTACCCAAATTCTATCTACTTCATCGCCTTATAAATTTACTTGATATGTTTAAAAAAGCACAAAAAATGACATCATGAAATTTTGAGGTTTGAATGAGTAGGGCCAGCTTATTCTTTCTTTTTGGCACGCGAAGTGCCTTTTACGTCTATTAGTTTTACTTTCTGATAATTGAACTTGCCCTCACCGTCAAAAAATATGCCGAACCACTTATCCCACGGAATACTTGCCGCGCCAAAATTACACGAAACGTATTTATGGTGCAGGTAATGAAAATAATCCCCCACGGGTAACCACCCTTTTAAGAGCGGTCCTTCAAATCCCGTGTGGCCCTGTGCAGGAGTTAGACCCGTCAGCTGCATATTATAGATGAAGTGTACAGGATGAGACGGCACAATGAAATGAATAAGACCTGCTGAAAAATAGAGAATGGATTCAATTGGATGCATTGCAAGCCCGGACCATGCAATAGTGTTGGGATTCATATGGTGTACGTTATGTACATTTTTCATCATCCACCCCATGTGCAATAGCTTATGAGCTATATAGAAATGCGTCTCACGCCAAAATGGAATAAGAAAAAACATCGCCACAAACATTACAGGATTGCTTGAAAATGTAATCAGCGGCATCACACCTATAGATATAAGCCATATATACAAAAACTCATACAGCGTCCAGGTTGGGACACCAACAGCCAAAGTTCTAAACATATTGTCCTTGACTTGTGAGCCGAACAGAAACTTCTTGCTCTTGCCCTGCGTCCAATCCGGATGATATTTTTTGTAGTTCCCCTCTACTCTAAAAGTATATAAAAGCAAATGATATCCACCAAATATAATCAAAACTAAAACATAGTTTCTAAGGAAAGTTAAAAGAATAAATTCCAAAGTGAATCCTGCAAAGTTAACAAAATCGTTATAGAAAAGAAAATAGGTGCCAAACGCCAATATAGTATAAAAAGCGTGGCGTGGAAATATAAAACCACCCCATCTGAAAATGTACTTAAATATTTCTTTTAATCCTTTTCGTCCGCTAAAAAGCGGCGAGTATTCACACGCATACGGAGGTTTCCAATGACCCGTTTTATCCGTTCTGCCATATGACTGGGCTTGTTTGGCTTTTCTCATAGATTTCCTCCGATACAATGACGGCTATCAATATACCGCCAGATACTTTCATCTATTCTGTTGCTTATGCTTTGGTAACAAGTTTATTCATATTACATTACATCAATAAGGTGTCAATCATTGCGCCGTGTGTCTAGTTTATCTCTTGAGTCTTCACTTGACAAGGGTCAATTGACATTTAGATACTCGTCACCAAATCTGCTTTTGTTTACTGAAAATTTGCATTGAATGAGTTGCCAAACAGTGAGATTTTCTATACAATAAACGTACTAAAAAACCATCAGGTAACAAGAATATTGTAATAATTCATAAAGATTTCATAGTCCTTAAACTATGAAATACTAGAACAAAAACTATATGTGTTTGAAAAATCGAAGCAGGCTATCAGACAAACCTAAAATCAAACACTTAGCTAAAGAAAATTAAAATGCAGGATAAAGGAGTCAGGAGGCGTGATGAGTAAAACAATTTTTATATCGAATCGACTGCCCGTGACGATAAAGGAAAAAGACGGGAATTTAGAATATCATAAAAGCATTGGTGGACTGGCAACGGGTTTAAGCAGTTATCATGAGAACACTAGCAGTATTTGGGTGGGGTGGACCGGTATAACCGAGGACTCCTTAGATGAACAGAAGATGCGCGAGGTTGAAAGCGTTCTGGAAGAGAAATATAAGTGTCTGCCCGTCCATATGAATGAATGCGATGTAGAACAGTTTTATTATGGATTTTGTAATAAGACTATCTGGCCTCTTTTTCATTACTTTATTAACAAAACCGAGTATGATGAAGAGCTTTGGACATCCTATGAAAAAGTGAACCGTATGTTCTATGACCGGGTTTCCTCCGTCATAGAGCCCAATGACGTTATTTGGGTGCATGATTACCAGCTAATGCTGTTGCCTCAAATGATCAAGGAGAACTTTCCCAACACCAAGATTGGATTTTTTCTTCACATCCCGTTTCCTTCGTTTGAAATATATCGTCTTTTGGTTTGGCGTGAACAGATATTATATGGTCTTCTCGGCGCAGATTTGATTGGGTTTCACACTTATGATTATGTTCGCCACTTTTTGAGCAGCGTTAGGCGGCTCTTAGGTTATGACCACAATCTAAACCGTATATGTTTTGAGGATCGATTAGTAAGGGTGGATGCTTTTCCTATGGGCATTGACTACGATAGATTTGCTAAGGATTATCACACCGAAGCATATAAAATTGAAGAAGAGAAGATTGTCAGCAGTACGAAAAACGAGAGGATTATCCTCTCCATTGACAGGCTTGACTACACCAAAGGTATACCCGAAAGGATCAAAGCTTTTGATGGTTTTTTAAGTCAGTACCCGGAATTTATCGGAAAAGTCAGATTTCATCTCATCGTAGCACCTTCACGCACAGAAGTGGAGACATATGAGAATCTAAGAAGTGAAATTGCCGAACTGGTAAGCGACATCAATGGCAGGTATAGCACTGTGGACTGGATGCCTATTTGGTTCTTCTTCCAATCATTTTCCCAGGAGCAACTGATTGCACTCTATAAGCATTCGGATGTTTTGCTGGTTACTCCTCTTCGTGATGGTATGAACCTTGTGGCAAAAGAATATATAGCTTCGAGAGTGGATAAAAAAGGAATGATGGTAATCAGCGAAACCGCTGGTGCCGCGAGCGAACTTGGCGAGACTGTAGTCGTCAATGCAAACGACAGTCATGCAATAACAGAGGGGTTGAAAACCGCCTTTGATATGACCGATGATGAAAAGCAAACCATCAATGAAATTTTGCACAAACGCTTAAAACGCTATAACGTTAAGTTTTGGGCCGATGATTTTCTGATGGCGTTGGAAGAGAGTACAGATGCCTCTCAGCAAATGGTGACACAAAGTATTGAATATGACAACAATATTGTTATTGATGCTTACCGAAAAGCCGAAAAGCGCATACTATTCTTAGACTATGACGGTACATTGACCGGATTCAAGTCAATTCCACGTCAGGCAAAGCCGGATATTGAGCTGAAACATCTACTCCATCAACTTATAAAAGATCCCAAAAACACAGTGGTGATAGTTTCTGGCAGAGATCACTACACGCTTCAAGAATGGTTGGGAGACTTGGATATGCCTATGCTTGCTGCTCATGGACTGTGGAAGCGAGAGCGAAATGGAGAATGGGGTATGATGACGGCACTCGACAACAGTTGGAAAGAATCAATTATCGGTATCATGCAGACTTATGTTGATAGGATGCCGGGTGCACTAATTGAGGAAAAGGATTACTCAGTTGCATTCCATTATAGGCGCTGTGAACCCTATGTGGTATCCGTTAAACTAGGGGAAATCCGCTCAGTGTTATCCTCAGCCATAGAGTCAATGAGTCTTGGTATTCAGGAAGGAAATCGTGTGCTTGAGATTAAGGACAGCCGTATTGACAAGGGGCAGAGTGCAGCGGCGTTCCTTCAAAATGAGGAGTATGATTTTATTCTTGGCGCAGGCGATGACTATACCGATGAAAATCTTTTTAAGACATTACCAAGCAAGGCATTCACTATTAAAATAGGCATGGGTAAAACTGAAGCTCAATTTTGCCTGAGGTCATGGCAGTCGATGCGAAAGCTTTTGACTGATCTTATAAAATAACCTAACGTGAAGGAACATAGATGAGAAATAAAAATGTTATTGAAACAGAAACAATAAAACTTGATAATCAGAATTTATTATTTGAAGAAGCACTGTTTCACAATGCCAATGGTTATATCGGCATACGATCTGCATTTGAGGAAGGCTATCCCGAAGAGTATACGAGTGTACGTGGTCAGTATATCAATGGTTTTTATGATTTTACACATAAAAGACAAGCTGAAGGTTTGGGTTGTTTAGTTAATGAAAAACAAACCATGCTAAATATAGCTGATACTCAGTCGATTAAAATACATTTTGATGATGAAACATTCTCAATGTTTGAAGGCAAAGTGCTGAAGAGCAAGAGATGGGTTGATTTAGCGAAGGGTGTGACAGGCCGGAATGTGCTTTGGCATTCGCCTAAGGGAAAAGAGCTTGAACTGACTATAATAAGGATGACGGCTTTTCACCAACCGTCTCTGTTTACTATCGAATATAAGATTAAATCAATCAATTTTTCAGGTGAAATCATTGTTGAGTCTGGACACTACGGTAATGTTTTAAACTTTTTCAATCCGGATGACCCACGTACCGCAGAGGAGGCGCATAAGCATATAACTCCTGTTTCCTGCAACATTCATCTTGGCTCTTCGTTCATAACATCAAAAACATCATCTTCAGAACTTGAAGTCTGCAGCTGTGTAAATAATTTTCTTTCAGGCGAAAGTGATCGGCAGTTTAGTGTTGACGCTTGTAGTACGGTATGCCAAATGGTGACATCGGCAGAGATCGGACAGGAAATCAGGCTGGTCAAATACGCCACATTCGCTGATTCGCGACGTGCGTTAAACTGCAAATGTTTTGTAGAAAGAGAAATGAAAAAAGCATTGTCAATCCCATTAGAGAAGCATTACCAGCTCCAGGAGGATTACTTAACCGACTATTGGGAAAACTGCTACATAGAAATTGATGGTGATGATGAGTTGAATATGGCTTTGAATTATAACCTGTTTCAGTTGGTTCAATCAGTGAGCAAGGATACAGTTGGCAATATTGCTCCGAAGGGCCTAAGCGGTGAGGGATATGAGGGTCAGTATTTCTGGGATACCGAAATGTATATTCAACCTTTTTTCACATTAACCAACTCGCACATCTCCAAAAATTTAATTCTGTTTAGATACAGAACTCTTGAAATGGCTAAAGAGAATGCCCGTCGTCTGGGTCACAAGTCTGGAGCTCTTTATCCGTGGAGAACCATAATGGGTCGTGAATGTTCTGGATATTTTCCAGCCGGAGCAGCTCAATATCACATTAATGGTGATATTGCGTATTCAATTATTGCCTATTTCCTAGCCACTAATGATATAGATTTTATAGCAAAAAAAGGTGCGGAAATCATCATGGAAACTGCACGCTTGTGGTTAGACGTTGGCAATTTCATTGAAGGTAAATTTCAAATCAACAGCGTAACAGGGCCGGACGAATATACATGTATTGTTAACAATAATTATTACACCAACGTGTTGGCACAGTATCACTTAAATTGGGCAGTAAAATTTTATAATGAGTTGAAAAGTCACCCTGTATTTAAAAAGATGATTAAAAGGATTCGGCTAAGCAGTGTAGAAATTGATTTGTTCAAAAAAGCTGCCAGCTATATGCATTTACTTTATGACGAAAAACTAAAAATCAATCCGCAGGATGATTCGTTTTTGCAAAAGGAAATTTTGGATATTGATAGCATTCCAAAAAACCATTTCCCGCTGCTTTTAAATTATCATCCGTTACACCTCTACCGATATCAGATTTGTAAACAGCCTGATACAGTTTTGGCGCATTTTATAATTGAAGATGCTCAATCACACGAAACTATGCAAAATTCCTTTGAATACTATGAAAAGATTACCACCCATGATTCATCTCTATCCAAATGCATTTTCAGCATTATGGCTGCAAGGCTTGGCAAGGAACAAAAAGCGTATGAGTATTTTGGAAATGCCGCAAAGTTGGATCTCTTCGATCTGCAGCACAACACAAAAGATGGTGTGCATACAGGCAACATGGGAGGTAATTACATGGCGATTGTATATGGATTTGGCGGACTGCGGCTTAAGGCGGACGGTGTGTTTTTTTCACCCATGCTTCCTCAAAAGTGGACAGGATATAAATTCCGTATTTTATACCGCGGGACAAGATTTATGGTCTCAATAAGCAAAGGAAAGTGTTCTTTTCACCTTGAAGACGGTGAACCGCAGAAACTTCATGTCTATGGCAAAGAGTATGTTCTAACAAAAACTTTAACCGTTAGTATGGAAAAAAAGTAACAGTGCATAATGAATTATAGTGAAAATAGTACGATATGGCATTCCATCCAATAGTGATTATAGAGAAGAAAATATTCTTGCTTTGCATAGTAAAATTATTTGGATTTGGAATAGGTTTGCTTCTTTCTTATTCTTCATGAATATTAATATGACTCAGAAAAAGAGTAAAGGTGGTTTGTGCTATGATGGAGGCAGTAATATTTGATTTAGATGGCGTTGTGGTGAAAACCGATGAGTACCACTATTTAGCATGGAAAGAAATAGCCGAAAAGTACGACTTGAAATTTGACTATGAAATGAATCATATGCTTCGAGGTGTTAGCCGAGAAGAAAGCCTTAAAATAATTTTGGATCAAAACAAAAAAAAGTTGGATCAAACCACATTGGATATGATGTTAGACGAAAAGAATTCAGTGTATCGCTCTCTTTTAAAAAACATTGCGCCAAGAGACATTCTGCCTGGTGTACCATCCCTGCTCATCAGTTTAAAGCAGAATAACATCAAAGTAGCTATTGGGTCTTCCAGTCGCAACACGCAAATTATTTTAGATCAGCTTAATCTGACCGATACCTTTGATGTGGTAGTCAATGGTAACGACATAAAACGCTCCAAACCCGATTCCGAGATATTTTTACTGGCCGCAGAGAAATTGTCTTCTAATCCGAAAAGCAGTGTGGTGGTTGAGGATGCTAACGCAGGTATAGAGGCAGCTGTTATGGCTGGCATGTTTGCCATCGGTGTGGGGCCGCAGGCTCTAAAGAATGCACATTTGATGCTGCCGGATTTATTAAATCTTAATGCAAATATTATGGGACAGTATTTTAGCAACTGGAAAAGAGCTGTGAAAGAAAAGTAATATTGGGTTCTTCGAGTAGAATGACTTTGGATTCCCGCGACCTATCCCAATAAACATTACACTGGTGAAAGCGCTTATGGGGTAAGGTTCACTAGCAAAAAAAGTACTGCGACCTAGATAAAATTATAGGGCTAAAAATTATATAGAATCAAACAACTTTTAAATTAACAATTGTGTGCTACAACAAAAATGAGTTGATTGCTAAAGGGTACTATTTTTTGTTTGTCATAGACCCGCAGTTAACTTCTGATAAACTGCTATGGAAGATATTTTATATATTATCAAAAAAATCTGATTAACTAGAAGTCATCTGATGACCTCTGATGCGTATCTGTATTTCAAACCAAATCGACAATGATATTAAACCCACCAAGGAAGACAAAAAAAGTTCTTATTTGGGTACATTACCTCCACCAAATTGGACACTGCGCGAACCCCTTCTTTGTTGGAGGGGTTTTTGGTTTAAGCATATCACCCGTTTAATAGTTGATCTAGAGATATGTAATGACAACTATTCTATAAAACTCAGAGTTCTTTCCATCTCAATATTCTGGTCTGTTGCATAATAAGTTGATACAATAATTGTTAAAATGTAAAAACACCCCTTATCTGCGTATGTTGTGGTTTACAAAGAGGTTGACACTCAAGGGGAGATTGAAAATCTAATATATGAAAGATTACTATTGAAGTTTGTTCTAACAACGCATACCAACTTACCGGTATGCGTTGTTTTTTGCTTTATTTAGAGTATCCGTTATATGGATAATGACTGCGATAATGGTAATCGGATTATAGAAAAACGAGTTATATATTGGAAAAAAATATAAATTGATGATATAATATTTATCGAAGAATGCAATATTTTAAGGGGTATAAAGATGGCGCAAAACGGAGTATTGGAATTTGAAAAGCAGCTTTGGGCGGCAGCGGATAAACTGCGTGGGAATATGGATGCGTCCGAGTATAAACACGTGGTGCTGGGGCTTATTTTTTTAAAGTATATTTCCGATAAATTTGAGGATAGATATAACGAGCTAAAATCCGAAGGGGACGGATTCGAAGAGGACCGTGACGAGTATACGATGGAAGGGATTTTCTTTGTTCCGCCGGAAGCGAGATGGAGCCATATTCAAGACAATTCCAAATCTCCGGAAATCGGAAAAATCGTCGATGAGGCGATGGGCGCGATTGAAACCCAAAACAAACAGCTCAAGGGCGTGCTCCCGAAAAACTATGCAAGACCCGAACTCGAGAAGCGAAGACTCGGCGAAGTGGTAGATCTGTTTTCGAACCTAAAGATGCACGGAAAAGAAGAACAGGACATGCTGGGGCGAGTATATGAATACTGCCTTTCAATGTTCGCAGAGGCAGAAGGCAAACGAGGGGGAGAGTTCTATACGCCTGCTTGTGTTGTCCAAACGATTGTCGAAGTATTGCGCCCGTATGAAGGCAGAGTATATGACCCGGCATGCGGAAGCGGAGGTATGTTTGTCCAGTCTGCAAAGTTTATCGAAGCGCACCAAGGGAATATCCAGAACATCTCGGTATACGGTCAGGAGAGCAACCCGACCACATGGAAGATGTGCATGATGAACCTGGCCATCAGAGGGATTGAAGCGAACCTCGGGCAATACAACGCGGACAGCTTCACCAACGATCAGCACAAAAACCTAAAAGCGGACTTCGTTCTTGCAAATCCGCCGTTTAATATGGATTGGCCGCAAGCACAGGTCAAGGATGATGTTCGGTGGAAGTACGGACTGCCGCCGGCAGCAAACGCAAACTATGCATGGATGCAGCATATGATTCATCATCTGGCTCCGAACGGCAAACTCGGACTAATCCTCGCAAACGGATCATTATCATCTCAAGCGAGCGGAGAAGGCGATATCAGGCAGAAGATTTTGGAGGACGACTTAGTCGAGGCGATAGTTGCGATGCCGTCACAGCTTTTCTATACAACCCAAATACCGGTCTGTCTTTGGTTCATAAGCCGAAACAAAAAGCGGAAAGGCGAGACTCTGTTTATCGATGCCAGAAATATGGGCACGATGGTTACCCGAAAGCTAAGAGAACTCACCCCAAAAGATATCGAGAAAATCGCAAAGAAGGTCGAGAATTGGCAAGATGAAAACGACTATCAGGATATTGCAGGGTTTTGCAAATCTGCAACGCTTGAGGAGATAAAGAAAAACGATTATATCCTAACCCCCGGACGGTATGTCGGCTTGCCCGAAGAGGAGGAGGACAGCGAACCGTTTGATGAGAAGATGGATAGATTAACTGGTGAGTTATCGCAGCTGTTTTCTGAGGGTGAAAAGCTGACCGACGAAGTTAAAAAGCAGTTAAAGGGGATTGGGTATGAACTTTGAAAAAGACTTAAGAAAACTATCACACAAAGAACTTTGGGAGAATCACATTTATTATATCGAACAGGCACGAAGCTCAAGCTCTCAAACCGGAATTCCTAAATTTGCTTTCTTAGCAAATGCGTATTTAGCAGAAATACAGAGACGTGAGAATGAGAAGACCAATAGTGCTATGAAAAAATGGACCATTGCAATTGGTATTATGACAGCAGTTATTCTTTGGGCGACATTGGTTGGTGCTAATATAATTTGTTCTGGGGGTTGATATGTCTGAATTGAAAAGCATTATTGATACATATAGACTTAATCAGCAAAAATGCTCAATTCATTTTCATAGCGAAGATAACATAACTAAAGAATCATTAGAGCATATTGTTAAATTTATTCCCCTCTTAAAAGAGTTTGATAAACCTGACATGTATGCAAAAAAAGGGAATGAAGTTTTATTATTAGAACATTTTCAATTTGATTCTGCAAATCATCTTCGAAAAGGTGGAAGCTTACAAAAACACGAGGAAGCTCGATTAGAGGAAAAATTTCAGCAAGCAGTAAGCAATAGTACAGATGGTACTATAACAACTCATGATTTGATAAGTGCAAAGCCCTGTTTGGAAAATTACAAAAGCAACTTTAAAAGAAACTTTGCTACTCATTACAATAAGATATCAGAATATATTAAGAATTTAAAAAATGTTGGAATTATTGATAGTGCAACTACATGTAAAACGGCTTTCTTTATTGAAGATACATCAGCACTTGGTAATTTTTTTCTAAATCGAGATGGACAACCTAATTTTCTAACTGTTCTTTATACTAATTTCTTTTGGGAGTTTATAAAAGATTATAAAGAACACTTAGACTTTATTTTCTTTGGTGTTTATAATGGAGAAAAAGATATTATTTATTTTGTTGATTTAAATAGTCGATATGATTATTCAAAGTGTGCAATTGAATTAACAGAAAGCAATTACTTTTCATTTGAACCAAACGTTATAAGTGTGAGCATTGCTATCCCTAGAGAAGAAGTGGAGAAAATGAATGAGTGAGTGGAAAGAGTATTACCTTGATGAAGTTGGATTATTAGCGAGAGGAAAATCTAAGCATAGACCTAGATGGGATCCTATTTTATATGGTGGTGATTATCCATTTATTCAAACAGGAGTAGTAAAGGAAGCTAACAAATATATAAGTAATTATACTGAAACCTATTCTGAAATAGGGTTGAACCAAAGCGAGCTATGGGATGAGGGTACTCTCTGTATTACTATTGCAGCAAATATTGCAGAAATTTCTTTTTTGAAATTCTCAGCATGTTTTCCTGATAGTGTATTAGGGTTTATTGCTGATGAAAGTATTGCAGATAAAGATTTTGTTTATTATACATTAATACAATTTCAAAGTAGACTGAAAAATTTAGCAATAGGTTCTGTACAAGACAATATAAACTTAGGAACTTTTAAGAAAATAAAATTTCCTTTTCCACAATTAGCAACCCAACGCAAAATTGCCGCCATTCTATCCTCCCTCGATGATAAAATCGAGAATAACCGTAAGACCTGCGAAAAGCTGGAGGAAGTTGCGAGTGCTGTGTTTAAGCGGTGGTTTGTGGATTTTGAATTCCTTGATAAGGATGGTAAGCCTTATAAAAGCAGTGGTGGCAAGATGGTTGAGAGTGAGCTGGGGTTGATTCCTGAGGGGTGGGAGGAAGGAACCCTTAATGATATTGGCACAATAGTAGGTGGAAGTACCCCCTCTAAAAAAAGGGAAGACTTTTATGAAAATGGAAATATACCTTGGATAACACCAAGAGATTTATCTGGTTACAATAATGTGTTTATCAGCAATGGCGAAAACTACATCACAGACGAAGCCTACAATAGTTGTAGTACCCAGATGCTTGATAAAGGTACTGTTTTATTTACCTCGAGAGCACCTATTGGGTATATAGCCATTGCATTGAACGAAGTCTGTACAAATCAAGGATTTAAGTCGATTGTACCAAATAAAGGATTTGGAACAGCTTATTTATTTGAGTTGCTAAAGACGATAACGCCAGATATCATAAACGTATCTGGTGGCTCTACCTTCAAGGAAATCTCTGGTGCAGGCATGAAGAATATTGAAGTGTTACTTCCTAAAAAAACTGTTGTAGAGAAATTTGAAAGTGAGCAGAAAAATGCGTTAGAATTAATCAAAAACCTAGAACAACAGAACTTGGATTTACAACAAACACGCGATGCCTTGCTGCCTAAGCTAATGAGTGGTGAGTTGAGTGTTGAAGATGTGGAGGTGTAGCAGATGGATAACTGGCTAATGATTATACTGACATCAGGTGTTATATCAGCGGTTGTTTCAGTGATACTAGATAATCTATATAAGAAAAAGCATAGAAAGCAAATAGATTTTTTTAATAAGAAAGAAAATGTATATATCAATATTCTATCATATATGGAGATGTACCTAAATCCTCAATATAAGTGTAATATGCATATTGATGGTTATTCGAACCATGATTTAATAGAAATGACGGAGGAGGAGTTTAAAAATCTAGCTAAATATTCTTTGCAAGGCTTTATAAAAAGAGGAAGCCTATATTACTCTATAGATGTTTTGAAAGCATTGGAAGATTTCTCTAATGATGTTAGAGAAGAAAAATATCTTAAGGTGATTATGGCTATGCGAAAAGATCTTTGGAATATAAACGATAGTATTACAACAAATAGAATATCTAATATAATCAATAAATTGGGAGAGCTTAAAAAATGAACCCAAACTTTACCGAAGAAAAATATGAAAACGCAATAATCGAGCTTTTCACCCAAACCTTGGGATATGAGCATATCTTGGGGTACGAATTGGAGCGTGAGCATACCTCCGTCGTGCTGGAGGGTATTTTGCGTGAGCAGTTATCCCGCATCAACCCAAAAGCGGATAAGCTGGCTATAGACGAAGCGATGCGTTTGGTCTTAAATCTCGATTCTCCATCAATGATAATGAACAACAGAACATTTCATGATTATCTGACTGCAGGAGTGAGCGTAAAGTATTATTCCGAAGGTGAAAAGAGCGACCATATCTGGCTTGTCGATTTTGAGAATATGGATAATAACCGTTTTATGATGATAAACCAGTTCACAATTCAGGATATCGAAGTAAAACGCCCCGATATTATAGTCTTTATAAACGGACTCCCTTTGGTGGTTATGGAGCTGAAATCCTGTTCTAGGGAAGAAGCCGATTCATCCGAAGCGTTTAAGCAAATCCGAAACTATACCCATGCAATCCCATGCTTGTTTGATTATAATGTCTTTTGTGTAATCTCTGATATGGTGGAAACAAAAGCAGGAACGGTGACGGCGAACGAAGACCGCTTTATGCGGTGGAAAACCGTTGACGGAAAAAAGGAGGATACAAGAATAGTATCGGTCGAAACTCTGTTTTTAGGAATGTTTGATAAAGAAAGACTATTGAACATATTTAAGAACTTTGTTTTGTTCTTGGGCGATTCCGAAAAGCCGATAAAAATCCTCTCCGGATACCATCAGTTCTATGCAGTGAATAAAGCTGTAAAGTCTACGATGAGAGCGGTTGAGTCGGACGGAAAAGCAGGTGTGTTCTGGCATACCCAAGGCAGCGGAAAGTCACTCTCTATGGTTTTCTATTCTGCGATGCTGATGCAGCCGCTCAACAACCCGACCTTGGTTATTTTGACAGATAGGAATGATTTGGACGAACAGCTATTCAATACGTTCTCTATGGCATCAAGCCACTTAAGGCAAACACCTATACAAGCGAAATCCAGAGTACACCTAAAAGAACTTTTGGATGGAAGAGAAGCAGGCGGTATAATATTTACAACGATGCAGAAGTTCGAAGAGGACACCGCAATGCTTTCCGACAGACAAAATATCGTACTGATTGCGGATGAAGCTCATCGAAGCCAATTCGGATTAAAGGCTAAAGTGGTAAAACGTATGGTTGACGGGATAGAGCAGGCAAAGATTGCATACGGTATGGCGAAGTATGTAAGAGATGCTCTGCCAAACGCAGCTTTTATCGGGTTTACTGGAACACCCATAGATATAGAAGATAAATCCACACAAGAAGTGTTCGGAGACTATATCGATGTCTACGATATGACTCAAGCGGTTGAGGATGAAGCGACAAAGCCAATCTATTATGAGAGTAGAGTGCCGAACCTAAAGCTTAAGAAGGATGTTTTAGAAAAGATTGATGCTGCATATGAAGAGATGAGCGAAAACGCCGAGCCGCATCATATTGCCAGAAGTAAAAAAGAGCTGGGCAATATGGAAGCTATTCTAGGAGCGGATGAAACGATTGAGACATTGGTCGATGATATCCTAAAACATTATGATGACAGAAAGCATATCCTTGAAGGCAAAGCTATGATTGTTGCCTATTCCCGAAGGATTGCGATGAAAATATTTAAACAGTTTTTAAAAGTAAAGCCAAGCTGGCAAAATAAGCTTGGAATAGTGATGACCAAAAGCAATAGTGACCCTGAAGAATGGTTTGACCTTATCGGCGATAAACGACAAAGGGACGAAATCGGGACTAAATTCAAAGATCCGAAATCCGAACTTAAAATCGTTATTGTTGTTGATATGTGGTTGACTGGGTTTGATGTACCTTGCCTAAACACAATGTATGTATATAAGCCTATGCAGGGACATACTTTGATGCAGGCAATTGCCAGAGTGAACAGAGTCTATGGCGAAAAAGAAGGTGGCTTGGTCGTTGATTATGTAGGTATTGCCGGCGCTTTGAAACAAGCGATGAAGGACTACACAGACGATGATAGAAGGAACTTCGGAAACAATGAAATCGGCGAAGCAGCACTGCCCAAGTTTAAAGAGAAGCTGGAAATATGCCGAGGTATGATGCATGGGCTTAACTACTCTGCCTTCTTCGGCAAAAGCGATCTTGACCGTGCAAAAGTCATAGCGAATGGTATTGATTTTATATTATTTGATGAGGATACTAAGAAGGCATATTTAAAAGAAGCATCGGCACTGAAACAAGCAGAGACTCTTTGCCGTTCTCTCTTGGATGAAAAAACTAAGATGGAATCCGCATTCTTTGAAGCAGTAAGAGCAGGGGTGTCAAAAGTCTCGGGCACTGGCAAACTAAGTATAGGAGAAATCAATGAGCGAATCAGTGAGCTTTTAAAGGATAGTATCAAATCTCAAGGAGTTGTCAATATATTTGATAGTAAAACAGAGTTTTCGATATTTGACCCCGAGTATTTAAAAAGTATCCGAAATATGGAACAGAAGAATTTAGCAATTGAGTTACTAAAGCGATTGCTTAAGGATGAGATTAAGGGCTTTATGAAAACCAACCTAGTCAAGGCCGAGTTGTTTTCTGAGAAACTAGAGAAATTAATGTTGATGTATAAGAATGGACAGATTACCAATTCCGAGATGATAGAGCAATTAATCGGTGTAGTGAATGATGTTAATGATGCGCTTAACAAAGGAAACGATTTGGGATTGAGCATTGAAGAGCTGGCATTCTATGATGCGCTCTCAACGCCCGAGGGAATAAAAGAAGCGTTTGAACAAAAAGTGTTTATTGATATGACCCATGAGTTGACAGAGATGATTAGAAAGAACAAAACGATTGATTGGCAATATAAAGAACAGGCAAAAGCAAAGATGCGAGTGATGATAAAAAGGTTATTGAAGAAATATAAATACCCGCCGGAAGGTCAGGAAAAAGCGCTAGAGATGGTGTTTAAGCAAGCGGAGAGTATGAGTGAAGCGATATAGATTTTGGTGTTTCGAAATGTTTATTTAATAATTTCTATAACGAAGACCTCAAGTTTAATATCAATATAAAACAAAGGGTTCGCAAACTGTTGGTCATGGCCCACCAGAGTAAAACCGCTAAAATCCAAATAAATAAAGGGTTGCAGGCGGTTTTTTTGTTGCATCTAAATATGTTTTGAAATCTCATTAGGGAACAATTCGGGAACACTATATTTAAAAGTGATAAAAAACAATCAACCTATCAATTATATATCAAAATTGTTCAATATGTTTTTCTCTAAATCACCTTCAGATTTTCATATTTGCCCAAAAATTTATCCGTATTCCAACACAATCTTTAAGTCAGTGATATAAGGGTTATTCACTGATTCTGATATTTAGAATCATTTCAGATGCTTTGATTCCTTCTCATACCTTAACATCAAAACCTGAAAGTTATATGAAAGTATAAAATGTGAAACTTAAAAAGTAGATTACGAACAGTTAAGTCGAGAAATTTTTGTAAAGCTTGATTAAAATTTCCTTAGCTTACTGATGTTTTGAACTTTAAAAACTGAATAGGATGGACTGTATACCTTTGATATTGCAGGAGCTAAATGGGGAATGCGCCAAGACTTTGTTTTAAAACGAGCGATTAATACTTCCCCATAAATCAGGAGTGGAATCTTGATAGCCAGGACTGCAACTATCAGAATAATGATACTCCTGTCTGCAATGTGATTTCACATTGGACAGCGCACCTCATAGGAATGGGGCGGAGGTAATAACTCGTGGAACTGTATCCAGCAGTCGTACGGTCTATCCATAAATTAAACGCCTATAACTAAGCGGTTTACCGATTAGTTATATAAAAAAATTAAAGGAGGGGAAGAGGTGATGAAATGAATCTTGTAAAGGATATTGGAGATTATCTTGAGGATAAGTCTCACGGGCAGGTCGGTGTGGATATATTTTTAAGCAATATGCCGAGTACGCCTGACGCGTGTATTGCTATCTATCAAAACGAGGATACGGCAGTTGAGCGGATTGCAGGTATGGATGCCCCGACCGACAGGGTCGCAGGAATCAAAAGACCGAGGTTCAAAATCACAGTCAGAGCGACTACCTATACTTCTGCAATTGCAACAATACAGGCTATTGAAGATGAACTTGTCCAAGTGGGTGATGAGTTTATCGGAACCTTAAGTGAAGGAGTTGAAATAAACAGCTCCTTTTATTTTAGGATAGATACGACCGAAGATGCATTTGAGCAGGAAAAGGATGCTCAAAATCGAGTGATACTCGCTCAAAATTTCAACACAGCGATAAAAATTTAAGGAGGAAAAAACATGGAAAGACAGAGTTTTATGATTGGTGTCGACAGATTATTCTTAGCGAAAGTAACATCTGATGACACAAACGGCGTTACTTACGGCACACCATTTGCAGTGCCCGGAGTTACTGAAATCGGGGTTACGATGAACAACTCCAACATGACGATTTATGCGGATGACGGTGCATTCGAGAATGTAAACCAACAGGGTGATATCGACATAAGCTGTTCTCTTGCAGGACTTTCAGGAGAAAAAAGAGCAGATGTCACAGGCGGAAGTTACAACTCCTCAACCGGAATGGTCGAACACGACGGAAGCGGACTTTCAAAACTCTATGCACTTGGATATCGCAGACAGAAAGCAAACAACTCTTACAGGTATAAGTGGTTTACAAAAGGCTCTTTCGCAAGACCGGACAGCTCTGCCACAACAAAGAGCGGTTCTGTCACTTCACAACCCATGCAGTACGTTTTTAGAGCGCTTAACAGAGCTTATGATGCAAAGCTCGAGCGAACTCTAGACAGCGATGACGTTAACATGACAACAGGATTGACTGATGACATGCTTAACGATTCCACAACAGGATGGTTCTCTTCGCCGGATTACACTCCGGCAGTGGGTGCGGTAATCAGCGACTTGGCAGCATCTACAGGAAGCTCAGAAGGTGAAATCGACCTTACTTTCTCGGCTCCGACCGGAGCTGACAGCGTAATAGCGCAGGTACAGGATATCGGCGGCTGGGCTAATGTTTCAACTGCTGCTACGATTACGGCGAGCTCAACTTCAGCCACTATCCAGGGACTAACAGCAAGTAATACTTATGATTGCAGACTTGTTGTTCTTGGCGGTGCAAAGCATGGTGTTTCAAACGAGGACGATGCTGCAGCAGGAGCTGGTGTCTAGAAAACACAAGCTATCATCCGCATATCGATAATTATCTATTGATATGCATCATTCTATGGGCGGGTGTAAATCTGCGCCTGCCCAAAAATTTTTAGGAGAGAAGAAAATGAAAAAAGTGAGTTTAACGATTAACGAAAAGATCTATGAAAAAACGAAACCGACAATTCAGGATTGGTTTGATATTCAGGAATATGAAAGCATTCTCCAGGACCCGGACCTTCAAAAGGATAAGAATATGGCGGAGGAAATGGCAAAAATCGTCGTTCGGTTCTTGGGGTTTGAGCCGGAAGAGGTTCAAAAAAAGGATTTCGACCTCGAAGAGGTTGTAAAGGCTTTCTATACCATTCGAAGCAATATTGTCGAGTGTTTCAAGCCAACAAATGGTGAAGAGGAAAAAAAGTAGATCCGCAAGATATTGAAAAGTTTATCTTGCGGCAGGCAAAAAGACTTTTTATCGATAATGGCGTATTGCCCGATGAGTTTTTTAAAAACAAACTGAAGAGCTTTATTCGGGTAATCACATTTGATTTAAATTCAGAATTCAACACGGTATTGGACACCGTTGAAATAGATGACAGCGGATTTTAGATACCAGAATATTACAAGCATACTATTGTGAAATGTTAAAATATGGTGTATTATTATTCTAGGACATTTTTTGGAGGAATATTAATGAAGAAATTACTACTTTTTTTGATTATTGTATCACTGCTATTTTCCTATGGATGTATAGAGGCATCCTCGAACAAAATTATCGAAACTTATACAACCCAAGGTGAGTTATGCTTAGACGAAACTGAGTATTATGTTTATGAAAAGGATGAAGTCGCATTTATGTTTGATGACTTTGGTATTGCTGAACATAAAGAGTCATCCTTCAAATTTAGTGATTATCCGGATATGGAGCTGGAAACAAAGAGGGGTATAAAAATTGGGGATCCATTAGAAGAGGTTGAAGAAAAGTATAAAGGTTTAAACGTATCAATCCTTGATTTTGATACGGGTCCATATCAATCATTTGAGGGGCTTAAGAAAAAACAGGGTGAAACATCGATTATTAATGACTTTCGTGTAAGTTATTATACTTATACAGTAGATAACAAATATATTGATAGACGTGAATTCGATTCATATTTACGTTCTCAAGGTATTGCTTTTCCGGATTATTTCTTAAAAATGGATCCAATAAAAAATCTTCACGCTTATGGACTTAATTTTGAATTTTCCGAAAATATTGTTACTGATATTGTAATAAATACAAAATAATATGATTTTTATAGTTAATTATTTTATAAAAGCACTTTAATTATTGAGTGCTTTTTTTATACAATAAACACTAAATAGAGCTTTGAAAGGAGATGAAAATGAGTACAAATAATAATGCCTTAATATGAATTTTAGCCTAAAAAAAGACAAGCACGCTATTGTGAAATGTTAAAATATGGTGTATTATTACCCTAAGACATTTTTGGGGAGGAAATCTAGCATGAGAAAAACGATAATTATTATCGTCGTTATATTACTTTCGCTGCAATTCCTTGCATGTCAAGCAGGTCGTGATGAGCCGAAATATGGTATTGACCCAAATGACATCACAGAACCATATGGGCATTTGAGTGAGTATGATTTTTCTATTTATGAAGATGGTTTTCTTATTAGATTTCCTCATGATTTTGTTGAAGATGTATACCGGTTCTCTAAGCCACCTGAGCCTCCATTTCTGATCAAAACCTTAGAGACTAAGAGGGGCATTAAAATAGGCAGCTCGTTTAAAGAGCTTGTAAGCGCTTATAGTGATATCCGGTGTGGTGTAGCAGTGCAAGACCTAAGACTATGCTACAATGATATTAACGACTTTGTATATGACCTTGAAACAGGAATCAAGCAGGAGTACCCATATGGACCAGGTCTGATTATTGTTGCTTTCGGATTCAATTATTTGAACGGAGAATGCTTAAATCATGACGAATTTGCGGAATATGCCGAGAGTTTGGGGTTAAAGCCGGACAGGGAGGGTAGATACGACATAGCGATTGAGGGCATCGATACGTATTTATTGGAATTTGCTATAGTTGATGGTGCCGTGTATGAAATTGCAATTGCATACTTGTAGAATACTGTTGACCAATTAATATAATAAGGTTAGCTGGTAGTTGTTATTAACAAAAGCACCTCGTATTAAGAGGTGTTTTTTAGTTTTAATAAAAAGAAAGGAAGGTGATGAGATGTCATCATATATAGAACAAGAGGGACAGCAGATTTGATATGGTTGATAAGTGAGTTTTCAAAAGAAATTTCCAGTGGAATTGAACAGCTGACAAAATGCCTTAATATGAATTTTAGCCCAAAAAAATACAAGCATGCTATTGTGAAATGTTAAAATATGGTGTATTATTACCCTAAGACATTTTTAGGGAGGAAATCATGGACAATAATAAGGGAATAAAAATATATGCATACGTTTTAGCTTTCCTTAGTATACTATTTTCGATTTTATTTGGCGGTTTCAATTTCCTATTTGGCAAACCTGTTGAACCGTTGATATCATGTGGTCGTCCAGAATCAAAGTTCGCAGAAATTGGAGAAGAAGAAGTTTCACACATAAATGAATTAATCCTGTCCGGTGAAATTGAAGAAGGGAAACAATATATCGATGATCTCTTCCCCGAGCCTAAATATGACCGTGAAGAGTTGAACAATAGTTTTCTTTGGGAATATGCACAAATCTGCAAAGTTCTTCTTGCGGACTATGATTATGCACAAATGCAAACACTAACTAAAGGATACTTAGAAATTTTTGGAGACACTTTTGCTAATGACGTGGAGAAGATTGATGAAATTTTATCGGAAGTTAAAGCCGAATTTTCAGAAGGTGAGATAAATTATAGTGAGTCTATTGATTCTGACGTGATAAATTATAAGGGTGTTAATCAGATAAGCACAGATTATAGTTTTGTTCCATCATTCAATCAGGCTTTAGGAGATTCTGGTGATATTATTTGTTATATCGGATTTGAATCAGAAAGCAAATCTCCATTCAGAGCAGTCAGAATAAAAGTTGATGGAGAAAAGATTGTAGACCAAAACTATTTTGCAGAACAGCTAAATATCGAACCGACGGAAAAAGGTACATACAGGCTGTTTGTTATCGAAGATTTACCCGAATCACAATTAAAGCAAATGATAAATGCGGAAATTGTTGAGCTGGTATTTTTAAATTATGCTATGAAACCTATACCTTATATGCTTGGCAATGATGAGATAAAAGCTTTAGAGAAAGTATTGAGGATTGGAGAGCTTCACTTCAGGCTTACGAGTATACTATATGGATAAGCAAATATCCTTACATTATGGTTTTAAACACTCTTTAGTTTAGGGAGTGTTTTTTATTGAAGGAATACAATAGTTAATATAAAGATTCTTAAGCTAATGGCTTATTCTACATTATTGGAATCAGTCTGCTACACATTAGTTTATTGATAGAAAAATAATAGTTTTAAACGAAAGGGAAATAATATGGAATTTGAAAATAATAGTATTTCAGAAGACAAGTACAGTATACTAACTAAAGAAGAAGTTAAAAAGCTAAATCGGAAAATGATACTTTTCACTTTCTTTGCTGCAGGTGGATTAGCATCTATTGTATTAAGTGGAGGAGCAATGGCTCCTTTAATGCTTGCTACAACCATTGGAGGAACGGGTTCTTCTCTTGCAACAGCCTTTTCCACGGCTATAAAAATTGATAAATCAAACACGGAGAGGAGACGACTTGAAAAATTAGCTGAGAACGACCCTGATGCTGTTTTGTACAAAGATATGTCAAAAGCTTATGATAAAATAGCTGAGCTTTATGGTGATGGCAATAATACAGAGTTTATGATCTTTGTT
>Ga0180436_10001625_pt1 | contig 21809 bp, 13 predicted proteins | sample SS_ome_2_FD_132434 | JGI IMG/M metagenome (GOLD analysis project Ga0180436, IMG submission 132434) | Hypersaline lake sediment archaeal communities from the Salton Sea, California, USA - SS_3_S_2 metaG | ecosystem: Environmental > Aquatic > Non-marine Saline and Alkaline > Hypersaline >... | reverse complement strand
GTGTCACCCCCGGTGGTGCCGTCCTGCCCCATGGCGTTGACCGAGGCAAAGCCGTCGGCCACATCGGGCCACTCCCGCGGGGGAAGCTCCGCCGCCGTTTCAGCACGCGCCCGACTTGCTCCGCCCAGTAGCAGAATTGACGCCATACCCGCCAAGGCGATCTTTGTCATACTCCTCATTGCCGTCTCCCTTACTATTGCTGTTCTCTTTCCCACCGGCGCTTGCCGTCTCTCAATCGGAACGCGGGAGCGCCGCGCCCAACGCCGCCTCCCAACTCGGGACCGCTTCACCCGTTTCGGCCGCGTAGTTGCCGGCCAGTTCCTCACCGCTCAGCGCCCGGTTGTAAACCCGCACAATGCTCATCTGGCCGTTGTAGGCGTTCATCAGCCGGCCGTCGTTTGCCCAGTACGTCCCAAGGCACTGACGGTCGGGCGCCGGACCAGTGTATTTCTCCGGCTGCTCCACGCGCGCCGTCTTGGCCGGAGTGTCCGGCCCGTGCACGTAGTACCGCACCTCTCCGCCGTTCTTCGTCACCGCAAGCTGCATATATTTGCCACCCGGGCTGAAGCCGTCGGAACCCGCTCCCGAGAGCCCGCCGTCCGGGCCGCACGGCCCGCAGCGGACCCAACCGCCCGCCCCACTCACCAGCACATTGTTGCCCGCATTGCCCCCATACTGCCCGATCAGCGTCATCGCCTCCGCGTAGGATTCCGTGTCGGGCTTGATCCAAAACTCGTAGGTGAAGCTTTCCTGGTTGACCGGCGCGGCGGGAGCGATGCTGACGAAATCCCCGTTATAATGCGTCGTAGCCTGGAACTCGAGGCCGTAGCGAAACGGTGAATCCTCGGGCTGATCGGCGTTCTCGACCCAGCCGCGGCCTTCGCCAAACCGGAAATGCAACAGCCGGCCGTCATTTCTGACACCGTCCTTCACAGCCAGGTCGGTCCAGATCTCGCGCTCTTTCGTACCGGGATTGCCGGCGCCGTCCGCATCGTCCGCCCGGTAGGCAACGACAAGTCCGCGGGTAGCGACGCCTTCCGGGCCCGGTACGGGCGCTATATCCACTTTGTATTCCGCCCGCGCGCCGAAGACACCCGGCGTCCAGGTCCTGAGTTCAGTGGAACCCTCGCTGTAGGCCTTCACGTAGACCGTCACGGCCGATTCGCCCGCGGGAATCGTCAGGACGCCGCCGGACTCGACCGGCTTCGTCGCGCCCGCGTCAGAATAGATGCTGACGACGCGCCGATCGTACCGCACCGTCACCGGCGCGCCGCCCGCGCAAGCTGTCCGGCCGGCCGGCAGCGATATCGTCTGTGCCTTCGGCCCCGCGTCATCCCGGATGGTGAAACTCTCCGTTGCAGGATTCATCACCAGGCGCCCGTGCTGCGGCGCCGGACGGCTCATCGTGGCGGCATAGTTGCCCGCCACTTCCTCACGGCTCAACGGCCGATTGTAGATCCGCACAATGCTCATCTGGCCGTTGAAGGCGTATACCCTGGGGTTCGAGCTCTCCTCAATGTTCATCAGGCATCCGACCGTCTGCAGGTGCGGCACCGCGCCGCTGTACTTACCGGCAAGCTCCGCGTGGAACGCGGTTTCGGGGGTCGCTCCGCCGTCGACATAGAACCAGACGTTCTTGCCGTTCTTGGTCATGACGACCTGAACGAACCTGCCGAGTCTGAAAAAAACCTCTTCAGGCCCGACGGGATAAGAATACGGCGGAAAGTAGTCCGGAGTCGTTTGGGCGCCACTGGGCCAGGTGCTGAGCCACAGCTTGTTGTCCACAGGTCCCACGCGCAACGTGAACGAGTTCTTGCTCTGCTTCGGTTTCGGACATTCGGCGATCAAGCTGCAACCCTTCCACAGCGAGCCAAGCCAGACAGGCGCCTCTTCAGTGGTGTCGGCCCTCAGCCATAGCTCGTAAGTGAAGCTGTCTTCGTCCACGAACGACGGCGGACTGACGATCACGTATGCTCCGCCGCGGTCGTGAGTCGCCTCGAACTCGAGGCCGTAACGGAACGGGGAATCCTCAGGCTGATCGGTGTTTTCGATCCATCCGCAGCCGGGCTTGAACTTGAACTGCACCAGCTCACCGTTGTTCGCTTCGCCGTACTCCAGGGCCAGGTCGGTCCATGTGGCCAGCTCGCCTGTGCCGGGATTGCCGGCGCCGTCGGCGTCGTCCGCCCGGTAATGCACCACCAAGCCGTGGGTCGCAACCTCCGACCATACGGGCATCGTTGCAGCCGTAACCGCCATCGCCATACAAATACACATCTTTGTCTTCATTGTAACGTTCCCCAAATGGTCCGGATGCCGTTCCGTCAGGAAATCCGCCGACGAAAATCAGTCTATTCCCAGGTTGATTCCAGTTCGTTTACGACAAGTTTGTTCACCACGGCTTCTCCCCCCTCGACCGTCAAAGCCAGATCCAGGTTCTCCGGCTCATGCAAAGCATAGCACGTAACGGACACGCGTCCTTCATTTCCGAAAACCTCTATCGAGCCGCGATCGACCAGGATTCTTACGGTGATCTTGCCGTCGTCCGGGCTCATGGCGGCCTGGGCCTTTACATGCTGCATCGAGGGAGGGGTAGCATCAAGCAGCCTCGGGCGGACAACCAGCTCCCTCCCGTCATAGGTCACCCTCGAGCCGCGCAGGTCAAAGACCACCTGCCCGGCCGAGCCCATCGTGATATCCGCATAAAGATCCAGCAATTCTACATCAATCTCCTTCAGCGGATTGTCGCCCCGCTTCAGCCTGGTCTTCTCGACCTTGTGAGTCTTTCCATATATTGACTCGATCTCCTTGACCGGCCGGCGGTAGAGGCGAACGCCCTCATCCGTACTGCGAAGCGTCAGTTCACACGGGAACGACATCTGCTGGTTGAACGGCATGCCTTTGACCGCGAAATTGCTATTCTTCATCCACGCGATCTGGATGATCCTGCCGCCGGGCGTGTCATTGAATGTCTGAGCGGCATAAAAGTTTGCGCCGAGGTCGCCTCTGCCCGGCGTCTCCTCGATCTTGTAGGTCTTACCGTCAAAGCTGCCGATCGAGTACGTGAAACCGCCGTCGTACAGCACCCACTTCGTGTTGCCCTTGCCGCCGCTTGTCGCGCCGGAGCCTCCAGGCGAAGGCGGATCCACCGGCAGCTCGAACAAGTCCGGACATTCGTGAAAAGTACGACCGGTAATATCCGAAAGCTTGACCCAGTTCTTCAAATCGTCGGAATTGAAGATGCGTGCCACGCCGCCCTTCACGTAGAGGACCATGACCCATTTCCCGGTCGGCTTGTGCCGGAAGATCTTGGGATCCCTTTCATCGCCCGACAGGCCTTGGTTGGGAACAACCGGGTTGCCTTCGTAGCGGGTCCAGGTGCGGCCCCGGTCAAGGCTGTAGGCGATGTGCTGCGTAAACGGCTGGCGCGCGTGCGAGTAGCAGGCGATGATGGGCTTCTCCGCAAGCTCTCCCTCCTTGCCGAAACCCGAAGTGTTATTCCAGTCAACCACGGCGGAGCCGGAGAAGATTGTTCCGCCATCATAAGGATGTATTGCATGCTGGATCTGCCTCCAATGCACCATGTCCCGGCTGACGGCGTGGGCCCAGGTCATGTTTCCCCACCCGATACCCGCGGGGTTGTGCTGCAGGAACAGGTGGTATTCCCCTTTGTAGTACACCATGCCGTTGGGGTCGTTGTGCCAGTTTCTTTTCGAAGTGAAATGAAACTGCGGACGGTATCTCTGGTGGTAATCAACGCCCGGATAGGGATCACTATCCTCGGTCTGAGCGGACATAGTGCTCGTCCACACGCCGGAACACGCAACGATGGAGGTCGCCAATACAATGCTCCTCACTCCCGTAGACTTGCTCATTCCACTTTCTCCAATCGGCATTGCCGGGGTCAACGCTTCTTCCGGAAACGCGCCGGACCGTCAGGCGCCGGTATGCACCGAGGTTTCACTTGGCTGCTGTTCACCCGAACACCAAGCATAACCGCCGCACTTGCGCGCGACAACCGCGTCCATGCAAGAAGAAACTGCGGCTCAAGCAGATTTCCAGCAGGATCGGCAGGAATTCCGGCAAGAAGAAAGAGAGAGCAGCACACTCGCCGACCTCTAGAACAGGCCACGATTGTGCTGCTCTCCAGTGTACAGCCTTGCGCACGCTCGCTGACGCGAACACGCGCGGTTTCTCCCTCCCTATTTCCCGTAGATCAGCGTGCCGGGCTGGCCGGGAGGAGCGAGGTCAACAAGGACGAGGTCGTTGCCGGTACCTCCGACGTACGTCAACTGGAAGCGTCCGCCATCGTAGGTGGTCCCTTCGGGCGCGCCGGTGAAAGTGCCGGTGATTCCGCCGCCGCCCTGGTTATCGATCAGCGTGATATCACCCGCGCCGGGAGCCGTGCTGAAATCGAGATCCAAGGTCCCGCCCGTTACGGTCACGCTGGTGGAGGCAGTAACCGGGGTCACGCCGCCGGCGTCCATCTCGAACCTCAGCGTACCCGTGCCGTTTGCCACCGTCATGTTAGCACAGCTGATGGAGGTGGGCAGGGTGCCGATCACCTCCAACGTGGCGTCGACCCCGGCAAACGGAGGATTTGCCGGGTGCTTGCCGATCGCCAGCTCGTTGTTTCCCGTGAGGCTACCGCCGCTGATCGACCAGCTTGCGGTGCTGTTAGCAGCCGACCCGAGCACAATGTACTCCGTGCCGCTCCCGCCGGCGATGCCGACGCTCACAGCGCCGCCCGTCTGCTCAAAACGCGAGTAAGCCGCGCCGTCACCCAACAACGCAAACCCCTGAACGTTCAGGCTTCCGCCAGCCATGGAAACTACATTCGAGTCGCCTCCGCTTAAACCCATGAAGAAGTGCGTAGCAACATTGACCGTGCCGTTGTTCAGCGTTAGAGTGCCGCCGACGCTGCTAGCCCGCAGGTCGGTGCTAAACGTCACCGTGCCGCTGGTGTCGATTGTCACACTACCGCCGGCGCCAGGATTGACGGTCGCTGCGGCGGTCGGCGAGAAGCTGCCATCGACAGTCAGGTCGTCTACAGGAGCCAACGGGTTGCCCACGTAGGTAGGGTTCCAATTATCGAGCGTGGCCCAGTCGTTGTCTGTGTCACCATCAAACGTATAGTTCACCGCCATCGCCGTCACGGGGGCGAGGATGACTCCGATTATCATCATCGTCGCTATGAAACATTTCATTGTCTGCTCCATTCGTTTTCGCCAGTTAAGGAATCTCGAATCTGCCGACTAACGGGACCCTTCCGATCCGGGCTGCATTCCCCCCGACGAGCCCGTTTCACTGCATATGGCACCTCCTCTCGATCCGGGGCCTCCCGGTTGGCCCCATGTCCTCATAATCATGCGCCGAGCGTATGCGACATTACTTGTTTTCGTAAATGCACGAAACTGCTTTTATTGTACAGATTACTGCAAGGGCGATTCAGTGCTGCATCGAAAAGAGTCTCCGCCAAGACAGACAAGGAACCCAACAAGAAAACCGATTGCTCTCGATCCTCAATTCATATATCAGTTACGCTTCACTGAAATGAGACGGTTGTCGAAAGATGCCGGCATCATCGTCACGCTCAGGGAGGGTCGATATCCATGAAGATCACAGGTATTGAGTGCCATGTTCTTGTCGCGCCGGAGTTGAGAGAGGACGCTACTTCTTCATCACAGGATGACATTGTCGTGGTGGTTCACACGGACGAGGGCATCTCCGGCGTGGGCGAAACCGACACAGGCCCATGGCTTGCAAAGGCCGCAATCGAGGCTCCCGGCAGTCATAGCATGGCCATGGGGATGAGAGACCTTCTCATCGGGCGGGATCCACTCGACACCGGCGCCATATGGGAAGAGCTTTACACCTACACCTGCATGAGCGGCCGGCGCGGGGCCGTCATCTGCGCAATCGGCGCAATTGACATGGCGCTCTGGGATATCAAAGGAAAGGCCCTTGGCTTGCCCTGCTACAAATTGCTGGGCGGCTCTCATGTCGAGCACATCACACCCTACGCCTCGCTCCAGCCCTATGGAGATACGGTTGATCAATACCGCGATTCGATCGTGGACTGGGCAAAGCGAGCTAAAGCCTACGGGTATACCGCCGGCAAGATGGAATGCACACTGGACGGACCCTATCGTCACGCCGGACTGAAGGGAACCGACGAACAGATGACGGAAATCGTGCGCGCCTGCCGGGAGGCGGTCGGACCGGACTTCACGATGATGGTTGACGTACAGTACCGCTGGTTCGATGCCTGCTCATGCCTGCGCACCGTGCGCCAGTGGGAGGATCTGGACATCTTCTTTCTTGAAACGCCGCTTCAGATCGACAACCTTGACGGTTACGCGGTTCTTTCACGGGAAGCGCCCATGCGAATCGCCTGCGGGGAATGGCAGAACACCCGTTTTGAGTTCATTGACCTGATGGACCGCGGCGGCATCCAGGTGGCGCAGCCTGACGTGGGCCGGGTGGGCGGATTGACGGAAGCGATGCGCGTATGCCATCTGGCCCAGGACCGCGGCCGGCTGATTGTTCCTCACTGCTGGAAGACGGGCATCGGTATCGCGGCGTCGGCCCACATGGCCGCGGCCGTGCCCAACTGTCCTTTCATAGAGTTCCTGCCGGCCGAGCTGTGCGACTCTCCGCTTCGTCGAGAGTTGGTCAACGAGCCGTTGCGGATGGAGGGGGGTGTGGTGAAGCTGCCGGAGCGTCCCGGGTTGGGCATCGAGCTGAATCCCGAAGCGCTGGAGGAATATGCCTGGCGCCCGCATTAAAGAAAGCATGTCGGGGAATTCGTACATGCGCGAGAAGATTTTTGAGACGGACAGGATGACCAGGCGGGAGCGCGTCGAGGCCACCCTCGGCCATCGGCCGGTGGACCGGGTCGCGATTCACGAGCAGGTATCCTTCAATCCGGGCGTCATACGCATGTTCGCCGACAGGGAGATCATCGGCTTTGACTACGCCCTGGACGATGTCTGCGCGGTAATCAGCGCAACGCTGGACATGTGTTTTCCGCCGGGGGCTCCCCGCGGCACGGGAACCATGACCACGCCGGACGGTTTTGTTATGAAACACGACAACTGGACCTCGTGGCGCGTGAGCCGGCCGTTTAATGACGAGCATGGCGCCCGAGAGTGGATGCTGAAGCGCATGGAGGAACTCAAGGCGGGAGGCGGCGGGCGCGGCAGCGCTGCCCGCGAGGATTACAGGCGGCAGTTTATGAAGATCCAGGAGAAGATCGGCGCGGCGGTTCTCTGCCGCTTCTCGACTACCGGATTCTGCGGCGTCTTTGACGCCATGGGTTTGGAGATCTACACCTTTTTCGCCGACGCGTATCCGGAAGTGCTGGCCGAATTCATGGAGATCTCCACGGCTAAAGAAGTCATGCGGATTCACGCCGTTGCCGACGTGGAACTTTCGCCGGTGATTCTTATTCCCGAGGACTTCGCCACGAAGCAAGGCCCGATTTTCTCGCCCGAGTTTCTAAAGCGGTATCACTATCCTTACGTGAAGAGGCTGACGGACGCCTGGCATGAACACGGCATCAAAGTCATCTATCATAGCGACGGCAACTACAAGGCCGCTATCCCCGAGTTGATGGGCTGCGGGGTGGACGGCTTTTACTGCCTCGAGCCGGCCTGCGGCATGGACGTGCTGGAGTTGATCGCCCTGTACCCGGAGATGGTATGGGCGGGAGGACTGGACGGCGTGGAGCTCATGGAACGGGGCGAACCCGAAGACGTGCGCAGGGAGGTGCACAGGCACATAAGAGAGAGCCGCGTGCTTGACAGGGGCGGCATGTTTCTGGCCACCTCCTCGGAAATCAATCCGCCCATTCGGCCGGATAATTTCAAGGCCATGATCATGGCCGCCGGAGAATTGACCAATCCGGATTTCGCGGTGGTTTGAGCGGATGGAAAGAGGTTGGACTTCGGTGGCGTCCAAACTGAAGAGGGGACTCACCACGGAGGCACTGAGCCACGGAGGAGAGGTCTCAAACGCGGGTTGGGCTTGGGATGCCGGAAACGTTGGCGCAATCGTGGTTGCGGGTGTAGGGAGGTTGAGCGTTGCGTATAGACAAGGTGGAACCGACCGTTCTTTTCGAGGGCGCGGGAGACGATCTCCGGCAGGTGGTGAACGTGACGTTGGAGGGCGATACCGGCGTACCGGATGCCGAGATCGTCTTCAGGTTCCCCGGGCGCTCGGACTGCCGCAGCCGTTTGGGCGATCTCGAGCTGACCGGTGAAGCCTACCGTGTGAAGGTGCCCGACGTGCGCGAGCCTGCGCGGGTCGAGGTGGCGCTCGAAGCCGACGGCACGGCGCTTGACAGGCGCGAGGTGGACTGGCGGCCGCGCAAGCACTGGCGTGTGCACCTGGTGCCTATTTCTCACCACGACCTGGGCTACACGGACACGATCGAGAACGTGCTTGCGCAGTATTGCGGGATGTACGAAGACGCGTTGCGGTTCTGCCGTGAAACCGACGACTGGCCTTACGAGGCGAAATTCCGTTACACGGCCGAGGGCTCGTGGTCGCTGCGCCACTTCGTGGAGCAGGCGTCCCCGGAGACCGTGAAGGAACTGGCAAAGCGCGTTGCCGAAGGCCGGATTGAAATACCGGCCCTTGTCGGCAACGTCATCAGCGCCATGTACGGCCACGAGGAACAGATCCGTCTGCTGTATCCGTCTTTCCGTCTGAAGCGTCTGCTGGGAGGCGAAATCCGCACGGGCGGCATCACCGACGTGCCGGGACTGAGCTGGGGCCTGCCGACGGTGTTGGCCGGTACGGGCGTGAAGTATTTCTTCGCCGGGCTGCCGACCTATTTCCGGTGGGGGCGCAACGATATTCACGAGTTCTGGGACGCGGACAGGATCCTGCGAGAGCACGGCCCGCCGGACGCCTTCTACTGGCAGGGACCCAACGGCGGGAAAGTGCTCGTCTACTATCAGGTGGCCTACGGCTGTTGGCACGTGGACGTGTCCCGCGGCATCTATGGTCCGCGGACTTGCGAAGACGTGCTCCAACAGCTTCCGGGTATGCTGGACAAGATCGACACCCGGGGCAATCCGTTCTCAGTAGCCCGCTACGGCGGGTACGGGGGCGCCGACAACCTGCCGCCCACCCTTGCTGCCAGCGAGGTGGCCAGAGACTGGAATGCGCGCTGGGCCTTCCCGAAACTCATCGTCTCGACCAACACCATGTTTTTCGAGGAGCTGGAAAGACAGTGCGAGAGTCTGCGCACCTTCAGCGGGGAGCTGCCGCACACGGACTACTCCGTCGGAGCGCTCTGCGCGGCCGACGTGACGGCGCTCAACCGTGCCACTCACGACAGGCTGCCCGCCGCCGAACGCTTTGCCGCGATCGCTTCGTTCGAAAACAAAGACGCCGCACAAAGCAACGTCATAGAGCGCGCCTACATGGACATGATGCTCTTCGACGAACACACATGGGGCTACAAAACGCCGGTCGGCCACGTGCAGGACCTGGCCTGGCACGAGAAGAGCGCTTACGCCTACCGCGCCGCCGCCGCGGCCGATACGGTGCTGGCGAACGCGCTGCAACGCATTGCCGGCGGCGTCGACCGCCGCGAGAACGTTCCTCACGTGATCGTCTTCAACGCCCTCGCCTTCGAACGCAGCGACATCGTCCGCCTGGAGGAATTCTCCATCGCAGAGCCATTCGAAATAGTGGACGTTGAGACCGGTGAAAAGGTGCCTTACCAGGTGGAAACGCTGGACGATCCGTCGGCGCCCATGCGCCACGCTCCCGAGCGCTTCGCCATGGGCCGGTTCAATCCGGAAATGGGGCGCGAACTGATTTTCGAGGCGCGGAACGTGCCTTCGCTCGGCTACAAGACCTACAAGCTGGTCCCGGCAGAGCCGGCGCCCGTCTTCGAGAGCTCGTTCAAGTGCGGAGAACACACGATAGAGAACAGATTCTACAAAGTGACCCTGGACCCGAATACCGGCGTCGTGGCCGGCATCTTCGACAAGAGCTGTTCGCGGGAACTCATCGACCCCGCCGCCGCGCACGGGGCCAACCAGGTTGTTGTCAGAAAGGTGGCAAGCGGAGAACTCGCCTGCCAGGCGCGGGCGACGGTGGGCCGCGGCAGGGCGGGCCCGGTATGCCGCAGCCTGGTCGTCTCGACCGAAGTGTTCGGCTGCCCGCGGGTAACGCAGGAGATCGTCCTTTACGAGAACATCAAACGTATCGACTTCAACAGCCGCGTGCTGAAGGACTTCCGCCCCGCCCTCGAAGTCTACTTCGCTTTCCCGTTCAACGTGGACAGACCCTCCTTCGTCTTCGAAGGCTCCAATTCGGTGATTCGTCCTTTCCGGGACCAGTTCCCGGGTTCCAACACGAACTACTACACCGTGCAGCACTGGGCCGATGTGTCCGACGGCGAAACGGGCATCGCATTTGCTCCGCTGGACGCGCACGTGTTGGAGTTCGGCGGCCTATGGCCGTGTTACGTTTCGCAGGCGCACCACGGGGTGACGCCTGCCGGGTTCGGGAAGGACTTCGTTGCGCCCTCCGAGGTTAAGAAGGGCCACCTGTATTCCTTCGTCCTGAACAGCAACTTCCGCACTAATTTCAGGACGGCCCAGCAGGGGGAAGCGGTCTTCCGCTACTCGATTGCGACACACGCGGGCGACTGGAAGGCCGGCGGGGCGCGCGATTTTGGATGGTCGCGAGCCAACCCGCTCAGGGCGGTACTTGTCGAGGGCGGCGTGAAGGGGTCGCGTCCCGCCTGCGCGAGCTTCTGCCGGGTGAAGGGCACGAACGTCGTGCTCACCGCGCTCAAGAGGGCCGAAGACGGCGACGGTTTCGTTGCGCGCCTTATCGAGACCGAAGGCCGGCACGCCGAGGTCACCGTTGCGCTGCCCTTGCTTGACATTACCGGCGCCTGCCTGACTAACCCGGTTGAAGAAGACACAGAGGCGATCACGGTCAGGGGCCACAGTGTGACCGTCGGGGTTGCCCCGTTCGGAATAACGACGATACGCCTGCGCGTGCAGGAAGACCGGGCTTCGCCACGAAGTTTCTGCGTGACGCCACGGTAGACCGGGTTAGGGAGCGCACCCGGGCGGTTCTGGCGGACATGGCGGGCCGCACCGGGTTCCTGCTGGGCACGGCCGACGACACGCCGGTGGGCACTGCCCCGGAACTGCTGGCCGCGGTGGGCGAGACGGTCGGTGCACCATAGCCGGTCCAGGCCGCTCCCGGGTCCCGGCTGTTGACAGAACCGGTACGGCTCTTTATATACGTGCTTCTATGAAATCACTGACAATCCCCGTAGGTCTGCCCGGCAAAGATGCTTCCTGGCTGCGCTCCGGTTTGGAGAGGCCCGTTGATCTCGATGGAATGGCGGCGAGACCGCTGCAGAAGGAATTCCGTTTTGCCCTTCCCGACCCCGGAAAGAAGGCCCTGAACCTGAAGCTGAAACTTGTCACAAGAACGGCGGCCCGAAAGATCGGCCTGCTGGGAGCGCCGGGTATGCCCCCGACGGAGAGGTTTTACGACGCAGAGCGGAAGATCGTCTTCTTTTCCGGCGAAAAGCAGGTCGGGGAATTCCCGCTACGGGAGGGGGATAACGAGATCGTGATGGAAGACCTTGCCCTCTCTCCCGCCGAGGAGGGAGAACTTCCGATCATGAAAGGCGTCTTCTCCTTCGACCCTTTCTTCCCGCCACAGAACCTGGTCTTCCTGACGGAGATAAGTGTTGAAAGCAGGCAGGATCTGAGAATCCCGGAGGGATACCTCGACGAAAGAATGCTCGTGGCGCCCGTCAGGCACACCTACGGCTTTCGACGCAACCAGGAAATCACCAAGATGGGCCTGACCTACAGAGTTCCCCCCGCGGAGTTTCCCTATTCCGGTGAAGTTAACACGTATTTCGGCGACATTCATGTCCACACAAACTACTCGCTGTGCGGCCACCCCTTTAACATGACTATTCTAGAGAAAGCCGGGATCGCCAGGGAACGCGGTCATGACTTCATCGCCTTTGCCGACCACAGCGAACACATGGATGCCGGTACATTCGAGCAATACTTCCGCGAATGTCGCGAAGCGGGGGAAAAGGCCGGCATTCTGGTTCTGCCCGGGATCGAATACTCCAGTCAGAACACGGGGCACCGCAACATCTACTTTGACCGCTTCGACGGGATACCCTACTTCTCCTCGCTAACCTTCGACACCAACCATGCGAAGAAGTTGAAAGGGTTCTTCGAGTCGCAGAAGATTGCCGCCTTAGGCGTGCCGCATCACGCGCCCTACGTTTCGCACATGACCGATTTCGGCACGATCGATAACTCCTTCGAACCCCTAATCGAGATCTACTCCACCTGGGGCAGCAGTGAGTACTACGGGGCGCCCGACCAGGAACCCGAGGCGGTTTTGCCCGGCGGGTTCGTCAATGACGCGCTCAAACGCGGGATCTTCTTCGGATTCACCGGAGGCGGAGACGTTCACAACAATCTCCCGGGAGACGGGGGCCTCACGGCCATCCTCGCTGAGGAACTCACTGTTGAAGCGCTTTTCGGCGCACTGAAGAGGCGCCACTGCTACGCCTGCGCCAACCAGAGAATGGCACTGGACTTCTACATTAACGGCTACCCGATGGGGTCGATACTCCGGGTCAACTCCTACACGATAGACAAGCTGTTCCCGATCCATATCGCTGCCTCTACCGCGAACACTTCCCCCGTGGACCGGATCGAGCTGATCCAGAACGGCGAGGTGATCTACTCCAAGAACCACAGGGAAGGGATGAACGATATCGATTTCCATTACGTACTCGAGAAGTACCGCTCCCCCCACGGCAGAGAGAAGACCTACGGAGATCACCGCGTAAACCTGTTTCGTTACTTCTACATCCGCGTCAGCTTGAAGGACGGCTCACAGGCCTGGTCCAGCCCCATCTGGATCGACTACCGCCTGGAAGATTAGCGCGAGAACGTTAACGCCTGTTCGCGCTTTATGGCAGGTTTGGTAAAGCTCCGCCGGCGCCGTCATGACGGCTATCGCCGTTTCGACAGCCTTTGAAAGACTCCCGGCGTCAATCCTTCAGCTTTCGTGAACACGGAGGTAAAGTGGTAGCGGCTGCTGTAACCGAGATGTTCGGCGACGTCTTCGATCGCGCGCTGCTCCGCCAGCATCCGACGCGCTTCGCGAATACGCTGCTTTCCCAACCATTGCATGGGGCTTTCGCCGACTTCCGCTTTGAAGTGATGGGCGAACGATGAGTAGCTCATGCCGCATAGCCGGGCGATCTCCGTCACCTTCCACGCCTTTCCGGGCTCCCGGCTCATTAGCGAACAGGCCTTCTCGACAGGGGCAGAGATCAGCAAAGGCTCGCCGCAGGCGATCAGGCGAGCGGTAATGCCAAGCAGCTCGATCAGACGGGACACGGCAACATGTTCGTACCCGTCCACGCGATTGTGCAGACTCTCGATGATTTCGCTTGTGAGTTCTAAACAGCGCGCGTTGGGAAGGCCTACCCATGGCCGGTTGAGCACCGGCAACGAGATAGGACTATTCTTCTTGAGCCCAAAGCGCAGATGGATCCAACGCCAGGCTCCGGGCCCCATGGAATGCTCCGTAAACCTGACTGACGGCGGAACGACCAGCATCCTCATCGGCCCGACTTCATAGCTCTTGCGTTTTGACCGGATAATGCCTCCGCCTTTAAGCGTTATCAGCAGTATCCAGATAGCGCCGAGATCGACGAGGGCGTTGTGGTCTTCGGCTTCCGCCCCGCATGACCCGAAAAGGCTTTTGATCCCAAGCGTCCGACTCAGCGCGGAACGCTGCAGGGAGCCCGCAAAAAAGGGTCGTCCCACCGGTGGAGGGCTCAGCACTTGCCCGTCCATAAGAACCTCCTCACTTGGGTATATACAAGAGAAGCGGTGCGTTGTCGATCACTGAAGAGGAATTGGCGCTGCGATGTGAAGCAATGATAGCGTCCCGAATCGGTCATGTGGCTTTTTGCTTACCCCGGGGCTGGGTCCGCTGTTTCATTTCATCCGGCAACCGCGCTTTTCGCGCATGGGAAGAAAACCTTCCTCTTGCAGATATTTGTACAAACAAAGCAGGATTACAGATTCAAGAAGAAGCGCGTTTTCAGGTATGATTACTTTTGTGGATGGGCTGCTGCCGATTGGAGGCGCATGACCGTTCGTGTGTTTGAATCGAGAATCGTGGGTGTGCATATATGCCGTTATACGAATCGCGCAGGTTTGCGGAAAACCGCATTGAAGTTCAACGCGAGTGGCGTGATGCGCTGGTTTTGGGGCCGGACGCCGTCACCGCGGCGATCGTTCGGTTGATTGCAGGTCGCGCCGACGGCGCGCGCCCCCTGCGGCTGGCCTTCGACGGCTGGTACGACATCGACTGGCCGTCGGTCACAGCCGCCCTCCTTGAGCAGGCCGCGGCGGCCGGGCTGAAGGTCAATTGCCACCCCATCGTGCCGGTCTTCCTGCCGCGCGAGCAGATCGACGCCTATAAACGCGCCTTTACGGAGACGCACGACCCGGGATTCGGGGTCGTTAATACCGACGGCCATATTATTGACCTGATGGACGCCAAGAAGGTGGCGGCCCTCAAAGCGGATCTCGGCACAGCAGTGGAAGGCGACGCCATCATCGTCTTCGGCGCGGGAGCCGCGGTTCCGGAACTGGCCGGCGAATATGACCTGACCTTTTACTTCGACAAGACGCGCCAGCCCATCCTCTGGGAGATGTGGGACGGCAAGCTCGTGCCTTTCGGATGGGACAAACCCAAAGAAGATTACGGATGGAAGGATTACTACTACTGCGATTATTACCTGCTCGACCGGCAGAAGGAGTTTCTGATTTCGCGCATGGACTACTGGGTCGAAGGTATCGCCTACGACACCCTCAAGCTTCTACCGTACGCCGCCTACGACGGCATCCTGCGAACGCTGCTTCAGTACCCGGTTAAGGAAGTCCCGATCTACCAGCCGGGCCCCTGGGGCGCCTACCGCTACAAGGATCTGGGCGGGCAGTTCGACGTGCCCGGCCTGGAGTGCAACGCCTGGAACGAACTGGCCGGCCCCGAACTTAGCATGCTGGTGGATATCGGGCGCGAGGATATGCTGAACATGCCGACCATGAACCTCTACCGGTATGCCGATCAGTGGCTCGGCAAGCACATCGCTGAAACCTATCCCGGACTGTTCCCGATGGATGTCTGGCTGGACGACGGCTACTTCCCGAAACCGACCCCGGCCGAGCGCATCAGCATGCCGATTCACAATCATCCCGGCACGGATTACGTAAAGCGCCACTTCAAGGAACCGCTTGGCCGTTACGAGACCTACTACATTGCCGAGGCCTACGAGGGCGCAAACACGTGGATGGGATTTCACGACGACGCCGACATCGAAGAATGGGAACGTCTTTGCCGCGATTCACAAAACCACAAGGAGATCTCCCGCTGGAAGGAGTTCATCGCAAACTGGGAGACTAATGTCGGCGATCTCTTTCTGATTCCGCCGGGTACCACGCACGGTCACGGCGGCAACCAGATGGTGCTCGAAATGGACACCTGTCCCAGCGTGGCGGCCACCGAATACTCGTTCTTTATGTACGATTTCGCGCGCCCGTCGTGGGACGACGACACCAAGACCATGACCGGCAAGCCGTGCAAAATGCACCTCGATCACGGCTTTTCGGCTGACTGTTACTGTCGCGCAGCGTGGGTGAAAGATCATCTGCGTGCCAGGCCCAAGGTGATCAGGTGGACCAAGGAGTATCGGTTCGACCGCTATACTTCGGACCCTCGCATGCCCTTCGAAATAGAGCGCTACCATTTCGAGCAGCGCGCAGATGCCGACACCGAGGGCAAGTTCATGCACATCGTGACGCTGACGGTCGGCAAGGAGGTGACGATCCGATCGAAGCGGGACCCGAAGCTGGCCAACACCTTACGCAAGTGGCAATCGGCGCTGGTCCCGGCGGCGTTCGGAGAGTACGAATTCTCAAACCCCGACGGCGGCCAATGCACCGTGGTGCAATTGCGATGGAAGAAAGGGTAATGAGCTCAGGGGCCAAAGGCACCTTCGAACAACGGCAAGATCGCCCTCAGCGGGGACATTTCCGGCGATACGGCAGATGTCCGGCCTAGCTGACTCGCACAGTAACAGCTTGATCGGCTACGCTGATCGTGTGGGAGCCGGGGTGGCTCAGTTTGAGATTGAAGGCAACGTCCCGACTCTCTCGGCGAGCGTAGATTCGTTGGGTCACTACGCTCACATTGTCAACCAATAGATCAACCAGGGAGCCATCGATAAAGGTGTTTTGTATGGTGGCCACGACCGTGAATTCCTCGTTGGACAGCAATTCTTTCTTGGCCGTGTCTATTCGGACACATTCATAATCCGTTTGAATATTCCAGCCGCCGACCTCGATTACAGGGTCTTCCTCATCGTTTTCCACGTCATACAGCTCTGCCCGTAGTTCTCTGCTTTGCCCGGGCAAGAGGCTGAAATAGTTGTCGTCCCAGAACACGGGCAGCAGTTGTTCGCCGGCGCGATCCTTTACAGCGGCTGCATGGATAAAGAATGCCAATCGTTTCGTCGGGTTCTTTAGCACCACATGAGCAACCTTTCGACCGGGCCTGGATTCGAAATGGCAAGACATATCCAAGTCGACGCGGGGAAGGTGAGCAAGGGCACGGAAATCAGCGCCCTTGCTTTGACAAAGCCAGTAGAAATTGTCTGCGATTAAACGATTGGATTGGTCTTCCAATTGCAGCTTTACGAAGTATATGTCAGTCAAATCGGATATACTGTCGAGGGCGAAGATATTCCGGCATCCGTCAGGCTTGATGTCGGCGGTGGCCGTCCTTTCCCAGCGCAAGTTCATGTCCATATCGAATACACGGGCGGAAACCCTGAAGTCTTCCCTGGATTCAAGCGTGTTATTTATGACAGCAACCACAAAGTCGATGGGGTCCATTTGAATGCTAAGGGGGGCGCAAGCTTTCCTGATATAGTAGTAGCTGACCATGGGGGTCAGGAACCAATCATAGACCTGCCACTGGATGCTGGGCCAGCAGGCGTTGACCTTCCACTGCGTAAACCCGCTGGTTATATCCCACATTCGGTGGTTGACCGCTTCAAGCATGGCACGATGCTGGTCGGCGGTAATCAAGTGGGCTTTCGCACAGTAGTCTTCCACACTTTCGGGTTCACCGAAGATTCGTCGAATCGCGCTGTCATAGGGGGCATAGTAGCTGTTGGCGCCGTGATGCGCCCATGTCTTGGTCAAAGGAAAATTAGGCCGACCGTGAGACTCGAAAAGGTCCGGCATGAATTTTCGCAGGCTGTCAACAGGCGGCAGAGAAGCCGAGCCGCACTCCATCTGAAACATCCATCCTCTTTCCTCGCGGACCCATCGGAAGTACTGCGCCGGAGGCTGCCAGCCGTAGGATTTTCCCCGCACCCAGTCGTTCATGCCGACCGGCATGTCGGGCAAAACCCATTCTGGAGGGTTCTCACGATAGTCGGGATACGATCCGGAGGGTATGATCAGGCGGGTGCCGTCAAGTCGGGTGACGTGTCTACGCCACATCTCGTAGACGTCGGGACGAGTGTCGCCTTCATTCATGGCCATGTGAAATATCAAGCTGGAATGGTTGCGATATCGCTTGATAATATCCGCCGTGCCGCGGGACAGCAAATCGACGTCTTCGGGATAACCTGATTCCGGCGTCATCCACCAGCAGCCGTAATAGCAGTTGGCATACATGAGCCCCAATTCGTCACATGTGTCGGCAAACCAGTCCGGAGGATTCGGCACATCCTCGAAATACAGCAGGTTGAAATTGGCGGAGGACAGGTAGCGAAGCTCCGTCTCGATTCGCTGCTTGTCCCAGGAAAAGAGGATTTCCGGTTGAATGTATCCGCCCCGACAAAACACCCTGCGGCCGTTAATGTGCAGTTGCAGGCCATGCTCGCCGTCGAGCTCGTGCAACACCTTGGTTATCTCTCGGACGCCAAAACGTACTAACCGCCGGTCACAGATTTGGCCGTTACACTCGAAGGACAATAAGAGATGATAGAGATTCTGAGGCCCGTAGCCGTTGGGCCACCATAGACGCGGATGTTCCATGGTCAATTGCGGATATTCATCTGCGGCCAACGTAATCTCTTCCGTCGAGTTGGCAGCCAATTCGATCTCCCTGGCGAATGTCATTCCCGTTTCCAGTAGGCTGCCTTTGAACAGGCCGTTGATGCTCGAATTGCCATGGTTTGAGAGTTCGCTGAATACGGTCAGGAAGGCTCGATCGGTCTTGGGCAGAGGCAAGTGCGTGACCACAAATGGATCCCGGAGTGCGACCGGTCCCGTAAATTCCAATAAGACGTCCTGCCAAATACCCATGTTTCGGTCACGCACGGTGGGCATGCAGTCGTAGCCGATCGACATCACCAGGCCGACATCTTTCAGATTCTCCCTGTGGTATTCGCGGGGCTCGCCGAAGACATCGAGTTGGGCGTCCGGCTCGCCTGGATGGTCAACCGGGTAGATCTTGACTGCCAATACGTTCTTGTTATCGGGGTCGATCAAATCGGTGATATCAAAACGGTAGCGTGAAAATGCCCCCACAACCCGTTCATGATCAGCGATGAGGGCTCCATTGAGCCAGACGTCGGCACGGTAGTTTATTCCGTTGAAGACCAACCAGGTGCGTTCATGAATCCGGACTTTTGGAAGTTCAAACTCGGTGCGATACCAGTAGGGATCACGCCAGGGATTTCTCCGGTCGGGAAGATGGCTGTAACGTTTCAGGTCATGGGTTTGGTTAAACCGGTCTGAAGCATCGGGAATGAGAAAATTGTTTAAGCCAATCCTTGGGTCCGGATATACGCCGTTTCTGACCAGGGCATTCAAGACGGTTGACGGGACGGAAGAAGGGAGCCATTCTCGTGGAACGAACGCACGGGTAGATACGGCGGCGCCGTCCTGAGGTACGAGAAAACAGTTCTGTACTAACCAGCCCTTCGAAAGAATGAGCCTGTCATTTTGCGCGCAGGTCATACCGGTAGCCTGTGATAAGCTCTGGCTACGTGCACCCATTTCTCTTATTTTGTGGCGGCATTGCCGGACTGCGAAGCGGCTTTGGCGTCAATTTCCTGCAGAGTAAAGCGGACACTCACTATTAGCGGTTCTTCGCCTTCCGTGAGCGCACAGTAAGTCGTTGCGACAAAAGTGCCGTCAGCCAGAATCTCAAGCCCGGCATAGCCGGTATCGCCCTCCCCCCTGGATTTGCTGTAGAGCAGATTCACACGGTATTGACCCTCGCGGCCCTTGACGATGTCGTCGTAGGTGCCCACCCACGCAGTAAAAGCCCTGTGCCTTGTGGTGCTTTCATGGGTCATGTCGCGAAATACAACCACGAGACGCCCGTCGGGAGCGTATCGCGGCATGTGGCGGTCACCCGTCAAGCTCCCCGGAAGCTCTCTCGCCTCCGACCAGGTCTTACCCTCGTCGTCGGACACCATCATCAGCGAATTCAAGCGGCGCTCTTGTTCCCGCATCAGGCATAGAAGCTGTTTGCCGTCCGGCGAGCGAACGACCGCCGGCTCGCACGGAAACGCACCAGGCACTTCGCAGATCATCTTCGTCCGGTCCCACGTCAGTCCACCGTCACTTGAACTGCTTTGCCAGATCGTGGCCCCGCGATGGTACCACATCAGATGCCTCTTGCCACCTTCGACCGCGACGATGGTGATCGGCGCGACGGTGCATTCCAGGCCGTTCGGCTCTAAGGGTGTCCACGTACTACCATTATCCAGTGACACCGATTGTCGCATCGCCCCGAGGCCTTCAAAAACAATCAGCCGCTCAACTCCGTCAGGCCCGACAAGCCGATGAATGCAGGGACAATTCCTCGCCGTCTTCCAATTCTCCGGAACGGGAAGCCGCTCACTCCAAGTAAGCCCCCCATCGACGCTTTTCTTCAGCACCGCGGAAGGCCCGCCATGCCCCAGCGGATAGACGCACAAAATCGTTTTCTTGTCTTTCAGAAGAACCGTCGTCGGATGGCCGAGGTACTGCCCGGGCACTTTATCGACAATGACCTGCCGCTGTTTCTCGCCGGCCAAATCGATTAACGGTATCGAGTAACCGCGAGGCTGCTTCGGCCACGGGCCTGTCTTCTCCGCGGCAAATACGGAAGCTGCGATCAGGACGCAAGAACATAGGGTGACTACGAGACGCTCTACCATAATTGAATTCCCTTCTTCCGGGACCCATGCGATTCGGGCGTGAATGTAAGAAGAATCTCTCATTTTCGTAAATGCTGATAGCTGCTCGATTTGTACATATTACTGCAAGGGGAAGATCCGCCGAAGAATTAGTGAGACCGGCAGCGTCTCTATCCTGGTGGCCGCTATGACGTCGTCCGCCGGGGGTTGCCGGCCCCGAATTGAACGATGGTTTTCACAAGAAGACTTTCATGCTCCGTGAGTTCCGTGGCCAAAACCGACCGACAGCCACGAGAATCGCAGAGGACACGGGGAAATGCTATGCCGATTCATCGATCTCGGGAATTCGCTGGATCCGTGGGTCCGTCCAGATATCGAGTTCGTCCCGGCTGGTGCTGGAAAACTCGGAGACAATGGCGCCTTCGTCACCGGCCTGGAACCAGTGCAGCTTGTCCGAAGGGATGGTGTATTGCTCGCCCGGCTTGAGCTCGATCTCATGGAAGACGGTATAATACTCCTCGCTCCCGGCGGGGACCCGAGCCTTCCTGTCCGGCGTTGCGTCGCCGGGGATATAGAGCCAGACAATTCCTCGGCGCACGCGGAACGTCTCCATTTTGCCAGGCTGACCGTCGACCTTGGGATGGCGATGTTCAGGGCAGGTTTGCCGCGGAAAGAGAATCAACTCTTTGGCGCAGTAGCGGTCTGTGTTGATGTAGGTGATGAGTTCGAGGCCGGTCTTCTCCAGTTCATCGAGCCCGAATCCGGCGATTTCGATGGTCTCACGCTCTTTAGATGTGATCGCGATCCCGGCTTCTCCGAGCATTTTGACGACCCGGGCCTGCGCCTTTGTCACTTCGCTCCGCTTGATCATGAGGGCGTTCCTTTCCGGCGGTCTGATGGTCCTTGGTAAACCGTGCAACTCATAAATCGCGATTCTTGGGACGATGGTGGCAAATCGTTACCCGCGGGAAGGTGAAGCGCCGGAGCATCAAGCATCGCCTCCATCCTGCGGCTCTATGCCGGCATCGAAGTCATTCAACCTGCGCGCCAGCCTTTGAAAGCGAAAGGCGCCGTACAAGCCGACAAGTAACGCCAGGATAATCAGGCCGGTTCCAATCACAATATGGAAACGCTCCTCACGCAGCAACCTGAGAACCGTGCCCCCGGAAACCGCAAGCATGATAGCCGTACGTACGTAGGCCAACAGGGTCCTTTCATTTGCCAGCACAGTCCGGTCTTTCGCCAGCGTGTCACGCAGCATTGATCAGTCCCTTCCCGTGTGATCTGGTCATTATAACAGGTTGACCTGCATGTCAAGACGCACGCGACAGCTTCGCTGGCCGCCACATAACCTTGCATCCATAGCGGCCTCGCCGTATCGTATTCATCTGCTCTCAAGTAAAGTAATGCAATCGATTCATTGACTGCGATGAGGGTTCTAGTGTCATGTCACACATGTAATGTTGGATAGAGTCTCTTGAGCTTGATTCGTGCATCTTTGGTTGTGAATTGCCAGTTGATCACGGCATTGTGCGTGTTTCGATGCTGCTGCCATGCGTTG
>Ga0180436_10001623_pt1 | contig 21822 bp, 15 predicted proteins | sample SS_ome_2_FD_132434 | JGI IMG/M metagenome (GOLD analysis project Ga0180436, IMG submission 132434) | Hypersaline lake sediment archaeal communities from the Salton Sea, California, USA - SS_3_S_2 metaG | ecosystem: Environmental > Aquatic > Non-marine Saline and Alkaline > Hypersaline >... | reverse complement strand
TTCAGGTTTTCGAGCACAAAGGCGGTCTCGTGGCTCTGCTCGATCAGATACTCGATGGTTTCCCGGTAGAGCGGGTCTGAGCTGTAGGCGGCAAGCAGCGCCGCGTCGACCGCAGCAACCCGGACATCGGGTTTGCGGTCGATCCATTTCGCGTACGGAACAAATACCTCTCGCAGCCTGCCATAATCCGCCTTCGTTATCGTGGTGACCTCACTGCCGAGCAGCGGCTCAACGACGCGCTCGGAGAAATCATCGATCGCTTGCTTGAAGTACGGGTTGATCCTGTTTTTGAGATCCAGAGCACCGGTATCGCTGAGCAGACTCAGCGGTGCCCCGGCAAGATACGATTTGGCTGCTTCTATCTGCATCAGATCGACCGCAGTGCCTCTCTCGGGATTATCGAGCGAACGCTCGATGAGACCGGGATTGATCTGGCTGATATCGCAGAGCAGAAAATACTGGTAAAGCTTTTCCGAAATTGCAGTGAAAAGTGCGTATGCCTCATCCGTCTGTGCCCCGAGCGGCCGTATTGTGGTCTTTTCATCGCCGCCGATGTCACCTGCTTCACGCAGCCATGAAATATAGGCGGAGCTTTCGGCAAGAAACGCGTTCACTGCATTCTTGTCAACGCCCTGCCTGCCGCAGTTATGCTCCGCGCCGCCGACGGTATCGAGCATATTGTCGATGAAGTCGGCGACCAGTTCATCATCGGCGGCTTCTCCGAGCACGATTCCTGCCTGATCGAGGCCCCCGTGCAGCACCTCGTTCTTTACCTTCCTGAGCTGCTCGAGGTTGACCGTATCCGGGGACTCGCCGAGCTTTTTGAGCACTTTTTCAGCCGATGAATGAATACGCCGGCCCAATTCATCAGCCCGATTGATATGGGCCAGCGGCAGGACCGTGTTCAGTGGCCTGATGCCACTGTAATCGGAGAGGTTGGCAAAGACAAAGCGGATGGCGTCCTTGATTTCTTCCGCGCGTATTCTCCCGTCCCGGTCCGAATCGAGCATCTCGAGAAACGTGTCATCGCTCTTGATCGTCGCAGAGGGCGCGGTTGTTGCGACCCAGAGTGCTTCGTCGAGGTCGAGAACGGTTTTAAGGTCGTTGTGGTTTTCTATGACGAAGTGATAGGATTCACCGAGAGACTGAAATTTATGCGTCTGCATGGATACGTTCTCCGCGCTGATTCACCTGTATGAGGCGCTGTGGCTGTGCATGGATAAACAGGCCGGCCAAAGCTTTTCGAAAACCCTGACCGGTACCCTAGTCTGTTTCCCTATGACTTGCAATATTTCCGCCAATTTCAGCGCGACATTTTCCCGGTTTAATGCTAGTGTTGGTGACGAAAAATCGAGGGCACCGGAAGGCGCGGAGCAAGCGCCGTCCGTCTCCTTTCCGTTGTCATTAAACATTCTATTGCCAGATGAAATAAGAGGAGATTATGGAGTCGTCCATAAAACATCTGTACCGCCTGGTCGATAATAACACGGAGTATTGTTTCAACGTTGCGCTGTCCGCCGAATTAGGCGATGAGGAACTGCAGTGTCTATGCCTGGTCCTGGCCGAAGGGTTTCTCGAGGAAACGGTCACCGAGGCGCCGTCTCTTATTGGTCCCCGGGTTGTCGAAGTCGGTCCCCGGCTCAACTTCGCGACGGCATGGTCGTCCAATCTGGTTTCGATCTGCAGGGCAACCGGGCTGAATAAGATTGTAAGGGTGGAGCGTTCGAGGCGGTATCTGGTTCCCGCCGGTGAGGAGATGGATGCATTCGTCGCCCGGAATCACGACCGCATGACCGAATGTCTTTACCCGGAGCCGCTGACCACGTTCGAGACGGGTGTTGTACCCGAAGCGGTGTACGAGGTGGATCTGAAAGCCAAAGGCCCGGACGCACTGCTCGATATCCCCGGAATCTCCATGGATGAGTACGATCGCAAACTTTACTACGACTATTTTGTCAATCGGAAAGGCAGAAACCCGACGATCGTCGAGATCATGGATCTGAACAACGCCAATTCCGAGCATTCACGCCACGGTTTTTTCAAGGGCTGCCAGGTCATCGACGGTGTTGAGAAAAAAGCGACCCTGCTCGACCTGGTGAGCGACACGCTGAAGGCGAACCCGAAAGGTTCGGTCGTTGCGTTTAAAGATAATTCCAGCGTTATCGAAGGATATCAGGTTGACACGATTATTCCGGAAATACCGGGCAAACCGTCGTCGTTTAAACCGGTATCTTCAACCTATCATCCGCTGCTGACGGCGGAAACCCATAATTTCCCTACCGGAGTCGCGCCGTTTCCGGGAGCGGAAACGGGAACCGGCGGCCGGATTCGCGACGTCCTGGGAACGGGCCGGGGCGCGTTTGTTGTCGCCGGAACCGCCGGCTACTGTGTCGGTAACCTGTGCATACCCGGCTATGATCTCGATTGGGAAAAGGAAGCGAAGCAGCCGGAAAATCTCGCCACCCCGCTGGATATCGAAATCGAGGCGAGCAACGGCGCGTCCGATTACGGGAATAAATTCGGCGAGCCGCTGATCCTGGGTTTTACCCGGTCTTTCGACATGCGCCTGGACAACGGTGAACGCTGGGGGTTCTTGAAGCCCATCATGTTTACCAGCGGACTTGGGCAGATCGACGCCGAATTGACCGAGAAAAAGGCCCAGGAAAAAGGCATGGTCATCGTTCAGATCGGCGGACCCGCCTATCGTGTCGGCTTCGGCGGTGGTGCCGCGTCCAGTATGATGCAGGGCGAGAATGTGTCCGATCTCGATTTCGATGCGGTACAGCGCGGCGATGCGGAGATGGAGCAGAAGATGAACCGGGTTATCCGCGCCTGCAACGAAATGGGCGGTAAATCGATCATCGACGTGATCCATGATCAGGGGGCGGGCGGCCCGGCAAACGTGCTCAAGGAGCTGGTGGAAGAATCCGGCGGGCGGATCGAAATCAGAAACATCCATGTCGGCGATCCGACCATGTCCGTGCTGGAAATCTACGTGGCCGAGTATCAGGAGCGTGCGGGGCTGCTGATCAGCCCCGAAAATATCGAGCAGTTCCAGGAAATCTGCCGGCGGGAAAAGGTGAATTGCGAGATCCTCGGTGAAGTAACCGGCGATCTGCGCTTTGTCGTCCACGATGCCCGGGACGGCTCGACGCCGGTCGATATCGATCTCGACGTGCTGCTTGGCTCGATCCCGCAGAAGAGGTTTGCCGACAACCACAGCAACGGCCGTACGAGACCGGTCATCCTGCCGCGTGATATCTCGGTCAAAAAGGCATTGCGCAAGGTTTTCAAGCTGGTTTCGGTCGGTTCCAAGCGTTTTCTCACCAACAAGGTCGATCGCGCCGTCACCGGCCTGGTTGCGCAACAGCAATGCTGCGGACCGCTCCAGCTCACCGTTGCCGATGCGGCGGTGATCGCGCAAAGCCATTTCGGACACACGGGGATTGCCACCGCCATAGGCGAACAGTCGATCAAGATGCTGGTTGACCCGGCAGCCGGGGCGCGCATGGCGGTCGGTGAAGCCCTCACGAACCTGGCCTCGGTTGTCGTTGAAGATCGTGAGCAGATCAAGTGTTCCGCAAACTGGATGTGGGCGCCGAAGCTGCCCGGTGAAGGGGTCGCGATCCGGGATGCGGCAAAGGCCATGCGCGATGTGATGCTGGAAGTCGGTGTCGCGGTTGACGGCGGCAAGGACAGCCTGTCAATGGCGACGATGGTCGACGACGAAACGGTCAAATCGCCGCGCGAGCTTGTCATCTCATTGTACGCGGCGGTGCCGGACATCAGAGACAAGGTCACTCCCGATATCAAACAGCCCGGTTCGACCCTGATCTTTCTCGACCTTTCCACCGGCCAGGAACGGCTCGGCGGTTCGGCGCTTGCCCAGGTTTACCAGCAGGTCGGCGAAATCTCTCCGGATGTCGGTGATCCCCAACTGCTGAAGAATGGATTCCTGCTGATCCAGCAGTTGATCAGGGATAAGCTGATTCTGTCGGGGCACGACCGCTCCGACGGCGGCCTTATCACCACGCTGCTGGAGATGGTGTTCGCCGGTGACTGCGGACTCAGGGTCAAGCTGGAAGGTGAGAGCACGGTCTTCAAGAAGCTCTTTTCCGAAGAACTTGGCTACGTGGTCGAATGTGCCGGGGAACATGTAGATCACGTGTTGGCCGCTGCTGCTGATTGCAGAGTCACCGCCGAGGTGATTGGCAAGACGACGGCAGTGAAGCAGATCCGGATCGGCTTCAACGGACAGCCGGTGCTCGAGGAATCGATGCCGACGCTTCGCCAGCTCTGGGAGGAGACCAGTTATCAGCTCGAGCGGCTGCAGGCCGACCCGGGTTGCGTCGATCAGGAAAAAGCCAATATCTTCAACAGAACCGGTCCGCAGTACAACCTGAGCTTTACCCCGGAACTGCCGCCGCGGGAATTACGGGAAAAGGCGGATAAACCCCGGGTGGCAGTCCTCAGGGATGAAGGTTCCAACTCGGATCGGGAGATGAGTTCGGCATTCTATCTGGCAGGTTTCGATGTGTGGGATGTCAGCATGACCGATCTGCTTGACGGCCGGATAAGGCTCGATGATTTTCACGGGCTCGCCGCTGTCGGCGGTTTCTCATACGCGGATGTGCCCGAATCGGCCAAAGGCTGGGCCGCCACGATACGCTTCAACCAACAGCTCAATGAGCAGTTTGCCGCGTTCTATCGACGGCCGGATACGTTTTCGCTTGGCATCTGCAACGGTTGTCAGCTGTTCGGGCTGATCGGCTGGGTACCGTGGGCGGGACTGGAGGCACAGCAGCAGCCCCGTTTTGTCAGAAACCGCTCGAAACGTTTTGAGTCGCGCTGGGTAACCGTGGCCGTCAATAAAAGCCCGGCCATCATGCTGCACGGTATGCAGGATCTGGTATTCGGCATCCATGTCGATCACGGTGAGGGCAGGCTGCACTTTCCGGACCAGGAAGTCAGGCAGCAGATCCTGGACCGGTCGCTGGTACCGATGGCGTATGTCGATGACTACGGCGATCCGACCGAAGCGTACCCGTTCAACCCGAACGGTTCGCCGCAGGGCATTGCCGGCCTCTGCTCTCCGGACGGCAGGCACCTCGCCATGATGCCGCACCCGGAACGCGTGTTCCTCCCCTGGCAGGCTCACTGGCTGCCGGAGGATATGAAGAACATCGAAGCCAGCCCGTGGATGAAGATGTTCAGCAATGCGTATGAATGGTGTGTGAAATAAAAATAGGGTGAGGTTTTGCCAATTTTCGGAAAGGCGGTGGCGGCATGCTTCAGCCTGCTGCTCTCCGGCCTTTATCGCCGTATCAGTTCCACGGCAACCGTCAAAAGCATCTACATTGCCAACCGTTCCACTGATACGGCGGGCCTCCGCGATGCAGGCTGAAACATGCCGCCACCGCCGCCGCGTCTCTTCTCAACTTACACCAATCCGATATAGGAAATTGCGAGGACTTGCTTTGCTGAAAGAAGCAGCTTTAAGCTTTCTTCCTTTTTTCTTTTTCCCGCATGATCTGCAGGATGGTGCGGTCGGTTTCCACCATGCCCTGGTGGCTCAGGGTGCCGAGATTCTTGACCGTTTGTTCCGGGGATTGGCCGATGATGCCGTCGGTGTCCTGGACGTTGATGCCCTGGAGCGAGAACAGGGCGGCCTGGACCGCCGCGCCGGCGGCGGTATTCAGCTTCAGCGCGCATCCCGCTTTAGCCCCGTCGCAGATGACCCCGGCCAGGTCTTCCATGATATTTTTGATGGCGCCGGCCATGTGCTTCACGTCGCCGCCGACCAGGTAGGTGATGCCGGCCGTAGCTCCGGCCCCGGCTGCGACTGAGCAGCCGCAGACGGCGGACAGGCGGCCGGTATGGGCTTTTACGTAGGCAGTGATGATATGACTCAGGCCGATGGCGCGCAGCACCGTCTCTTCATCGTGGTTGACAAAATCCTTGATCGCCCAGATCGGCAGAATCGCGGTAAGGCCGTGGTTGCCGCTGCCGGCCGAACTCATTGCCGGAAGGTTGACGCCGCTCATTCTCGCATCGGCAGCAGCTGACGTGAGGATTCTAGCTGATACCGCCATGTCGTTGACAAGCAGTTTCTGTTTGAGCATCCGATCAGTTGCCTTGCCGATGCCGAGGCCGCTTCCGTACTTGAGCCCGTGCTCGGCGAGCCTGACGTTGAAATCCACCCCTTTTTTCAGAAATTTGAGGTCGTCTTCGTCGAGTTCGTCGATCATGTTGTAGATGTCGTCCAGCGTCAGGTCCATGAGCCATTCCTCGAGCAGTGCCAGGGCCGACTTACCGCTTGTTGAGACGGGACCGGTCAGCAGTTTCGAATCGGTCATCGGCTCGTCGTTGAGCAGCAGGGATATCACGTTGTTGTGAAGCTCCTTGATTTCTGCTTCCGCTCGATCCGCTCCGGCGCTCACGATGGTTTTTACATGGAGCCCCGTGTCGTCGAAAAGATGGACGTCGATAGCGTTTCTCTCAATGAGGGCGCACGTTTTGTCGATGGCGGGCTGGTCAACCGTGTTGAGCACCTCGAGGCCAAGCGTCGGATCACCGCCGAATGCGCCGACCCCGGCGGCAACGTCGAGGCCGGTCATGCCGTTGGTTCCCGGGATTGCCACCGCCATGCCGTTTTTATAGATGTTGGGGTCGGCCCACAACTCGATGTGTTCGATGTTCCTGCCCGGGAGCAGCGATGCGGCAGCTGCCGCCGCCAGTGCAATGGCCGCCGGCTCGGTACAGCCCAGGGCCGGGGTGACTTCCATTTGGAGAATATCTTTTACCGTGAACGACATGATCAGCTCCTGCTAGACGTGGTTGACCGCCTGTCTCGCATGGATTTTCTTGAGGTAGTTGTAGATCGTATATTTGGAGACACCCGCCAGCAGTGCGATCTGTTCGACCGCTCCCTTGAACTGCAGAGCTCCGTTTCGTTCAAGAATTTCCACGAGGTCGGTTTTCTCGTCGGTGGTCATGGTCGCCGGCTGTTTGCCGAGCTCCAGGACCGCCTGCTGGAAGAGCGCTTCGATCGTTTCAGCGGGTGACTGTGAAAAGGTCTCCGCACCAGTGCCCGCCTGGTCACGGCCTGCACCGTTGAATTCGTCCGTCAGTAAATGGCCGAGGACCTGGGCTGCGTTGAAATAGTCCGTCGTATCGAAATTGATGCAGAAAGCGAAAAGCGGTTTTCCGCCCTGGTCGTAAATAAACGTTGTCGATGATTTCAGCGTTCGCCCGTTGCCGGTGACGGTGCGGTAATTGTGCATATCCTGCGGCATTTTCTCGGCCTTGAGTTTCTTGACCAGCAGGTCGGTTGCCGGGGCGCCGATTTCCCTTCCGGTGACAGATCCCTTGATAAATATCAAAGATTTATGTAGATCGGTCAAGTCATGAATGCAGGTCTCGCAATGCTTTCCGAACATTGCCACGATTGCCCTGCAGATTGATTTTAACTGGTCGAGTACCTGTTCACGGTCATTCATCGATTTTGGCCAATGGTGGTTTTTTTCATGCCTAGAAAATATATACAATCAGTGCAATTATCAATAAAAATTTGTAGATACGTTCAAATATTTGTTTAATCGATGTGCCTGTGCCAGGCTGCACCGTACGCATCGATCAGTTGCTATGGACCGTTTGATGGAGTAACGTTGAACGCATCTTGCCAGAAAATGAGGATATGTCTATGAGCCTGTTATCGAGACTGGTCAAAAAAAGCTATCCGCTCCGTGTTCATATTTCCACGTTGTTTCTGGTTCTGGTCCTGTCCTGCTGCGGTTCCTTGTCTCTGCTGTTTTACAGCCAGAGCAAAGAAATGATCAATACCGAGGTCGAGAAACGGCTGGCTCGCATCCTGCGGGAGGCCACCAATGATCTCGAGCGCATAACTGCTCCGCCGACGGCGGTGGTAAACCTGCTGGCAAATTATCACATCGTTGAAACTGCTGACGCCGATGAACGGCTTGAAACCGTTCCGTTCCTCATCGAGGCATTGAATTCGTCCGCTGAACTGTCCTCGGTGTACGTCGGTTACCCGGATGGAGATTTTTTCCTGCTGCGCCGGGTCCAGACTGACGCATTGAAAGAATTTTTTGCCGCCCCACCGGACATTTCCTGGATGGCGCAGTCTATCGATCATGAATCCGAGCGTTTCTCAAAACAATTTATATTTTACAGCGATGCCGGCGCGTTGGTTGAAGCGAGACATTGGGACACGGAGTTCGATCCGCGCACGCGTCCGTGGTATGAACAGGCATCTGCCGAAAAAAATGAAATCGTTCGCTCGGAACCATACATCTTCTACACCGACCATAAGATCGGGATGACGTTTTCCATCCGGATTCCATCCGGCCAGGCAATTATCGGCGCGGATGTTAAGCTCGAAACCCTGTCGAGCATGCTAGAATATCATAAGATTACCCCGCACACTCAGGTCGTTCTGCTCGATAAACAGGGACGGCTTATTGCCTGCGAAGACCCTGACAAACTGATCCATACAACCGGCGATAAGGTATCATGGCGACGCGGAAGCGTGAGCGACCTGCAGAGCCCGGTTCTTGATTCGATTATACGGATCTGGCGTGACCATGGCGAACAGGATCTTGGCCAGCAGGTCATAAAGGTGGATTCCGAGTCCTGGGTCGGGACGGTCGTCAAACTGGATTTCAGCATCGGCTCGCCGGTCTTCCTGGCCCTGGCGCTGCCCTATGACGAATTGATGGCGGAAGTCCGGGCAATCATGAAGCAGGCGGTCCTGATCGGACTTGCGGTGATTCTGGCGATGATTCCATTAACCCTCGCGATATCACGCGTTATTGCCAGGCCGCTCAATCGTTTGGCAGAAGATGCCGACCAGGTGCGTCGTTTCGATTTCAGCGAAACAAAGGCCGTGAACTCATATATCAGGGAAGTGGATGAACTTGCGTCGGCAATGGCTTTTACGAAGCAGACCGTGTCAGAATTCCTGGAGCTGCTGGAGTCGATAAACCGGGAGAAAAATTTTGATGCGGTGTTGAACCGCCTGGCTGAAATTGCCGGCGAGATGGCCCGCGCGGATGGCGTCTGCATCTATCTGCTCGATGTGAAACAGACAGTACTGCAGCCGTCAATCTCCAACGGCAGGATCTTCGAGGCGGCGCTGCCGAAGGTTTCGCTGGATACCGAAAATCAGCTTACTGATACGGTTTCCCGGTCGCTGGTGGGGAACTGGAAGATTACCGCCGCATCGTCCGGTGCGGTTGAACAGGAGTTTTATAAAAGCTGCGGCGCCATGGTTGTTCGCTGTGTTCCGCTGCACAGCCGCCAGGGGGAGATTTCCCTGGGGGCCATCTGTCTTTTTTATCGCGGGAAGGAAGAGAAGCTCGAAACCGCGGAGTACCGGGATCGTCTGTTGTTTATCGAACAATTTTCGGAATTTACCGGTGTGACGCTGCAGACGAAACAGCTCATCGACCAGCAGAAGGCGTTGTTTGAAGCATTTATTGATCTCATCATCAAGGCGATTGATGCGAAGTCGCCATACACCGGCGAACACTGTCAGCGTGTTCCGATTATCGCATCGATGCTGGCGGAGGCTGTCTGTGCTGAAAAAGACGGGGCGCTCAGTGACTGCGACTGGTCAGAGGACGAGTGGGAAGAATTGCGGGTGGCCGCCAAGCTGCATGATTGCGGTAAAATTACGACGCCTGAGTTTGTCGTCGATAAAGCCACCAAACTGGAAACGATCTACAATCGAATCCATGAGATACGCATGCGTTTCGAGGTGATCAGGCGCGATGCGGAAATCGATTTCTGGCGACGACTTGATGCTGGAGCGGACCGGCAGCAGCTGCTTGATGAACTGGCGCTGACCAACCGCGAGCTGGCCGATGAATTCGCATTCGTGGCTTCCTGCAATATCGGGGGAGAGTTTCTTGGTGAAGAGATGATCGAGCGGCTCAGGAAAATCAGCAGCAGAACCTGGCTGCGGCATTTTGACGACCGGCTGGGCTTGTCCTGGGAGGAACGCAAAAGAGCGGAGCGGACGCCGAAGCCGGATCTGCCGGTCATGGAGGCGCTGCTTGATGACAAAGAGGAGCATGTCATCACCCGCTCCACTGCGGACCATATCGCTTCCGACAACCCGTGGGGATTCAAACTCGATGAACCCGAGCACCTCTACAACCGCGGTGAACTATACAACCTCAGTGTCAAGCGCGGCACGCTGAGCGATGAAGAACGATACAAAATAAACGATCACATCGTGCAGACGATAAAAATGCTCGAGACCCTGCCGTTTCCCACGCATCTCCAGAGAGTTCCGGAGATCGCCGGCGGCCACCATGAAACGATGACCGGGACCGGATACCCGCGGCAACTGGAGGGAGAGGACATGTCGGTCAGGGCCCGCATCATGGTGATTGCAGATGTCTTTGAGGCGCTGACCGCATCGGGAAGGCCGTACAAAAAAGCCAAGAAACTCAGTGAAGCGCTGGCGATTATGGGGACGATGCATAAAAAAGGACATTTCGACGATGATCTTTTCCGCCTGTTTTTGACCAGTGGGGTCTTTGCAGAGTATGCACGCTCGTACCTGGAAGATGAGCAACTCGATGAAGTTGACATAAACCGTTACCTCTAGCGGGGGCAGCCGGTCCCGGCGGCAATGAGGTATTGCTCTGGACAAACCGCTTTGAGGAGTTATTGTCATTGTTGTCCAGAATCGCCGGCAGCGATGTGCCGAAGACATTGCTTGCGGTTGCCGGAAAATATCAGTATTGTTACGATTTAATTCGATTTATATACTACTATACAGATGCCTGCCAATTGGAGAGAAGTGAAGCGATACCGGGGTGGCGTGATATACCGGCTTTTATGGTATAGCGTCTTTTTCATCATATGTTCGTCGAAAACCGTCTGCGCGGCCGGCAATGCCGACGAAAGCGTTTTACCAGACAGCGTATACGCTGATCTGGAATATATTCTTTCTTCTGTAACTGCAGAAACGGACGTGGACCCGGGAAGTGTCTCCGGTATTGTTGATTTCGTCAGGGCAGTCCCGGTAGGAACGAGTTATACGCTCGCCGAACGAGATGGCAGCAAGGGGGCATTTCACGCATTTACGATTTCTCGCGGCTTTTCAGATTTCATCACGTATGCGTTCAATCCCGCCATACCCACCTATGTGACGATGCCGTCATCTCTGCAGGATCATCGCTGGCTATTGCCGGCTGTCGAGAACGAACACCGGAGCATGATAGCCGATAGGGAGATCTCGGATTCGATGGAGCAGGTGCGGGTACTGCAGGGACGCGAGAGCGAAACCATTACCCCGGATATAAACACCGGCGGTTACTACAGCTACGAACAGGACCGGCTCCTGTGGTTCCTGCCCGATCCTGCCGGTCCTATCCTCATCTCCGCGGCAATCCAGGACGATGCCTCCGATATCGGGAAAAAAGGGTGTGTCATCGGCGAGGACGGCAACTGGGAGTACCTGTTCTCGGAGGAACCCGGGCTGACGAAAGGAGGGCTCGGCTGGGCGGATACGTTTATGTACCGGGCGTCCTCCGTTTCGATCTATGTGAGCGACAATGCCTCAGGAACTATCCGTGCCGGCTCGTTCAAATGGCTCAATGCCGGCTGGGCGAAGATCAATATGGTTAAATCGCACCATATTCTCAACGGTATAAAACGGTTCGCCAGTGATTTCAAATCTATCCTCGAATCTCAGAATCTACCCGAGATCGAGGCGATATCCGATCGATATCAAGAGCTGTTGTCCAAAAGTGCAGAAGAGTTGCGGCTGCTGGTGGCTCCGTACCTCGACACCCTCAAACGATCAGATAAGCTGGAGCAGTGTGCGAACGGGTTTCCCGGTCTGGTCACGTCGGGGGAATACCTCGAACAGATGGGCAATCGGGAACTGATACGCATTATCCTGCTCAAATACCTGAAAGACACGCTAGACGGAGATCGATACGGGCGGATCGGTCTTTATGCAAATCCTGCCCCTCCCTCGCCGCTCGATTCGTAAAGCCATTGCCCGCGGTATCAATATTTCATGTTCAGGCTGCAGATCGGGGAACCGAACTGCGCCTGCGGTAATTTTCTCAAACTGCACAAAAAGCACTCGTAATAATAGGGAAAAACGAAGATACCCTGCAATACGCGGATTGTGGTGGGGAGAAATATCTTGGAGAACCGTGCCGCAGTTGTTGAATCGTATCCTGGCGGGGTTTTGGGTATATGCCGTTATATGTCGGTAATTACTTTACAATTTGAAGGAATTTTGATATGAGTTAGGCAACCAGGCGTACGGTTTTCCCTGTGGGGCAGTGGTGCGGTCGTACCGCGCCGTTTTAACGGGGGCCTAACGAAGACAATTCAGGAGGAAGAGAATGGTAAAGAAAATTTCAGCCTTAGCTCTGGCAGGGTTAATCTCCCTGCCCGCGTTGTCGCTGGCGAGCGGTGGTCCCAATGTGGACGACCTGGAGCGGAAAATCGAAGAGTTGAGCAGGCAGCTCGAAGAACTCAAGGCGCAGATGGCCAATCAGGCAGAGGTTGATGCGGCGACATCCGATCAGCTCTCTGACCTTGCCGACAGCCTGGAGGGGTTTGACGAGCGTGCGGAGGCCTGGGATCTTGCGGCCCGGTTTAACTGGTACGGTGATTTCAGGACCCGCCTCGACTACTACAACGCGGACACGGTATTTGGCCGCAGCCTCGAAAACGACACGCTCTGGACCAACAGACTGCGTCTCGGCCTGCGGGTGAAGGCCACCGAGAATGTCGAATTCAAAGGTCGTCTGGCGATGTACAAGACCTGGGGCATGCAGTCGGCGTTCGAGGATGATTCCGGAGCGATCTGGCCGGTATTCGACGGCAACGTAACCAGATCACCGATTTCAGACAGTGCCCTGTATGTCGATCGGGCCTACGTGAACTGGAATAACATCGGCGGGTTGCCGGTGTGGTTCTCGATCGGCCGCCGGCCGACCACTGACGGCCCTCCGTCTCAGCTCAGGCTGGGCATGGATGAGCGGCTGGCGACGCCGGTAGCCTTTTTCAACTACGCTTTTGACGGTTCCGTTCTCGGCTACGGCTACAACTGGGGCAACGAGATGCTCGGTTCCGGTAAAATCCGCTTCTGCTACGGTCGCGGTTTCGAAGACGGGTTGCTCGATGACAACCAGATCAACGATGTCGATTTCGCCGGCTTCAACTGGGATGTCATGCACAGCGGCAGCCGCCTGCTGAACCTGCAGACCTACAAGGTGTTCAACGCGTTCAACTACCCGAATTTCCAGGATCTCCTGGTTGATGCCACGTTCGGTGAGGTCAGCGGGCTGGGTGAACGGGTAAATCTCGGCAATATCCTGCATACGGATATTGTCTACCAGGATAAAATTTCCAATTTCAACTATTTCGTTTCCGGCGGTTGGTCACAGTCCCAGCCGAACGACAACGGCATGTTCAACGACTTCGCCGGGATGATGGCCGGTCAGACCGGTCCGAATACGAACGACGAGAACGGCTATGCCCTGTATCTCGGTGTACGCTACGACATGGACGATATCGGCCTGAAGTTCGGCGCCGAATACAACTATGGCTCTGAATACTGGATCGGCTTTACCCCGGGTGCCGACGACATCTACATGTCCAAGCTGGCCACCAGGGGATCCGTTTTCGAGCTGTACTCGATTTACGATATTCCGGCCGGCGAGGCGATCTCCAAGTACGGGCGGGCTTTTATCCGCCTCGGCTACCAGTATTACGATTTCAATTACTACGGTTCCGGAGACTGGAACCTGGCGCCGTATGACTACGGCGACGAGGCGGACTTGATGAAACTGCAGATGATGGGGCTCGACCCGGCAGATGAAGCCCATCAGGTGTATCTGACATTTGAAGCCTATTTCTAAACCAGTCTGGTTACCATTCTCTTCACGGGGTATGCTTCTGCACGGAGCATACCCCGTTTTTATTGACGCACCCTTGATTTTTATCAGTCCTGTTTTTACCGGTTGGTACAGGCGGCAGATGTGTGAACACCCCTAGGTTATGGCGGCGGTCTCTTACAGATTTTTTACCAGGCACGGCGGAGCCAGTACCGGCAGGTTCGGCTCGTTGAACATCAGCTACGGTACCGGCGATGAACCGGAGAATATCGTCCGAAATCGTGCCGTCATCAAGGAGGCGATGGGGGTTGAGCGGCTGGTCAGCGCGGCTCAGGTTCACGACCGTGATATTTATGTGGACGACGGCGAAGATGCGGCAGATCTGGAAGTTGACGGGTACGACGGCCTGATTACAGACCGGCCGGGAACCGGTCTGATGATCCAGCAGGCCGATTGTCAGGCTGTTCTGCTCTATGACGAGGAGCACCGCGCAGTCGGGGCCGTGCATTCCGGCTGGCGCGGCAGCGTTGCCAATATCATCGAAGCTGTTGTCGCTCGTATGGAAGATTGTTATGGATCGCGGCCGTCTGCACTGCGTGCCTGGGTCAGTCCCTCCCTGGGGCCGTGCTGCGCGGAGTTCGTCAATTACCGGACTGAGCTGCCGGCGTCGTTTTGTCGTTTCCAGGCAGGAGCGAATCATTTCGATTTCTGGCGTATATCGGAAGACCAGCTCATCCAGGTCGGGCTCAAGGCAGAGGCCGTTCACCTGCCCGATACCTGCACCTGTTGTTCAGAGGACTATTTCAGCTATCGCAGAGCGGTCAGGCAAAGCGGGGGCATCTGCGGGCGCCAGGCGTCGGTTATCTGCCTCAAATAGTCGAGATTGGAGATGGACCCATGAAGCTGCTGATCATTGAAGACGATGAAAAGATCGCGTCGTTTATCGCCAGGGGAATGCGCGAGGCCGGGTACGTTGTCGATGTGTGTCATGACGGCGATTCGGGCCTGGAATACGGTCTTACCGACCGCTATGACGCCGCCGTTGTGGACATCATGCTGCCCGGGCTCGACGGGCTGCAGGTGATCGAACGGCTGCGGTCTGAAAATGTCTCCACACCGGTTCTGATTCTGAGTGCCAGACAATCGGTGGACGACCGCATAAAAGGGCTGCAGCAGGGCGGTGATGACTATATGGTCAAGCCGTTTTCGTTCAGTGAGCTGCTTGCCAGGATCCAGGCGCTGATCCGCCGGGACCGCAAACATACAGAGCAGACGATCCTCGTCTACGAAGACCTGACGATTGATCTGCTCAAACGCGAAGTTCGCCGCAACGGCGAAAAAGTCGAGCTGCCGGCGAAAGAGTATGCGCTGCTTGAGTATTTCATGCGGCATCCGGAAATGGTCATATCGAAAACGGCGATCCTCGAACGTGTCTATGAATATTCATTTGACCCGCAGACTAATGTGGTCGATGTACTGGTCTGCCGCCTGCGCAACAAGATCGATCGTGATTTTGAACCCAAGCTGATTCATACCGTCAGGGGTATGGGCTATGTCCTCAAAACCGGGTGATGCGAAGCTGCCGCTAAAACGCAGGTGGTACTATCCCGGTCTGACCCTGCTGGTCTGGGCGGTTCAGCTTGCCGGTATCCTTCTGCTGGTGTTTGCGGTTAAACTGTTGCTGCAGCGGACGATCAGCGACGATATGGAAGCCGGGCTCAGGCGGTTTCTCTCTGGCAACCAGGCATTGCTTCACGGGCATAATCTCTATGGACCGGCGCAGCAGCCGGTCATCGGTGATTTCAGCTTTGTGCGCGTCGTGCAGGACAGGGAGCATCTGTTCTTTTCGGCATCGAGCGACGGTACGTTCGATATTCGCTCGCTCGCCCGGCTGGACCCGGATCTATCCGGCTGCTGGCTGGATCTGGACGAGATGATCGACAGTGATCCGGGCACCCTCTGGAACATCGTCACGATTTCAGCGGACGCCCGGACGGTTATCCAGGCCGGACAGCCGGATCGAGCGTTTTACCGCTTGTACCGGCGTATCCGGTATGCCGCGCTATTCGCGGGCATCGGTGCGCTGGCGGTGGCCGCTGTGGTTGTTTATCTTGGCTATCGTGCGGCAACCATACCGCTGCGGCGGCTTGAAACGAATCTTGCCTCGATTCGGGAGGACAGCCGCGCCCTGCTTGATGCATCCGGGGCCGAGTCAGGATCGTACGAGCAGATCTACGATCATATGAACCGCATTATCCTGCAGAACCGCCAGCTGGTCAGCGAGATGCAGGCGTCGCTTGACAACGTCGCCCATGATCTGCGCACCCCGATGACCCGGCTGCGCTCGGTGGCGGAGTACGGACTGCAGGGTGCCAGTGACCCGGAAAAGCTGCATGATGCACTGGCTGACTGCCTCGAAGAGAGCCAGCGCATCCTGGCCATGCTCAACATCATGATGAGTGTGGCGGAGGCGGAGTCCGGCATGATGAAGCTCAAGCTCGAGTCCTTTGCAGTCGGTCAGCAGATCGATGACATCGTCCAGGTCTATGCGTACTTCGCCGAAGAGCGCATGGTCGAGATTACCGTCGATATACCCGAAAATTCAGTGATCACCGGCGACCGGACAAGGTTGTCTCAGGTCTGGGCGAATCTGATCGACAACGGGATCAAATACAACACCCGGAACGGCCGCCTCGATATCCGGGGACGAGTCGACGGGGACCAGTTCAGCGTCAGTTTTACCGATACCGGTATCGGAATTTCCGGGCAGGAAGTCGGGAAGATCTGGGATCGTCTGTATCGCGGCGATCGCAGCAGGACGCAGCCGGGGCTTGGACTCGGCCTGAATTACGTGAAAGCGGTGATTGACGCCCACGGCGGAACGGTTGCAGCGTCCAGTGAACTGAACCAGGGGACCACCTTTACCGTCGCACTTCCCATACATCCGAGCGGATGAGAGAAGCGGACGACAGCGGTTACATTAAGACCCTACATGTGGTATGGTAGCGGTCCGGTTTGATGAGCATTACGCAGGACATTATTCAGGACAAGGAACATGACAACGATCATTGTAGGGACCAGGAAAAGCAAACTTGCCATGTGGCAGACCGAGACGGTGTGCAGGATACTGCAGGAGCACGGACTCAAGACGGTAATTGCGTCGATGGAAACGAAAGGGGACAAGATCCTCGATCGCTCTATCGCCAAAATCGGCAGCAAAGGCGTATTCACCGAAGAACTCGAAGAACAGCTTGCCAGCGGCGAAGTCGATATCGCCGTACATTCGGCCAAGGATATGCAGTCGACGCTGCCCGCCGGGTTCGAACTGATTGCGTTTACTGAACGTGAACAGAGCCACGACGTACTGGTCGGTACAAAGCCGGTGCATCTTGACGACCCCTCAAAGCCGCTGACGGTCGGCACATCTTCGGTAAGGCGGGTTGCGCTGCTCAAACATTTCTATCCGCATATCGAAACCGCACCGATGCGCGGCAACCTGCAGACCAGGCTCGCCAAACTCGAGGCCGGCGCGTGTGATGCGCTGATGCTCGCCTATGCCGGGGTTACGCGTATGGGCTACGACGACTTGATCGTCCACCGTTTCGCTCGTGATCGATTCATCCCGCCGGTGGGGCAGGGATGTATCGCCGTCGAAGCTTCCGTGGAACTCGATGCCGCCAAAAAAGACATGATCAGGAAGGCAGTCAATAACGTCGAAAGTGAGGCCTGCCTGCGGGCCGAACGTGCGTTTCTGAAAACCATGGAAGGCGGCTGTTCAATCCCGGCTTTCGGTCATGCGGTTATGGACGGGACCCGCATCGCACTGACCGCCGGGCTGGCAAATCTTGACGGCAGCTGGCTGTTGCAGAAACGGCTCGAAGGTTCGCAGGATGACTCCGAAAAACTCGGGACTGAGGCAGGAAACTATATTCTGGAAAACGGCGGCCGGGAGACGCTTGCGGCGATCAGGAGGGAACTTGAAACGTAGCGGCCATTGGTCATGAGCGTGCAGCAGACATGATGAAACGGATTCGATTGTTCCACGGGTGCTACAATCGATGATCAGCTATCCCAGACCTGTGATTCCCCTGATCTTCAGGATCGCATGTTCGCACGCTTTCAGGATCTCGTCGGGCATTCCCGACTTCGGCAGATAGGCGACGCCGTTCTGGACAACCAGATCAGGGGCTTCCATGCCGTCAATCGTGAGCATTACCGCTTTCGCTTTCTGCGTTAACGCGAGATCCATTAATTGTTCGGTTGCCGGGCTGCTTTCCCTGAACTCATCCGAGTGAACTGCACACCTGATCATTTCGACACTGCTGGTCAGAGTCATTTTCCGGGTATTTATAACCAGGTCATACAGTTCCTTGTTTTCCCAGTCAGCCCGAAAGTAGGTCTGGATATAGCCGGATGAGTTGCGGTCCCCCTGCATGATTTCCCGGTGCGCAACTTTCGTTTCAATGCCCCTCTGCTCCATTAAGCGGTTCACCCTTGTATCATGGGGGGCGATAACCCGGACGTGCAGGGTTCCCGGGACCTCCTTCAGTATAACCTGAGCGCCCCGGCCGACAATGACAACATTGTCCCGGGCGGCAAATTCATACACCGCACCCCGTATCAAATATTCATAAATTTTGGTCTGGATGGAAAGGTGCTGCAGGAGGGATGGATTTGTTTCATCGTATCGGTCCACATCGGAGTCGGAAAAACCATGCTCGGCGAGAACCTTACCGATCTGAAATCTTCCGATTCGAGCGTATCCCAGCTTGTCGGCTGCCGCTCCGGCTGCTTCATCACCAAGACTGCCTACCTGTCTGGAAATCGTAATAACGGCCATTCTCTCCTCCCCCCGTAGTGCAGATGTTGGTCCCGCCTGTGTTGCAGATCTACAGGGCGGGGGCCATGGGAAAACCATAACCACTCTATGGAATAATATAATCATACGTTAAGGTTATATCGTGAATAGTTCGCGAAAAATTTGATTCCTGAAGAATTTTGGTTAGCCTATAGATAGAGCATGCGCAGTGAAGTCGACATGCATCGGGAGCATGGATGTTATGGAATATGAAAAAGGCTTCTTATGGTCCTTCGGGCTCTGTATTGTTCTTTTCTGCGCACTATGCCCTTCTGTCCTTCCGGCCGTTGACAACTCCGATTGTTTTGACTGCCACAGTGATGAGAGCCTTACCAAGGAGAGTACTGACAACGTATTGCAGGTAGAGATAACGGAGTCCTTGTATGTGGACGAAGATAGATTTGCAAAATCGATTCACAACCTCAACGGCGTTGCCTGCATAGACTGTCACTCCGATATCGAAGAACTCGATTGGAACGAGGAAGTACCCCACAGAAGCTACCTGGAAAGGGTTCTCTGCGTTTCATGTCATGAAGACGCCGGTGAAGAGTTCAAGAACAGTGTGCACATGAAAATGCGGACAAAAGGCATAACCATGACCTGCTATGCCTGCCATGGATATCATTATGTACAGCAGATGGAAGGCGCTTCAGTTGCCGAAAGAACAAACAGCATCTGTCTGAAATGTCATAACCCCAACCAGTTTCACGAGTGGCTGCCTTCCGGTGATGCCCATTTTGCCCACGTCGAATGCGTTGTCTGCCATGCCCCCGACGTTCCCCGGCATATCGATCTCAGGTTTTATGACCTGCTCACCAAAAAATTCTTAAACGGCAATGAGCTTCGTGAAATCATAGGCCATGATCTTGACAAGATCCTGGAGATCATCGATGGAGACCACAATGAAATAATCGACATGAACGAATTCGATGACCTCTACTTCATGCTCAAGCAAAAAAATATTCGTCCGACCCTGCGTGCCGAACTCGTGGCCGACATTAATTCGATTGCTCACCAGATCAACAGGAAATCCGCACAAAGAACCTGCGAGAGCTGTCATGCGTCTGATTCTCCCTATTTCAACGCGGTTTCCATACTCCTGACCGGAGATGACACCTCGGTGGACCGGTATGACGTCGATCGGGCTATTCTTGCGAGCTACTATGTAAGCGATTTTTACCTTCTGGGCGGCACCCGGGTGAAACTTCTGGATAAGATCGGTCTTCTGATTATTGCCGGCGGCGCTTTTACCGCTCTGGGACATTTCATTATCAGGGAATTGACGGGCTCGCTTCGCCAGGGGAAAAAAGATGATACCGGTCGTTCCGCTTGAGGATACGCAGTATACGGAGAGGCAGCATCATGAATAATGGGCAGCTTATGTATCTCTACCCGTTGCCGGTGCGGGTGTGGCATTGGGTCAATGCGTGCGGTTTCGTTGTCTTGATTTTTACCGGCATGCAGATTCGATACGCGGAAATGTTGAGTTTCATGACTCTGCCTCATGCTATCGCCGTCCATAACTATACGGGATTCATAGTTATGGCTGATTTTTTCATCTGGCTTGTCTATTATCTCGCTTCTGGAAACGTGAGGGTCTATATTCCCGCCCAGCGCAACCTGGCGGCTCTTATCCTGAAGCAGGTTCAATATTATGGATACGGCATCTTTGTCGGTAAACCCAACCCGCATATTTCGACCCCGGAAAACAAGTTCAATCCCCTTCAGCAACTGGTATATCTCGGCATTATGTTTGTCTTTCTCCCTGCGCAAATGATGTCGGGTCTCTTTCTCTGGCAGGTTAAGAAATACGAGGAGTATATAAACCTGCTGGGAGGCATCAAGCTCCTCGATACGGTTCATGTTCTGCTGTTCTTCTTTTTCACGTCCTATCTTTTTCTGCACTGCTATCTGGCAACCCTGGGAAAAACCCCGTTTGCCCGCTTCAAGGCCATGTTCACCGGATACGACCAATATGGCGGCTGACCAGACCACACCGGAGGGATTAGTTCATAATGTCTGGATCCAGACAGCGATAGAGAGGAGTTATTCGATGCAGGATGGCAAGGGCCGCTTCCACACAATCGTGCACGTATGCAATGCACGTACGCGGTAAGCTCATTGGTCGCCAATGCAGGACATTGAAATTAATATCAAAAACTTAATATTCAGAGCGGGAATATATCGTGCAGTAAGAATTGTAAAAGCCAGCTTGTGCCGCAAATTGCAAAAGATTGGAGGCCCGTCATGAGTCAATGGTTGGTTCTTCTGGCAGTAATCCCGCTATGCTGCATGCGCCTGACGAAGAAAAGGCGCATAAGGGGCAGGTTTATGTGGAACGGTATCGCTTTTGGTATGGTAATCGCACCGGTGAGTTTTGGCCTGGTCCAGATGACGTTTGTCCCATGTATTGGCAAATTGCTGGGGCTTGTCGGTATCATTTTCAATTTGACGCATGGATCAGTCGGGTACATAGGTCTTCTCTTGAGCGGAGTTATTGAGCCGAACACCGAGATCACGGTGGCGGCGTTTGCGCTGATCAACCTCTTCAACGGCGTGCTGTTTGCCTATATCTACGGTCTGATCGGGTACGCTCTTGACAGAAAGCGGACCCATGAGGAAAAACAGGCATCGGCACATGCAGCCCCACTGCATGCGCCGACCTGAAAACCGTGGTTTCAGCAGTGATTTGCAATGATCCAGGGGGAGCAGAACATGAAGCTGCCTGTGTTCATCACTCCGGCAAGCTCAGGCGGTATTTTCCGGGCTTATTGCAGATCTGCACGATACAGTGCTGCATCGTTGTATACCTGCATGCGTTCTGTCCGGTTGCGGGCTGATAAAATTAACGTAACATATTGATTTTATATTTTATACGTAGACCATTTCCAGCGGGCACAGTACATGCTACTACCACAGTAAAGGTGGAGGGAAAGAGATAGATACAAGAGGAGGAATGCCATGAGCCACTACCTGATCCTCTTAGCCCTGATACCTTTGAGCTGTTTTGAACTGGTCAGATTACTTAATTTTCCCTACAGAAATACGATCAAAGGTTTTTCCATAGGG
>Ga0180436_10001621_pt1 | contig 21833 bp, 24 predicted proteins | sample SS_ome_2_FD_132434 | JGI IMG/M metagenome (GOLD analysis project Ga0180436, IMG submission 132434) | Hypersaline lake sediment archaeal communities from the Salton Sea, California, USA - SS_3_S_2 metaG | ecosystem: Environmental > Aquatic > Non-marine Saline and Alkaline > Hypersaline >... | reverse complement strand
TGCGGACGGGGCCGAGGCGCGCGCGACCTTCGTGGCCAACCTCGGCTGGGCGGCCCGGCGCGCGCCGAAACGCTCGCTTCTGATCGAACCGCTTTGCGCGTCCGAGGCACCGGGATATGCGCTGTCCTCCTACGACGCGGCGGCCGAGATCGTCGCGGCGGTCGGCGCGCCGAATCTGGGCCTTCTGTTCGACCTTTGGCAGGCACGGCAGATTACCGGCGATGTGCTGGCGACCTGGGCGGCGCATGGCCACCTTGCCCGCCATGTCCAGATCGCCGGCCTGCCGGACCGGGCCGAACCGCCGGGGGATTTCGATCTGGCGGGCTTCATCGCGCGGATCGAGGCCGACGGCTACAAGGGCTTCGTCGGCGCCGAATACCTGCCGAAGGCCGAGACGGGCGCGGGGCTGGGCTGGCTGGAAGGCTTGGCGGCCAGGGCCTAATGCGCGGCGGCCCAGTTCGGGCCCTGCCCCGCATCGACCACCAGCGGCACGTCAAGATGGACGGCGGGCGCGGCGGCGCCCACCATCACCTCGCGCACCCGGTCGATGACCTTGTCCACCGCATCCGCATCGACCTCGAACAACAATTCGTCATGCACCTGCAACAGCATCGTCGCGGGCAGGTCGGCGATCGCCGCCGGCATCCGCACCATCGCCCGGCGGATCACGTCGGCCGCCGCGCCCTGGATCGGCGCGTTGATCGCCGCGCGCTTGGCAAAACCGGCGCCGGGGCCCTTGGCGTTGATCTCGGGCGTGTGGATCTTGCGGCCGAACAGCGTCTGGACGAAGCCGTTTTCCTTGGCGAAGGCCACCGTACCGTCCATGTAGCCACGGATTTCGGGGAAGCGTTCGAAATAGGTGTCGATGAAGCTTTGCGCCTCGGCCCGCGGAATGCGCAGGTTGCGCGCCAGGCCAAAGCCCGAGATCCCGTAGATCACCCCGAAATTGATCGCCTTGGCCTGCCGGCGGACCATCGGGTCCATCCCTTCGACCGGGACGCCGAACATCTGGCTGGCGGTCATCGCGTGAATGTCCACCCCGTCGCGGAAGGCCTGTTTCAGCGCGGGGATGTCGGCCACCTCGGCCAGGATGCGCAGCTCGATCTGGCTGTAATCGAGCGACAGCAGAACCTTGCCCTCCTCGGCCACGAAAGCCTCGCGGATGCGCCGGCCCTCCTCGCTGCGGACGGGGATGTTCTGCAGGTTCGGATCGGTCGAGGCCAGCCGCCCGGTATTCGCCCCGGCGATGGAATAGGAGGTGTGGACGCGGCCCGTTTCGGGGTTGATGTGGTCCTGAAGCGCGTCGGTATAGGTGGATTTCAGCTTGGACACCTGGCGCCAGTCCAGCACGCGGGCGGGCAGGTCGTGGCCCTCGGCGGCAAGGTCTTCCAGCACGTCGGCGCCGGTCGACCAGGCGCCGGCCTTGCCCTTGGACCCGCCCGGCAGGCCCATCTTGTCGAACAGGATCTCGCCCAGTTGCTTGGGGCTGCCGACGTTGAATTCCTGCCCCGCCAGTTCGTGGATTTCGGCCTCGAGCCCCGCCATCTTCTGCGCGAAGGCCGCCGACATGCGCGACAGCACGTCGCGATCGACCTTGATGCCGGCCATTTCCATGTCGGCCAGTACCGGCACCAGCGGGCGTTCCATCGTCTCGTAGACCGTGGTGACCCGCGCGCGGTGCAGTTGCGGCTTGAACGTCCGCCACAGCCGCAGCGTCACGTCGGCATCCTCGGCGGCGTATTTTACCGCCTCGTCCACCGGCACCCGGTCGAAGGTGATGGCGGATTTTCCGCTGCCCAGCAGGTCCTTGATCGGGATCGGGATATGGCCGAGGTAGCGTTCGGACAAAAGATCCATGTTGTGGGCATGCAGCCCCGCATTCATCGCGTAGCTCATCAGCATCGTGTCGTCGAAGGGCGCCACGCGGATGCCGAGGCGGGCGAAGATCTTCCAGTCGTATTTCATGTTCTGGGCGATCTTCAGCGTCGCAGGATCCTCCAGCATCGGCTTGAGAAGCGCCAACGCCTCATCCATCGGGATCTGGCCTTCGACGGGCGCATCGGCGGAAAAAAGGTCACCGCCCCCTGCCCGATGGCCAAGCGGGATATAGGCCGCGCGGCCGGGTTCGATCGCCAGCGACACGCCCACCAGATCCGCCTGCATCTCGTTCAGGCTGGTGGTTTCGGTATCGACGGCGACAAGGCCGCGCGCGGCGATCTCGGCCAGCCATTCCTTCAGCGTGTCGATGTCGCGGATGCAGATATAGGACGCGGGATCGAACGGAACCTGTTCTTCTTCCTCGCCCGCACCGGGGGAAGGGTTGGCACCTTCGGGCGTGGCGTCGAGAATCGCGGGCGCCTCCACCCCCAGCTTGTCGGCCACCCGGCGGCTGAGCGTGCGGAATTCCATCTGCCCGAAAAACCCCAGAAGCGTGTCGGGGTCAGGTTCCTTCAGTTCAAGGTCGTCCAGCCCGATGTCGAGCGTCACGTCGTCCTTGAGCGAGACGAGATCGCGCGAGACGCGGATCTGGTCGGCGAAGTCGATCAGCGTCTGGCGGCGCTTTGGCTGCTTGATCTCCTCGGCCCGCGCCAGAAGCGTGTCCAGGTCGCCGAATTCGTTGATCAGAAGCGCCGCGGTCTTGACCCCGATCCCCGGCGCGCCGGGGATGTTGTCGACACTGTCGCCGGCCAGCGCCTGCACGTCGATCACCCGTTCGGGCGCAACGCCGAACTTCTCGACCACCTCATCGGGGCCGATAAGCTTGTCCTTCATCGGGTCGCGCATGCCGATGCCGGGACCGACCAGCTGCATCAGATCCTTGTCGGACGAGATGATGGTGCAGCGCCCGCCGGCCGCGACCGCCTGCCGGGCAAGCGTGGCCATGATGTCGTCGGCCTCGAACCCCTCGACCTCCAGGCAGGGCACGCCGAAGGCCCGCGTCGCCTCGCGCGTCAGCGGAAATTGCGGGCGCAGATCCTCGGGCGGTTCGGGGCGGTTGGCCTTGTAAAGATCGTAGATCTCGTTGCGGAAGGTCGTTGCGGAATAGTCGAAGACGACGGCGATATGCGTGGGCGCCGCATCGCCGTTCTGGCGGTTCAACTCGCTCCACAGAAGGTTGCAGAACCCGGCCACCGCGCCGATCGGCATGCCGTCGGACTTGCGGGTGAGCGGCGGCAGCGCGTGGTAGGCGCGGAAAATATAGGCCGAGCCGTCGATCAGATGCAGATGGCAGCCCTTGCCGAAACTCATCGCGCGTTCCCCCTGTGCCGTTTCGGGGGGGACAATCGCATCAACCGCGCCGGCGTGCCAGCCCAGAAGGGGCCGGCATGGGTGGCCGTGTCACTTGACCCGGTCGGCCATGCTTTCGTGAACGAAGCGCTTGTCGCAATAGCCGCATTCGACGAAACCCTTGTCCTGCGGGATCGTCAGCCAGACGCGGGGATGGCCCAGCGCGCCCTCGCCGCCGTCGCAGGCGACCTTCCACTGGCTCACGATCTCGGTTTCCGGGGCGTCGATGGTCATGGCGTTCGGGTCCGTTCCTGAATTGGCTTGGCCGCGTCGGGCATCATAGCCGGGTGCAGCGGCGCGACAAGGGGGGAGGGCTTGTGTCAGTCCGCGCGGGCCAGCATCCGGCCCAGCGGGCGGCCGCCCAGGATATGCATGTGGTAATGCGGCACTTCCTGCACGCCGGCTTCGCCCGCATTCGAAATGGTGCGATAGCCCGCGCCGCCCGCGCCCGGACCGACGCCCAATCTGGCGCAGACCTCGGCCGCGGTGCGGTGGAAATCGGCGATCTCCTCGGCGCTGGCATTGGCCGCGAAATCGTCGAAGGTGACGTAGCGGCCCTTGGGGATCACCAGCACATGCACCGGCGCCTGCGGCCGGATATCCTCGAAGGCCAGCGTGTGTTCGGTTTCAACCACGGTCTTGTTCGGGATCTCGCCGCGAAGGATCCTGGCGAAGATGTTCTGGTCGTCATAGGCGTAGGGCATTTTCGTCCTCAATCGGCAAACAGGTCTTCGGCCGACAGAATCCCCTCGGCCGTTTCCGTGGGAATACCCAGAAACGCCGCCAGGGGCACGCAGTTTTCCGACAAGGGCGCGCCTTCGCGGATGCGGTGGTAATCGGGCAGCCGCAAGCCGCGCAGCGCCTCAAGCTCGGCCTCGAGTTCCACGTTCAGCGTGCCGCTGACCGACGCGACGTTCGCCGCCGGGGCGGTCGGGCCGATCAGCCCGACGCGCTGGGCGTGCCCGGCCAGGAAGGCCGCGTCCAGCCGGCAATCGACCTCGAGCAGGCGCAGGCCGGCGCGGTCGCGCGCGAAGTCGGCCACCATGTCGGCGGCACAGGGATCGAGGCACAGGATCAGCCTGTCGGTTTCGAGCCGGTCGAAGAGCAGCCGCACCAGGGCCCGGCGATGCCGCGCCCGCTTGGCCAGCGTGCGTTCGATCCCGCCCAGATCGGGCATCACCGTCGCTTCCTCGTGAAACACATAGCCAAGGGCCGGCACCCCGGCCACCGCGCCGGCGCGTTCGGCCATACGCCGCCCGAGATGCCATTTCTTGCAAGCGATCAGCAGCAATTCCCGGCCGACACCCAGACTGGCCTCGCGTTCCCAGGCGCGGGGCGCATAGCGCAGGCCGATCCGCCCGCGCCCCGTCAGATAGGCATGAAGCCGCGCACCGTTGCCCGAACAATCGAACCCGGTCCGGCCCGAGGCCCACAATTCCTCAAGCCGCAGCTTGAGGCCGCGCGCCGCCGGGCTGATCTTGCGGGCGAAGAACCGGTCTTCGGCCAGCAGGAATTCCAGTTGGTCGTCGTGAAAATTCACCGGCATCCCGTAATCGGTGAACAGCGCGAAGGTCGGGCAGCGGCTGCGGATCTCGGCTTCGGGCACGAGGTGGCGCACCAGGGTCTGGAAAAACGTCTCGTCCGGTATCCAGGTGCGGCGGAAGAACCGGACCACGTCCGGACGGCGGCGGATGAACGCCAGCACCGCTTCGAGCGTGGCGCGCCGCAGGCACCACCATTGCGACCCGACGCGGATGCCCAACCCCTCGGGCAGCGGGCGGCGCAGGCCAAGCTGCCGCTGCATGTTCAACAACAGGTAGAACAGCCGCTTGTGCCGGCGTTCATTGACGAAATGCCGGTAGACCAGCCGATCTTCGCGGATGCCGGTCTTGATCCAGCCCGAGGTGAAGAAATCGACGCATTCGACATGGTCGGCCGGATCGGATTGCAGCCGGGCGTGAACATGCGCCGCCGACTTCACCGGACGGCAATCGCCCGACACCAGGTAGAAATGGCTGGCTTCGGGAAAGGCCCGCAGGGCCGTGCGCGCGGCGGCGAGCGTTGCGGCGACAAGGCTCCATTCCCCCCAGCCGCAGCGCTGCCGGTCCTCGACGAAGGCGACGCCCGCGCAGCCATCAAGGGATTGGCGCAGATAGCGGTAATCGGCCATGGGCGCGTTCGCATCATGGTGGATGGCCACGACATCGCCGCTAGCGGTCAGGGCACGGACCTGCGCGATCACCGCCTCGGGGTTCCGATGACACAGAAGAAGGAACGCAATTTGGGTCATGACGGGCAACCAAACACCGGGTAACGTCTTGCTTGATTGCGGTGATAGCGCGAAGCCGTCGGGCGGGGACAGCCCCTTTGTCACGCCGGGCCGCGCGGGTAACGAGGGGGACGATGGGCTTTCCCGGCGTCTGGATGACCGAAAGCGGCAGCGTGATCTATCGCGTGGTGCCGAAATGCGCCTGCTCGACGATCGGGCAGATCCTTCATTTCTCGGACCATGGCCGCTATTTCGACGGCGACATCCACGACGCGAAGGAAGGCCTGCACAAATGGGCCCGCCCCGACAGCCGCGCCCCGATCGAGGCCGCGGTCCGCGCCGGCGAAACCCTGGCCTTCACCTGCGTGCGCAACCCCTACACCCGCATCCTGTCGTCGTTCTTCGACAAGATCGCGGGCATCCAGCGCAACGGCAAACGCTATCGCGGCAATCTCGTGCCGCAGCTGGCGGCGCAATACGGCGTGCGGGTCGAGGGCGATTTCGACCAGATCGCCGCGTTCCGGCGCTTTCTTCTGTTCGCCCGCGACACGATCCGCTGGCGCCGCCCGATGGAACCCGACATCCACTGGTCGGCGATGACCGGCCATGTCGCGACCTATGTCGCCAATGGCGGGCGCTACGACCTGATCTTTCCGACCGAGCGTTTCGCGCAAGGCATGCAGGCGGTGCTGGACCGGATCGAGACGAAGGTGCCGGTCGACCTGGCCGCGGTGCCGCGGTTCAACGAAAGCGCCGATCACGGGCCGAAGCGCGCGCATCCGGTCGAGGCGTTTTTCGACGATCTGTCGAGACATCTCGTCTACGAGATCTATCGCGACGATTTCGACCTGTTCCGCTACGACCCGTCCGACCCGGCCCGCGCCGCCCCAGTCGGAGAGATCGATCTGGACGAGGTCCACGCCCGGCTGGGTCGCTAAGTCGGCCCATGCCGCGGCGCAACACGACAGTTTTGTGAAATTCCGGCGAAATTGATCCAGATCGAATTGCCGAAGGCGATTCGGCCTCAGCCTTCCGGCGTGATCGGAGGAACCCCGCCATGCTGGACGACGACACCACCACCAACCGCCGGATCGCGCCGCATCTGCGCAATGCCGCCCCGCTGATCGAGGTGCGGGACGTGGATTTCTGGTACGCAGAGAAACAGGCGCTGCAGGATATCACCTTCGACATCTTTCCGGGCGAGATCCTGGCCTTCATCGGCCCGTCGGGCTGCGGCAAGTCGACGATGCTGAAATGCCTCAACCGGATGCATGACGAGGTGCGCGGCGCCCGGATGGAGGGCGAAATCCGCATGGGCGGGAAGGACATCTTCGCCCATGACGTCGATCCGCCGATGCATCGCCGCCGCTTCGGATGGGTCGCACAGAAACCCAACCCCTTCCCGATGAGCGTCTATGACAACGTGGCCTATGGCGCGCGCATCCACGGGCTGGCGCGCGACAGGGCCGAACTGGACGGGATCGTTGAAACCTGCCTGCGCCGCGCGGAATTGTGGGACGAGGTCAAGGACGGCCTGCACTGCATCAGCGGCTATGACCTGTCGGGCGGCCAGCAGCAGCGGCTGTGCATCGCACGCGCGCTGTCGACCGACCCCGAGGTCTTGCTGATGGACGAACCCACGGGGTCCATCGACCCGATCGCGACCGCGCGGGTCGAGGAACTGATGGACCAGTTGCGCCACGATCACGCGATCGTCGTCGTCACCCATTCGATGATGGAGGCACGCCGCGTGGCCGACCGGGTGGCCTTCTTCCATATGGGCCGGATCGTCGAGATTGGCCCGACCGACGAGATCTTCCTGCGCCCCAGGACCGATCTGTGCCGTCGCTTCATCGAGGGCAAGATGGGCTGACCGGCCGGATCAGATCAGGCCCTGCCAGCGGAACATCGCCTTGACGTCGGATTCCGGCCGGGCGCCGAAATGGCCGATCACCTCGGCCGCGGCGATCGTGCCCATCTTGCCCGCGCGTGCCAGGTTCTGACCGGTGGCAAGGCCGTAAAGGAAGCCCGCGGCGAACTGGTCGCCCGCGCCGGTCGCATCGACGGGAACGACACGGTGGACGGGAACGTCCACCCGCTCGCCGCCGGCAATCAGGATCACGTCTGCCCCCGACCGGGTGCAGACCACCAGGTCGCAATCCGCCCCGGCATGGCCCAGCGCTTCGTCCAGGCCGCATTGGTATAGCGATTCCCATTCGTGCTCGTTGCCGATCACGTAATCCATCTCGTCCCGCACCAGGCGGCGGAAATCGTCGCGGTGCCGGTCCACGCAGAACGGGTCAGACAGGGCGATGCCGGCCTTGCCCCCGCCCGCATGGCAGGCCTGCGCCGCCTTCAGGAACGCCGCCTTGCCCGCGTCCTTGTCGAACAGATAACCTTCAAGGAACAGGTAATCGGCCCGCCCCGCCACGTCTTCGGACACATCCGCAGGCCCCAGTTCGGCGGAGATGCCGAGATAGGTATTCATCGACCGCTCGCCATCGGGCGTGACGAAGATCATCGACCGCGAGGTCGGCAATTCCCCGCCCGGAACCGGCGCATTCGGGAAATCGGTGCCTTCCAGCCCCAGCGACTTGGCGTAGAACCGGCCCAGCGCATCGTCGCGCACCCGCCCGATGAAGGCCGTCGCCAGCCCGAGGTTGCCAAGGCCCGCCAGCGTGTTGGCGACCGAACCGCCGGGCGCCTGTGTGCGTTCGTCCATCGCGGCGTAAAGCGTCTCGGCGCGCTCGCGCTCGATCAGCTGCATGATGCCCTTGGTGATGCCCATGTGGTCGAGGAAATCTTCGGTCGTCTGGGTCAGCACATCGACGATGGCGTTGCCGATGCCGACGACCTGGTAGCGCTTGGTCACTCTGTCTTCTCCTCGAATTGGCACAGGTCCCGGATCAGGCAATCCGGGCAGCGGGGTTTGCGCGCGGTGCATATGTAGCGGCCATGCAGGATCATCCAGTGATGGGCATGCAGCTGGTATTCCACCGGAACATTGTCCTCGATCGCGCGTTCCACGGCATCGACATCCTTGCCCGGCGCGATGCCCGACCGGTTGCCAAGCCGGAATATGTGGGTATCGACCGCCTGCGCGGGATGCCGGAACCACATGTTCAGCACCACGTTCGCGGTCTTGCGCCCCACCCCCGGCAGCGATTGCAGCGCCGCGCGCGACGATGGCACCTGCCCGCCGAAACGTTCGATCAACTGCCCCGACAGCGCGATCACGTTCTTCGCCTTGTTGCGGTAAAGGCCGATCGTCTTGATGTGGTCTGTCAGCCCCTCCACGCCCAGCGCCAGCATCTTTTCCGGCGTGTCGGCGATCTGGAACAGCGTGCGGGTGGCCCGGTTCACGCCCGCATCCGTGGCCTGCGCCGACAGCGCCACGGCCACCAGCAGCGTGAAGGCGTTCACGTGTTCCAGTTCGCCCTTCGGCTCGGGCTCTGCCGCCTGGAACCGGCGAAAGATCTCCGCCATCGTGGGATAGTCGAGTTGCCGTGCCATGGCGGACCTATGCCCGGTTGCGGCAGGGCTGGCAAGCAGACACGAAAAGGCCCGCCCGGCAAGGCGCCGGACGGGCCATTTTTCAGGCCGATTGCCGGCCCGCGCGGATCAGGCCGCGCGGCGGCGGCGACGGCGCACCATCGCCAGCGCCCCCAGGCCACCCAGCAGCAGCGGCGCACCGGCCGGCAGCGGCACGGGCGAAACGATCGTACGCATCGTGAAGCTGCCGTACTTGCCGCCCAGCCCCTGCGCCAGCAGTTCGTGGTCAAGCTGAATGCCGAAGTTCACATTCAGGTTTGCCAAGTCCTCGATCACGTCGGCGAATAGCGGGACATCCGAGAGGAAAGCAACCATTTCCCCCCACTGGTCGTAGGCAAAGGTCTCCCAGGCACTTTCCTCCAACGAGAAGACATCGTCATAGCTGATGGTGCCTTCGACTCCGTCAAGGGAATCGTTGATGCCACGACGAACCTCCCAGCCCTCACCGGTGTCCCAAGCCATGACCAACGGGTCTTTGCCGACTTCGTATTCCCAAAGGGCGCCTTCCGGTACACCCTGTTGGGGCAGCCAGTTCCCGAAGAGAGCTTCGTAGGGGCCGACCAACCCCGTGCTCTTAAGCTCAGTCGCTACAACATCGTCATCAAGCTCGACAGCGTATTTCGCCCGCTCCGGCTCAAAGAAACCATCGAGTGTGAAGTTTTTGTTGGTATCCGCGTCGCCGAAAAGGCCGAAGGGGAATTGTGTACTGGCCGGACCGCTACCATCAGGCTGAGCTTCGAAATCCTGCGAGAAGAACACACCATCAGCTTCGCCTGCGACCTTGAAATCGTCGCCCACACCGAAGCCAAGCTGGATCTTGAAGCCATCCAGCATCGAGTCGGTCACGTTGATCAGGCGGTGGAAGACCTGGTAGACGACCGGGTCATTCAACTCGTCGCCCTCCGGCAGGGTGCTGTTATCGAAGTCCAGATTGAACACCAGATCGACGGGGCCGAAACCGGTCATCTGCTGCTTGATGCGTTTGCCGCTTTGGAACGGGCCGTCGCATGTGTTGGGTGGGTTACTGGTCATCAGACAGCCTTCGGTCAGGACACCGCGCTTGTCGTCGTCGGTTTCATCGACCTTGATGCCCGGAGCTAACGCCTCTGGCGGCGTGAAAGCGATCCTGCCAGACGAAATCGCGCCTTCTGTTCCACCACTGACGTCTCGGTCGTAGACGTAGCTGAAGCCGGTGCCGTCTTCGTTCAACTCGGTGGGCTCTCCGACATTCGTAAGATCCCAACCACTTATGGTTACCGCCTGCGCGCCGCCGGCCAAAAGGGCCAGAACGCTGGACGCGGCCAGGATGGCCTGCGTTCTTCTGGACGTGAACATGATGTCCCCCAAAATGATATCGAAAGATATTTCTTTTACGGAATAACTCTTTCCCCACCCGAGTCGGACCTCGGGCCACTGATGTTAATACATTCATAACCTTGAAGACGTGTCACGATGACATGGATCAAATGACCTACTTTTGGTCATGCTTGCCCATTTTTCAGGCGTCGAAATCCCGACCGTCGGCGGCGATACCGCAACAATCGGGTGGTCCGGGGCGGCCCCGTCGCTAGGCTGGAACCAAAGCTTCGGAGAGACCGATGGAAGACCGTTATCACTACCAGGTGATTCGCCGTGCGCTGGACCTGATCGATTCGGGTGGCGCGCGGATGCCGCTGGACGATCTGGCCGGGCGCATGGGGATGAGCCCGGCGCATTTCCAGCGGGTCTTCTCGCGCTGGGTCGGGGTGTCGCCCAAGCGCTACCAGCAATACCTGGCGCTCGACCATGCCCGCCGGCTTCTGGCCGAGCGGCACACGGTGCTGGACACGGCGATGGAGACGGGCCTGTCGGGCAGCGGCCGCCTGCATGACCTGTTCCTGCGCTGGGAAGCGATGAGCCCCGGCGATTATGCCGCCGGAGGGCAGGGCCTGACGATCCGCTGGGGGATGTTCGACACGCCGTTCGGCCCGGCCCTGGCGATGGGCACGGATCGCGGGTTGTGCGGCCTGGCCTTCACCGCCGAAACGGGCGAGGCGGCGGCGATGGAGGACATGCGCGCGCGCTGGCCTAGGGCGCGCTATGTCGAAGATGCCGCTGCGCTGTCGGCCTGGGTCGATGCGGCCTTCGGCGGCGGGGGCGAGGCACGGCTGCACCTGATCGGGGCGCCGTTCCAGATCAAGGTCTGGGAAGCGTTGCTGTCGATCCCCTCGGGCCACGTGACGACCTATTCCGACCTTGCGCGCGCGATCGGCCACCCGACGGCCGTGCGCGCGGTGGGTACGGCTGTCGGGCGCAACCCGGTCAGCTGGCTGATCCCCTGCCACCGGGCGTTGCGCAAGTCTGGCGGGCTGGGCGGCTATCATTGGGGCCTGCCGGTCAAGCGCGCGATGCTGGCCTACGAGGCCGCGCGGGCCGAGGCCGGGCCGGAACACGCGCCCCGCACCGGAACGTGATGGGCAAAGCTTCGCGCGGGGCATGGCGCAACGCTGGCACCGCCAATGCCGTTGTTGCTATACTCTGCCCAAGGACAACCCGATGAGGCAGCAGATGAACCGCAGATCCCCCTTCCTTCTGGCCGCCGCCGGCGCGCTCGCCCTGGCCGGCTGCACCGATCCCTACGCCCCGCGCCAGCCGGGTCAGCCGTCGAACGCGCAGGCCGGCGCGATCACCGGCGCGATGCTGGGCGGCTTCCTTGGCGCGACATCGGATGGCGACGACCGGCTGGCCAAGACCGCGGCGGGTGCGATCGTGGGTGGCGCAATCGGCGGCGGCATCGGAACGATGCTCGACCGGCAAGCCGCCGACCTGCGCCGCGACATCGGCGACAACCGGATCGACATCGAGAATACCGGCTCGGAACTGGTGGTCACGATGCCGCAGGACATCCTGTTCGCCACCGACAGCGCCGTGGTGCGCCCCGATCTGCAATCGGACCTTTTCGCGCTGGCCAACAACCTGCGCACCTATCCCAACAGCCGGGTCGAGGTGATCGGCCATACCGATTCCACCGGGTCGAGCAGCTACAACCTGGGCCTGTCGACGCGCCGCGCCAACGCGGTATCGTCGGTGCTGATGCAGGGCGGCGTTGCGCCGGGCCGGATCACCACCATTGGCCGGGGCGAGGATGAACCCGTCGCCTCCAACCTGACCGAAGCCGGCCGCGCGCAGAACCGCCGGGTCGAAATCATCATCCGCCCGACCACCTGAACTCGGGAAGGAACCGATGGGGCCGGCGCGGCACGCGCGCCGGCCTTTTTCGTTGCCATCAAACCGGCGCCGGTCATACTTCCTGACCGGTTCAGAGGGTCGAAATGCCGTTTCGCAGGGTCAGTCCGGAAAAGCTTTCGCAAGGGGTCGTCCGCCAGATCGAACGGCTGATCCTTCAGGGTATCCTGCGCCCTGGCGAACGTCTTCCGGCCGAACGCGACCTGGCCGAACGGTTGGGCGTGTCGCGCCCGTCGCTGCGCGAGGCGATCGCCGAATTGCAGGAGGCCGGCTTGCTGGTGACCCGTGCCGGTGCCGGGATATACGTGGCCGATGTCCTGGGTTCGGCCTTTTCGCCCGCGCTGATCCGGCTGTTTTCGCGCCACGACGAGGCGGTCGACGATTATCTCGATTTTCGCCGCGACATGGAGGGTTTGGCCGCCGAACGCGCCGCGCGGCTTGGGTCGGATACCGACCTGCAGGTGATCGAAACGATCCTGCGCCGGATGGAAGCCGCGCATGGCAAGCGCGACCCCGCCGAAGAATCCGGCCTCGACGCCGAATTCCACATGGCCATCGTCGAGGCCAGCCACAACACGGTGATGCTGCACATGATGCGGGCGATGTTCGACCTGTTGCGCGCCGGCGTCTTCTACAACCGGCAGATGCTGTTCCAGCGCCGCACGACCCGCGTCACGCTGCTGGATCAGCACCGCGCCATCAATGCCGCGATCCAGGCCCGCGAACCCGCGGCTGCGCGCAAGGCGGTGGAGGCGCATCTGGGCTACATCCAGGCCGAACTGGCCGAATGGCGGCGGGCGGCCAGGCATGAAGAGGTTGCGCGGCTGCGGATCGAACACGAACGCAGCCGCTGACGAACGCGAAACGCCCGGCCGGTGCCGGGCGTTTCCAACGGACCAGCGGCCCGTATCTCAGTGCAGCTTGGCCTTGATCTCGCCCAGCGAGTCCTCGATCAGCTTGTTGCGATCGGCGGCCTTCATCTGCTTTTTCAGGATGTCGCCGGCGGCCCCCACGGCCACGGCCACGGCCCGGTCGCGCACCTCGCGCACCGCAGCGGCCTCGGCCGAAGCGATCTGGTCTTCGGCCGCCTTCATGCGCCGGTCGATCGACTGCGCCAGTTTCGCCTTGGCGTCTTCGGCGGCGGCCTCGGCCTCGCGCTTGGCGGTGGCAACGATCTTGTCGGCCTGTTCCTGCACTTCCTTGTGCTTGCGCTCGTAGGAGGCGAGGATCGCCTGTGCCTCTTCCCGGAGGCTGCGGGCCTCGTCAAGCTCGGCCTTGATCGACGCCGCGCGCTTGTCGAGAAGTCCGCCCAGCAGGCCCGGCACCTTGAAGTAGACCAGCACGCCCAGGAAGATCAGGAACGCGATCAGCACGACGAAGTCGGTGTTGCGCAGCGAGAAGAACGGCCCGGAAGCGGCCAGCGCGGGGCTGGCGGCCAGCGAAAGAACGATGGTCAGAACACGCATCGGCCTACCCTTTCATCCGGGCGGTGACCGCCGCGGTCACCGTCTTTTCGTCGGCCTCGCCGCCCATCGCTGCGACCAGCGCCGCCGCGGTATCCTGGGCGACCTCGGTCACGCTTTCCAGGGCGCTCGCGCGGATCTCGGCGATATGCCGTTCGGATTCGGCCGCCTTGGTGGCGATTTCTGCATCGGCCTTGGCCGTCGCCTCGTCGAGGTCGGCCTGAATCTCGGCCCGTGCCTCGGCGACGATCCGCGCCGCCTCGGCCCGCGCATCGATCAACGCCTGTTCATACGCCTTCTCGGCCTCTTCGGCCTTCTGCTTCAGATCCTCGGCCGCAGCGATATCCGCCGTGATCGTGCCCTGCCGTTCGGACAGGACATCACCGATCCTGGGCAGCGCGACGCGCGACAGGATGAAGTAGATAGCGACCAGGGCGACGACCAGCCAGAAGATCTGGTTGTCGAAGGTCGAGAAGTCGAGTTGCGGCATGCCGCCCGACTTTGCACCTTCGGCCGCGTAGCCGGCAGCGCCTTCGGTTTCGTTCGCCATGTCGTCCCCCGTGGAACCGTCTTACCGGGGTGGGCGCGTCATGCCCCCACCCGCCCGCAGGATGGGTTCGTTCGGGCTCAGACTGCGAACATCAGCAGCAGCGCGACGAGGAACGAGAAGATCCCCAGCGCTTCGGCGAAGGCGATGCCGATGAACAGCGTCGCGGTCTGGCCGGCAGCGGCCGACGGGTTGCGCAGGGCGCCTGCCAGGAAGTTGCCGGCAACGTTGCCCACACCCATGGCCGAGCCGCCCATGCCCATGCAGGCCAGGCCGGCGCCGATATACTTGCCCAGAGCGGCAGCAGCAGCGAGTTCCATGTCGATCTCCTTGAGGTTTGATAGCTGTGTTGGAGTGAAAGACCCGGGTCAGTGGTGCGGATGCAGCGCATCCTTGAGGTAGACGCAGGTCAGGATCGTGAAGACGTAGGCCTGGATAAAGGACACCAGCACTTCCAGCCCGTACATCGCGACGATGGCAAGGATCGAAAGCGGCGTCACAAGCACCCCGATGCCCGACATCAGGATCAGGGGCGCGAAGGCGGCGAAAACCTTGATCACCGCGTGACCGGCCATCATGTTGCCGGCAAGACGGATCGAGTGGCTGACGGGCCGCACGAAGTAGGAAATTACCTCGATCACCGCCAGAACCGGCCGCAGCGCCAGGGGTGCCGACGACACCCAGAACAGGCCCAGGAAACCCGCACCGTTCTTGACGAAGCCGACCACCGTGACCGTGATGAACACCGCCATCGCCATGACCGCGGTGACCGCGATGTGGCTGGTCGTCGTGAAGGCCGAGGGGATCAGCCCGAGGAAGTTCGAGAAGACGATGAACAGGAAGAGGGTCATGATGTAGGGGAAGAACTTCAGCGCGTCCTTGCCGGCCACATCCTCGACCATCTTGTGCACGAAACCGTAGCCCAGTTCCGCGATCGACTGCGCGCGCGTCGGCACGATAGCGCGACCGCGGGTGCCCAGCACGAACATCGCCGTCACCGCCAGAACGGTCAGCGCCATCCACAGCGTCACGTTGGTGATCGTGACCATGCCCACCGCGTCGCCACCGAAGAGCGGCTTGACGATGAACTGATCCATCGGATGGAACACAAGGCCTTCGCTCTGGGCTTCGCTCGCCACGTCTATTCCCTCTCGTCCCCGGCGGATTGGTCCGCCTGTCTTCCGGTCTGGATCTCGCTTGCCGTGCGCATCATCACCCGCACACCGGCCGCGAAGCCCAACAATATGAACAGCACCAGGAAGATCGGGCTGGTGCCGAAAACGGCGTCCAGACCGTACCCGATGCCAAGGCCGATCACGAGACCCGCAACCAGCTCCGTCACCATGCGCCAGGCATGTTGCGCCTGGTTCGCCGTCTCGTCCGCGCGGGGTTTCGGCTCCCTTGCCCGTTTCGCTTGCGCGATCCTCTCCTCAAGCCCCTTCAGGCGCTCCGGATCGGGATTTTCGGACACGGTTGCGACCCCCTTGGATGGTCGCGGTCTTGCTAGTCGCCCCCCCGCCCCGAGTCAAGCGGCATGGCCTGCCAAGGCGCATAAAGCAAGTCTTTGTTATCGCGTGTATTTTTCCGTCACTCTCCGGACGCCGCGTCGCCGGCGGGCCTGGGCACGCCGGAATCCGCGCGCGCGGGCATATTCAACCATTCGGTTGACCAATGCGCGGACGCGGCGCATGAGAAGGGGCATGAGCGACCAACTCGACCGCGTCTTCGCCGCGCTTTCGGATCCGACCCGCCGGGCGATCCTGACCATGCTCCTCGAGGACGACATGGCGGTGACCGACGTGGCCGCGCCGTTCGAGATGTCGCTTGCGGCGGTGTCCAAGCATCTCGCGGTGCTGGCCGAGGCCGGGCTGATCGCGCAGGAACGCCGCGGCCGGGTGAAGTGGTGCATGCTGGAACCCGAGGCGCTGCGCGCCGCCTCGGTCTGGATGCAGGGCTTCGGTCAATTCGACCCGATGGATTACGACGCGTTCGAACGGTTCCTGGAAGGTGAGCTATCCGTGCAGCGCCCGCCCCAGGCCGAGGGCTGACCGAACTTTCCGCGAAAATTCGCATCCGCGCCGCAGGCGCGGCCGGGCCCAACCGGCCAAGGCGCGCGCAGCGCGGTGCAGGCGGGCGGGAGCACCCCGTTACCCGCCGGCGCCTTCCTCGTCCTTCAAGAGGATCAGCAGTGCCGCCACCGTCGCCGCGATGCCAAGCAGCACCATGCCCCGCGGCGCGCCCTGGCCCAGCGCCATTTCCCAGACGATGACCCAGGAAGGGGTCAGATAGGTATAGGCCATCACCTTGGCGGCCGGCAGGTGCAGCGTGGCATATTGCAGCGCGAGGAACGCCGCGGACGACGCGAAAACCGCGACATAGGCCAGCGTCACCCAGACGATCGGCGGCAGATCGGCCCAGCGCGTCGCCGCGATCTCGGGCGCGGCCCACAGGCCCAGCAGCACCCCGCCCGCGACCAGCATGCCGAAGGTGAACACCACCGGGCTTTCACCCCGATTCAGCCTGCGCACCAGCGGGGTGTAAAGCGCGTGCGCGATGCAGCCGTAGAAGTATAGCGTCTCGCCGTGCCCGATCTCGAAGCGCAGCAGCGCCGCCAGATCGGCGCGGAAGATCACCCAGACCGCGCCGGCGCCGCCCACGATCAGCGCCGCGCCCATCCGCCCGGTCAGGCGCTGGCGCATCAGAAGCCAGGCAAAACCGGCCGACATCAGGGGCGTCAGCGTGAACACGGCCGAGGTCGAGACCGGGTTCGCGGTCTTCAGCCCTTCGAACATCAGGACGAAATAGGCCGCGAACAGCCCGCCCAGCAGCAGGTACCGCCAGGGTGCCCGCGCCGCGCGGCGTGGCAGGCCCGTCGTGGCCAGCGCCAGGGCACCGATGATCGCCGCGGCGATCCAGAACCGAACGGCGTTCAGCACCGCCGGATCGATCAGGTTGGCCGACAGCGCCCCAAGCGAGAACGACCCCGCCACAAGGGCCGAAAAGACCAGCATCGCCAGGTGACCCCGCGCCGGCCCCGACAGTGCCCGGCTCACGCGTTGCCGCAAACGCCGCGCGCATGCTCCTTCAGCGCAGCCAGGAAGGCCTGCACCTTGGGACTGCGGTGCAGATCGACATGGGTGACCAGCCACAGCGGCGAATCCCATTCGGCCCGCGTCGGCATCGCCTCGACCAGGCCGGCATCGCCCGCGGCCGCCAGCGTGGCGCAGAAGCCCAGGCCGACGCCTGCGCGCACGGCATCGAGTTGCGCCTCGATGTCGTTGGAGCGGAAGACGATCGCCTCGTCCGCCACCCGTTCGGCCAGCCAGCGGTGATAGGGTGCGCGCGCCTCGGGCGTCTCGGGCCCGACGAAACGATGGCGGGCCAGGTCGCCCTCGGCCTCGGGCAGGCCGTTCGCGGCGGCATAGCCCGGCCCCGCATAAAGTGCGCTGCGCAACGTCACCAGCGGCTGGACGACGTTGTCGGGCTCCTGCGGACGGGCACCCGCCCGAATGGCCACATGCGCCTCGCCATATTCCAGCCGGAACAGGCGCAGATCGGTGACGTAGCGCACGCGCAGCGCCGGATGTTCGGCCTGCAATGCCGCCAGAACCGGCGTCACCAGCCCCGACAGGCCGGGCAGCGAGGTCACGATCAGCTCGCCCGTCATCGCGCTGCCCGCGCCCGAAAGCCGCGCGGCCAGCTGCGCGAACTGGTCTTCCGTCGCCTGCGCGACGGTCAGCAATTCCTGCCCGGCCTCGGTCGGCGTGTAACCGCGGGCGTGACGCTGAAAGAGCTTCACGCCCAACCGGCCCTCAAGCGCATCCACATGCCGTATGACGGTGGCGTGATGCACGCCCAGCATCTCGGCGGCGCCCGAAACGGTGCCCACCCGCGCAACGTGATACGCCGTGCGGATCTCGTCCCAATTGGACATCGAAGGGGTACCGTTCGCCATGGCACGATTGATGCCGGTTCGCACGGAAGGTGCAAGGGGCGAAACGGCGGCAGCCTGCACGCCGCCGCACCAAAGGGGCAACCCTTGCCCGAATTCGCTGGAATGCCCTGCGGGGCGGGCGGCAGCGGCAACCGACGGCTGGCTCGATCAACCGCAAGCTTGACTCGTCCGCGCCGTCGCCGTAAGCGGACGCAATCCCCGGAGGCCCGCACGCTTCCGGTCCCATGGCCTTGGCCGGGATCGTCATCCGTCAGCGCGTTGCGCCCACGGGTGCCCTTGGCCGTTGCACCTTGCCGCCGCCGGGCCCATCTCCGGCATGTGACGAAACCGACGCCGGAGGGCTGAGATGTTCGAAAATCTGTCTGAACGCCTCGGCGGGGTGTTCGATCGGCTGACCAAGCAGGGCGCGCTGTCGGAGGACGATGTCCGCACCGCGCTGCGCGAGGTCCGCGTCGCGCTGCTGGAGGCAGACGTGTCGCTGCCGGTGGCGCGCGACTTCGTGAAGGCGGTGGAACAGAAGGCCACGGGCCAGCGGGTGACGAAATCGGTCACGCCGGGCCAGCAGGTCGTCAAGATCGTCCATGACGAACTGGTACACGTGCTTCAGGGCGAAGGCGAACCCGAAGCGCTGAAGATCGACAACCCGCCCGCACCGATCCTGATGGTCGGCCTACAGGGTTCGGGCAAGACGACGACCACGGCGAAACTGGCCAAGCGGCTGACCGACCGCAACGGCAAGCGGGTGCTGATGGCCTCGCTCGACACCAACCGCCCGGCGGCGATGGAACAGCTTGCGATCCTGGGCCGCCAGATCGGGGTCGACACCCTGCCGATCGTGAAGGGCGAAAGTGCCGTCCAGATCGCGAAACGCGCGAAAAGCGCGGCGACGATGGGCGGATACGACGTCTACATGCTGGACACCGCGGGCCGCCTGCATATCGACGACGTGCTGATGGATGAGGTGCAGGCGGTGCGCGATGCCGTCGCCCCGCGCGAGACGCTGCTTGTGGTCGATGGCCTGACCGGCCAGGACGCGGTGAACGTGGCGACCGAATTCGACGGCAAGGTCGGCATCTCGGGCGTGGTGCTGACCCGGATGGATGGCGACGGGCGCGGCGGGGCCGCGCTTTCCATGCGCGCGGTCACCGGCAAGCCCATCCGCTTCGTCGGCCTGGGCGAGAAGATGGACGCGCTGGAAACCTTCGAGGCCGAGCGCGTCGCGGGCCGCATCCTGGGCATGGGCGACATCGTCGCGCTGGTGGAAAAGGCGCAGGAAACCTTCGAGGCCGAACAGGCCGAGCGGATGGCCAAGCGCTTTGCCAAGGGTCTGTTCAACATGAACGACCTGAAGGGCCAGCTTGAACAGATGCTGAAGATGGGCGGCATGTCAGGCCTGATGGGCATGATGCCCGGCATGGGCAAGATGCAGAAACAGGCCGAGGCCGCCGGGCTTGACGACAAGATGCTGCGCCGGCAGATCGCGCTGATCAATTCGATGACCAAGCGCGAACGCGCCAATCCCGACATCCTGCAGGCCAGCCGCAAGCGCCGCATCGCGGCCGGCGCGGGGCTGGAAGTGTCCGAACTCAACCGGCTTCTGAAACAGCACCGCCAGATGGCGGACATGATGAAGAAGATGGGCAAGGGCGGGATGATGAAACAGGCGATGAAGCAGATGATGGGCAAGGGCGGCATGCCCGACCCGTCGAAGATGTCGCCCGCCGAACTGGAAGAGATGGCCAAGGGCATGAAGTCCGGCCTGGGCGGCCCCGGCGGCGGGCTGCCGCAGATGGGCGGGCGCGGCATGGGCCTTCCCGGCGGGCTGTCCGGCCTTGGCATGGGCAAGAAGAAGTGACCGCGACGGATTTCCATATCCCGACGCTGGAGACCGAGCGGCTGCGCCTGAGGGCGCCCGGACTTGCCGATTTCGAGCATTGGGCGGCGTTCTACGCATCGGCCCGATCCTTCGAGAGCCACCCCCTGACGCGGTTGGAGGCCTGGCGGAACTGGGCGGCCGACGCGGGGCTTTGGGTGCTGCGCGGCTACGGCCCCTTCGGGGTCGAGGACCGCGAGACGGGCGCCTATCTGGGCGAGGTCGGCATCTACCAGCAGGTCAATTATCCCGGCCCGGAATTCGGCTGGTTCGTCGTGCCCGAGGCCGAGGGCAAGGGCATCGCCTACGAGGCCGCGCGGACCGTGAAGGACTGGATCCGCGATGCGCTTGGCTTCGACCGGATCACCTCGATCATCGATCCCGGCAACGACCGGTCCATCGCGCTTGGCCTGCGGCTGGGCGGGGTGATCGACGACAGCCTTCCGGGGATCGATCCGGGCGACATCGTGATCCGCCACGACCTGGGCGGCGCGGCATGACCGGCACGATCACCATCCCCACGATCGAGACGGACCGCCTGCGCCTGCGCGCCCCGCGTCTGGACGACCTCGACGCGCATGCCGCCTTCCGCGCCTCTGACAGGTCGCGGCATGTGGGCGGGCCTTTCACCCGGTCCGAAAGCTTCTCGCACCTCGCCGGGATCGCCGGACATTGGCAGTTGCGCGGCTATGGCCGCTGGATCGTCGCCGACCGCGCCACCGATGCGGCGCTGGGTGTCGTCGGCCCCTTCCACCCCGAGGATTGGCCCTGCCCCGAAATCGCCTGGACCGTCTATGACACCGCCGAGGGCCGCGGCATCGCCTTCGAGGCCGCGCAGACCGCGCGCAGCTATGCCTATGACACGCTGGGCTGGACCGGCGCCGTCAGCCTGATCGCGCCCGACAACGCCCGCTCGATCGCGCTGGCCCGCCGGTTGGGGGCGAGGCCGGACGGCACCCACGAACATCCCGCTTTCGGCGCATTGCAGATCTGGCGCCACCCAGGACCGGAGGCCCTTGCATGACCGACCCGACAGCCCTTGCCGCCGAATTGCTGAAAGGCCACCGCGACTCCATCGACCGGCTGGACGCGATCCTGGTCTACACGCTGGCCGAACGGTTCAAACATACCCAGGCCGTGGGCCGGCTGAAGGCCGAACACGCGCTGCCGCCCTCGGACCCGGCGCGCGAGGCGCGGCAGATCGAGCGGTTGGAGAAGCTTTCGGCCGAGGCCGATCTCGACCCCGAATTCGCCAAGAAATTCCTGACCTTCGTCATTTCCGAAGTGATCAGGCATCACGAGCAGTTCCAGAAATGACGGGCCCCTGCGCCCGCAACAGCCAGACCTGAAGGAGAAACTCACATGGCTATGAAAATCCGTCTCGCGCGCGGCGGCTCCAAGAAGCGCCCGCATTACGCCATCGTCGCATCCGACAGCCGGATGCCGCGCGACGGCCGCTTCATCGAGAAGCTGGGCACCTACAACCCGCTTCTGCCGAAGGACAGCGAAGACCGCGTCAAGATGAACATGGAGCGCGTGCAATACTGGCTGGACCACGGCGCGCAGCCGACCGACCGCGTGGCCCGCTTCCTCGAGGCGGCCGGCGTCAAGGAAAAGGCGACGCGCAACAACCCCAACAAGGCCAAGCCGGGCCAGAAGGC